>ERZ1034962.49-NODE-49-length-63135-cov-13.308481_pt1 | contig 63135 bp, 50 predicted proteins | sample MGYA00520696_ERZ1034962 | MGnify/ENA primary metagenome ERZ1034962 (study PRJEB33766, sample SAMN09781770) | gut metagenome | biome: gut microbiome | host: Homo sapiens | place: Madagascar | study: EMG produced TPA metagenomics assembly of the PRJNA485056 data set...
GCGATTTCTGTTTACTGCACATGCCTGATTCGTAAATACTCCTGTGCTAACTCGCCTTCGGCTGAGCGGAGCACTTAGTGAAGACGAGCGTTAGCGCGAAGTCTGAGGTTAGTGTACTTACTCTAATGTACAATGTGCAACTCACAACGAAAAATCATGAATGTCTTTGTCAGGGGAATTGTATTATATGTCATAGGATGTCCACCAAGACAGCTCCAGCTTCCATTATATCGTGAGCTTAACTCACCCTATGCATTCCGCAAAATCGGTACTCTTGCAAGCAAGTAATTTTGCGTTCATTATATTCTATTCTTCTCCAATGATGTGGCGGGCAACATAGACACCGCTGGCGGAGGCATGGGACAACGAATGCGTTACGCCACTGCCATCTCCGATCACATATAAGCCCTTGTGGCAGCTTTCCAGATTCTCATCCAACTCCACTTCCATGTTGTAGAACTTAACCTCTACACCATATAACAGAGTATCATCATTTGCTGTTCCCGGTGCTACCTTATCCAGTGCATAGATCATTTCCATGATTCCATCTAAGATACGCTTTGGAAGGACAAGACTCAGATCACCCGGTGTTGCCGTTAAGGTCGGTGTTACCAGCCCTTCTTCAATACGCTTCACGGTACTTCTTCTGCCTCGGACTAGGTCGCCAAACCGCTGTACAATGACACCACCGCCTAGCATGTTTGATAATCTTGCGATACTTTCACCATATCCGTTACTGTCCTTAAATGGCTCTGAGAAATGCTTGGAAACCAGAAGTGCAAAGTTTGTATTCTCTGTCTTCTTCTCATCACCCTCATAGCTGTGTCCGTTTACAGTGATGATACCATTCGTATTCTCATTTACCACAATTCCATTTGGATTCATACAGAAGGTTCTGACATTATCTTCGAATTTCTCTGTACGATATACAATCTTGCTTTCATATAATTCATCCGTCAGATGTGAGAAGATAACTGCCGGAAGCTCCACACGGACTCCGATATCGACACGGTTGGATTTTGTAGGAATCTCAAGCTCCTTACATACCTTTTCCATCCATTTGCTTCCGCTTCGTCCAACGGATACGATACATTTCTCACAGTCAAATTCACCCTTATCACAGATGATACGATAACCACCATCAATGACCTGTACTGTATCAACCGGTGTATCAAAATAAAAGTCCATATGATCCTTCATCTGATCATACAGATTCTGAAGAACAACATAGTTGATATCAGTTCCCAGATGGCGAACCGACGCATCTAAAAGCTTCAGCTTGTTCTGAAGACATAGCTTCTTGAACTTCGTTCCGGCGGTTGAATAAAGCTTTGTTCCCTCGCCGCCTTTTTCCATGTTGATCTCATCTACATACTTCATCAGGTCAACAGCTTTCTGCTTACCGATATATTCATACAGTGTTCCACCGAAATCATTTGTGATATTGTATTTTCCATCTGAGAATGCACCTGCTCCGCCAAATCCACACATGATTGAGCAATGCTTACAGTTAATACAATTCTTGATCTTATCGCCATCGATCGGACATTTTCTCTTTTTTAAAGTATATCCTTCCTCGAATACAGCGATCTTACACTCCGGTTTCTTCTTCATCAGTTCATATGCCGCAAAGATTCCTCCCGGTCCTGCACCGATAATAATCACATCATACTTCATACACAACCTTACCTTTCATTTATCAGACAAGCTGATTCCGGAATTCGTCTTTTAATTCCGACAGGATCGTATCCATACGTCTGTCATAATCTTCAATATGTCCATGAAGTCGGTTATAAACCGCTTTCTGGACTTTATTGTAGATTGGAAGCTCCCGCACATCTTCTTTAGAATCGCCGACTTCACTCATCAGATCCTCTAAGAAATTTGCAGGAAGTCCTCGCTTCTTAATCTCTTTTTCAAGTGTCGCGGTATCCACCGTAACTGCCAGCACACAGAAATATTCGATCAGGGATTCCTCGTTCTTATTTAACGAATATGCCTTAATAAAACAGCTCTTTGCTTCATCAAGCTGAAGATTTCCGGCCAGAGCAACTGCTTTATTATGATATACATTTCCGAGGAATTCATCCTCCTGTTTTTCTTTTTCCAGATAGCAGATAACCTCATCATAGATCGCACCCGCTTTTATATAATGCTTGTACCGCAGATATCCATCCGCCCGCAGCTTCTCGACTTCGTATGATTTTAACGTACGAAGCTTCTGGCATTCCGCCATAAACTGCCGTACTTCTTCACTGCTGTAATATCCGCCATACACAAGAATCTCCACCATGATATCCTGAACAAATGCATGCTTGTCAAGTAATGTATCGATCTTGTCTGCAAGTTCTGTGAGATCAAGCTCCCTCCTGATCCATGCTGACAATCTCGCCGATACATCTTCTTCCCCAACCAGCACCATATTATTATACAGGTAATAACACAATTCCTCGTAGGAATATACAGATACCTTGGTATTCAGGAACGTGTATGGATTCTGTGCAGTTTTTGTATTACATACAATTATTTTTCCCATTTCAGGTCAAATTCCTTCCTATATATCTTATTTGTGGTCGGAAACATCGTTCCAAATCCTTCATCCCTGATAACAACCGCTCCCTTTTCCGCACTGTAGAATTCCGCTTCCAGGGAGATCTTGGTCGTCTTCGGCGGACGCTTCGGCAGTCCGTGGATCTCGATATGCTCCTTATCATAATCTCCTGTCAATATGTTGCGATAGATCAGCTCCACCTGATTCGATTCGTCCGGAAAGATATATAATTTCCCCTTTGTGTGGAACCATTCCTGTCCTCCTCTGGTGATCGGCACAAATGTCTTGCTGTCATCATTTAAACTGATACCTATATCAAAGCCAACTGTATATTCCGACCGGATCAGATAACGGTCAAGCACCTTGCTGTGCCGGTCGCCAAATGCCCGGTAGCAGGCTCCCTTTGTATAGATATTCTGACCGACGAATACCCGTCTTCCCTGACAGAGGATCGTCGCCGACTCCTTCAGCCAGTTATCCGCAAAGCCAATTCCGGTCAGGAACACCGAGGACACATAAGTCTCTGCCAGAAGCTCCTGACAGATTGCTGCGAACTGCTCATCCAACTCCTCATCGTCCTTCTTAAACGCTGAAAATGTCAAGCGGTCTTTCAGGTTCTGATGAAATACATCTACGATCTCCGGTGATTTGTTATGCGTAATATCGAATCTGTAATAATCAAGTCCGCTGCTGTTAAAATCAAACAGCACCACACTGTTATTTCTTAATGACTCCGGCTGATTAAAGATGTAATAAATTCCACTGTCTATATGGCTTGTAATCTCAAACTGTTCATCACTCAAATGAAGTGCTTTCTGTAACTCCTGCACTGCCTTGATGATATGAATATCTGCATCTGCGATCGTTACTACCAGCCGCCTGATCTCATAGCTTTCAAACTGTTTTGTAAATTCCCGGATATGAAGCAGCAGCATTTTGACCAGAAGGTCTTTTGCTTTATAACCTGTTCCATAGATCTCCGTGTCCTCGTTGATGATCGTCTTCTGGTAAATACGGTCAACCACCACGCCATCTTCCTTGAACCGTTTTCCTGCAGCCACCGCTCCGACACTCCAACCGGATTCATCTTTTGCTCCGGTTCCGTCTTTATATTTATCTGTATAAAACATAATATTTGGAAGCAGATATGTATCTTTGGAATCACTGTGACAGATTGATTCCGGTACTCCTTCATCCAGCTTATAATAACTTAACTGTGTATACTCCGGACTCAGATCTAATCCCAGATATAATGGATGTTCCATCATGTTATCTCCTCCTGTTTCTGCTGTCTTATAACAATATCAGATTCTCCTCAAAGAAATGTGTGTTATTCAGATAGGTATCCATCGCCTGGATCAGCTCCTGATCATTTCTTGTCTCCTGACTGATCAGCATACTGTTGATCAGCTCAAATCGATTACTGTTCTTCTTATGACATGTTGTATTCTTTAAAATATCACTCTCAACGATGGATGAATTACCGCTCTCCGCACCATCAATGGAATATAACAGCGTCTCTCCGTGGAACACAACAAATTCCTTGATATAGATTCCCGGTATGATCTCATTCATTCGCTCCGATTTGTAATGTGCCATACTGTTGCTTTCCTGTCCGAAGCTGTAGCTTACCCAGATCTGTCTGCCGCTCTCGCCCTTAAAGATCAGATAGGTCTTAAACTTCATATCATCCGGCAACGTTACAAAGGATGCAAATTCTTTAAAGAACGGCAGGATCTTACTGCTGTCTATAAAATGACGAACTGTATTCCGGATCCATTCCTTCTGTTCTGCCGAGAACCGTCCACCGCAGCCTGCAAAATAAGAGAGCAGCGCCATCTCTGAAATCTCATCTGTAATGTTCTTCTTCTCCACCTCTTTATACAGACATTCCATGATATCCGCAGGAATCTTCAGATCCTTGATAATATACTGGTATGCACAGAACCGTAAAAATGCCTTGACTACCATGCCCCTGCTTCTGCCTGCGTAATAAAGCGCAAAGATATCGAAGATTGCCTCTGTATAAGCATCCGCAAACATCATCTGTGCCAAGATATTCTCTGCAAGCATATCAATATCACGATAATTTGTGTTAACTGCCTTAAACAGCTCTGCCATTTCCTCTAACGATCCATTATAGTTATTGATCAAAAATGCCAGAACCTTCTGTGTCGCATACCCCCTCCGGTACAGATATACACAAATGGATAATAACGTCCTGTCATCATCATAGCGCTTATCGGATATTCCGAATTCTGCGATCCGTATCAGTTCATCCACATCCACATCTACATATCCAAACCGATGTATTCCGTTAAATGCCTGCTCATACATCCGTAAAGAAATGTAATATGTAATGATCCGGGAAGCGTCCTCCACTTCCACATAATTCAAATCAATTCGTGACAGATATTTATATAAAATGTCCGCATCATAATTCTCATGATAATACTCAACCATATGGCGGAGTGCTCTCTGCCGGATCAGATAACTGATATTCGGACAGTTAGAGATATCACGAGCCAGGTTGATCTCGGATGCATCCTTATATGAAAAGCTGTCTATATCGTTATACTCAAATAATAACAGACGATAATCCTTCGGATTATACTCTTTACAGATATCCAGATAATTTTCTTCTCCGACAACCGGCTCAAGCCGATATGGTACCGTATTGATATATCTGCAGCCCCGACTGTCAAGTAATGTAATGATAGCGGATTCTGACACGATCTCTACATAAGCTTCTCCATCAATCACATCCACCTGTTCACTCTTTTCCAGTTCCTCATGTGTTACAACCACTGATACAATATTCTTATTCCGACAGGTCAGCTTCTGCTTGAATATGATATTAATTAACTTTGATGCAAATTCCGGCTTCACGCTCTCCGGCTCCAGAAATTCTTCATAGATAACCGTCAGATCATCACTCACTTCTCCATCGATGATCTTCTTCTCCATGAAGTTCTCGATCGCCGGAATATACTCATGGAACACATTCATATTCTGTGCCTTATTCATGATGACATTTGCATAGAGATACGCCAGCTCTTCATCATCTAACGTATTCTTGTAATTGAAATAACGAAGAATGGATTCCGGTATCGGCTGATACGTCTTCTTATCCATGCTCTTTAAGAAGCCCTCATACAAACCAACATATTTAATTCCTGCATTTGCCGCATCCTGATAATATACATGATACTCTTTATCACATTTTTTAAATCTGAGAAGGATTTCACATATCGTATCCAGGGTCATACGGTCATGCTTTGCTGCATAGATATTCTCCAGCATCTTGAATGCGTGAATATCAAAGAGCTTCATTCTTGCAGCCGTCTTTACGAATTCCATAATGACATCTTCGGATACAAATTCATGCCGCATACCCCATCGGATAGCTGAGATCTCAAGCGGTGCGATCCGTTTCATCATAAGCGGCTGCTTATTGAACATATCACATATTTCAAAGTAAATAACCGGGCTGTTTACCCCCTCATTATATAATTTCCGGATATCCTCATAAAGGTTCCATTTATCCTCAGTATAACTGTAATCCACAAATAACAGCAGCCAGAAATAAAACAGCTTGTCCTTCTCCTGTTCCAGTCGTCCGCGGACAAGTCTTGCCGTGCTGTCGATCATGTCCTTATCCTTTGTCAGAAGTGCTTTCAGATAACTGTAATAACACTTCTCCATGCTGCCTGCTTCGTTCAAATCGGCATCTGCATCGATACGAACAAATTCCTGTTTTACATATTCTGTCTTGCCCTCTAACAGCTTCATATGAAGCAGTCCCAGCCGATAGATGTTATCCTCCGGTCTGTATTTGACCAGTGTTTCCAGTGCCTCTGTCGAACGTTTCGTGTAATCAGCAAGTGCCATCTTATCCGTACGGAAATCAATGTATGCTTTTGCCAGTGCCTCATGACCTTTCTTGATCATGAAATTCACATGACGATTCTTCGGCTCGGTTCTCTGAACCTCCGGCTTCTTGATGCTGACTTTCACGCTGATGTTCTGCAGGGTATTATTAAAATGGATATAACCTGCCGATACTCCTTCCGGGATCTTCGTCGGATCGATCAGAAAGTTCAGCTCATAATTATTTCCGGTGAAATCCTGACCTGTGATCCGGGTTGCTTCCGGAATCAGAAAATCGCTGTCTGATGTAATATAGGTATGGGTATAACCCCAGGTGTTCTTATTTACGGAGATCGTTGCACGAACCAGCTCATCCGGCATCTCGATCAACAGCTCACGCTGCTTTGCTGTCAGTGTAAGCACACGTTTCTTATGAGTATATACAAGGAATTCTTCCATTGCCTGATTGATGGATAACGATTTCTTCAGACTCTCATAGACACCCTTAATGATTGCGTCATCCCCTAAAAAGGTACGCACGAATTCCGGGCTGTCAAAGATCTGAACTGCTACATCCCAGTGCTCCTCTGCGAAGGTCGCGAACTGGAACAGATCCTCGATCCGTTTGTCTTCTACCAGAACATAAGGCGGAACAACCTCTACGCTGTACGGGATCTTATATTCTCCACCATCCGTTATGATGTTGATATATCCTTTAAAGCTCTTGCCTTCTTCGATTCCGCGGGCATCAAAAGAAAAGGCAACCGTATTCCGTCTGCCTACAAATGTATGACTCTTGAAATCGAACAGGTATCTGCTGTCATATACCATCAATTTGATCGGTACATCATTCTTCGACACCACCTTAAAGGTTCCCTGAAATATGGAGCCGGCTTCCACAGCCAGTTCCAGCTTTGCAATGGAAATATCAATATCCGGTCTTTCTACATTGAATTCTCCTCTGGCGTACTGTTCTACGATCCCTTTCATCTGGTTCTCCTTGCTTTCGTAATCATTTTATTAAAACTCATGTATTTTTCTTGTAATTAAATCCCCGAATCGGTATAATTATATAAAAACATATATTTTGATTATAGCAAAATAAATAGTTTTTTGAAACATTATATATGGAAAAAGAGGAATTTTTTATGGGAAAAAGTACGTCACATCTTTCTGGAAGCAATCTGCTCTCCCAGAATGAATCTGTAAGATTTGACCTGAACATGAATCCGCTCGGGGTTCCGGATTCTGTCAAAAATGTCATTCTTAACAGCATCGAAGATCTGAAGCGTTACCCGGATGGCTCATATACAAGATTAAAGGAAAGTATCGCAGGCTATTCAGGTGCGGATCCGGACGATATCATTGTCGGAAGCTGCTCATATGAATTTATCAAACTCCTGATCGAATTCAACAGTCCAAAACATGCTGTTCTTCTTTCACCGGGAGCACAGAACTATGAGAAGGTTCTGAAAATGAACGGCTGTGATATCACATACTATCAGTTATCCGAAGAAGAAAACTACGAACTGGATATTGCGGATTTCATCTCTATGTTAAATGAATCCGTTGATATGGTATTTATCTCGAATCCAAATGGAACAACGTCACAGGTCATCGACCGCGAATCTCTGGAATTCATTGCAAAGATCTGCGCAGGAAATGATATTGCACTGGTCGTTGATGAGGAGTATATGGATTTCGTTCAGGATAAGGATGATTGCACCGCTATTCCGCTGGTTAAGGAATATGACAATCTCTACGTTCTCAGAAACACAAGTAAATTCTTTGCAGTACCCGGCCTTCGATTAGCCTATGCGATCACATCTAATCCGGTTTTTAAAAAGACAATGTCAATCACCGGTTTTCCTTATGCGATCAACGCACTTGCCGAGGCAGCCGGCATTGATATGTTCAAGGATGCTTCCTACATAAGTAAGACACAGACACTGATGAAGACGGAACGGAATCTCGTCTATTCTGCACTGGCAAGCCGCAAGACGATCAAACTCTATAAGCCGGATGCAAATTTTATTCTGGTTAAATTATTAAAGAACGATATTACTGCTCTGACAGTTGTGGAACATTGCCAGAGTAAGGGATTATATATCAGAAGCTGTGCCGACATCACAGGATTGGATAATTCTTATATCCGCTTCTGCTTCATGAATCCGGAACAGAATGATCTGGTCGTTAACACTATTTTAGAGATTGTATAACAAATTATATATGTTATTTAAATGAAAGGATGGTACATACATATGAAACATGAATCAATGAAATTAACATCTTCTTACAATAATCAGTTATATATCAAAGTGATGAACGGTCACTTTGCTACAAACCATTCTCATATCAACCAGTATATCGATATGACAACCTTGAAGGTCAGAGGCACTATGGCTGCTGCCGCTGCCAAATCCATGGGAACCGAATATATGGCATCAACCATCGTTGACACGATCGTCTGCATGGACGGAACTGAAGTGATCGGTGCTTATCTGGCAGAAACCTTAAGTCAGAACGGTATCACTTCCATGAACCAGCACAAATCCATCTACGTTGTTACACCTGAGGTTCACAGCTCCGGTCAGTTGATCTTCCGTGACAACCTCCAGCCAATGATCGAAGGCAAGCATGTGCTTCTTCTGATCGCATCTGCCACAACCGGTAAAACGATCAAAAAGAGTCTGGAATGTATCAAATACTATGGAGGTTCTATCGCAGGTATCTCTGCTATCTTCTCTGTTGCAACAGAGGTTGACGGCTATCCGGTACATGCACTGTTTACCGAAAAGGATCTTCCTGATTACAAGACCTATCCTCATGATCAGTGTCCAATGTGTCAGGCCGGAAACCGCATTGAAGCTATTGTAAACAGCTATGGTTATTCTGAATTATAATAGAACTATTCAAAAAAGAAGTCTGGGAGAAATTTCTCCCAGGCTTCTTTTTTTATCATTATCAAAGAATGTTAACGCCTATAAACTCCCGGCTGATCACCGAAATCACACCACTTAGCTGTGGTAATGAGAACGCTTATAATGCACGATGAGCCCTGCTGCCGCAAGGATCAATATTACTACGATCACCCACACCTGCGGCGTTACATCCTTAATGTTATAGCAGCGGACATTGATCCACATCTGATTGATCCGTTTGCTGGCATCTGCATCGAAGTACTGCATGATCGCACTTCGCTCGATCGCCGCTTCGTCCGGATACTGGGCATAGAGCTGACGTCTTGTCTGCTCCTCCGGAGCTGTTATGATGTAATCAGGATCCGAATTATCACCACTGAAGAAATAACCAAGCGGATATTCTGTTGTATCTTCTTCTCCATCTTCCGCACCATAATTCCAGTTCAGATAATCAAATACTGTATTATCATCTTCGCCTCCTGCAATAACAGAAGTATATCCGATGTAGTACATATTTCTGACTGCATTGTCCGGTCTTGAAAGAAAGTTCACAAAGCTTTCTGCTACCTGTTGTTTTCTGGCATCTTCATCGATACCATCCTTTAACATCACCCAGCCATCAAACCAGAGATTGGTAGATTCCTTCGGCACGGCGAAATCAAGATAAAGATCATCTTCTTCTGCCTGATCCATCGCATAAACCGCATCACCGGACCACTGATAATTTGCAAGTACCTTACCGGATACCATATCTGCCTTACCACTGTCTGTCTCAAAGGAATATACATTGTCCTTCATATCCTGAAGCAGATCCTGTACTTCCTGTATCGTTTCCGGGCTGACATCATTCATTACCCGAAGCAGATCATCATGATAAGTATCTGCATTTGTGAATTCCTCTGATGTCAGTTCGTCCTGCTTTAAAATACCAAGTGCCGCAAAATAAGAATCACGCACATTATCCTTGATCGTAACCTGACGTGCAAACTTCGGATTATCCAAGATATTCCATGTACCTGCTTCTTCCTCCGTTATCTCCTCCGGATTATATAAGATACCGGTTACACCCCACATATATCCGGCTGCATATTTGCTCCAGCTCTCACCATTGATCTCATTTTCATCAAAGGTCTGTCTGATATATGGAGATACTCCCTTTGCATAATAATTTTCCTCTATACTCGTGTCATAAAACGAATCCGAAAACGGAACTACTTTTTCTTCTGCCATCAGCTTCATGATCATGTAGTCGGATGGACAAACCAGATCGTATTTATCACCAAGAGTAAGCATGTTATAAAGGTCTTCATTTGTTCCAAAACAGGAATATTCCACCTTTACCTTCTGACCATATGTCTCATAGTACCAGTTCTCAAAATCCGTCACCATGGAATTCTCACCGAAGATCTCGGTTCCATCTTCCAGGTCGATTACTTCGTCCTCATCCCATTCTCCAAGGTCGATATATTCTTCCCAGTTGGATACTCGAAGCACGATCGTATCATCCGACTTCTGTACATCGGCAGCATCTGTCTTTGCTGCATCACTTCCTGTATTATCTGATATGGCAGATGCTTCTGTCTGATCCTGCACATTATTATCTGCCTCCGCATGTACCAGATAAGCCGCAGGTGTAAGCATCATAAGTCCGGCACAGAAGCCGGCAAATCCTTTGAATAACTTCTTCTTATTCATATCTGCCACCTGCCTTTCCGGCTCTCGCCTTTGCCTTTGATGTCATATTCATACCAACAACGATCAGTATAACGATCACGAAGATCACTGTTGATAACGCCCATAAAGCAGTCTTGATCTCTGTCTGAGATCCTTTCGTCGCATTTACGACATAAGTACTGATCGTATCAAAGGTCGCAGGCTTCGTATAGCTTGCAATGAAATAATCGTCTAATGACAGGGTAATTGCCAGTGCAAATCCTGAAATCACCCCCGGCAGGATCTGTGGAAGGACTACTTTTACCAGTGCGGTAAATGGTGATGCACCCAGATCCATAGCTGCCTCATACAGGCTTCCATCCATCTGCTTTAGCTTCGGTACAACTGACAGATAGACAAACGGGGCAGACAGCACAACATGTCCAACGACCAGCGGCACATAGGATTCCTTACTGACACCAAATACTACGATCAGCAGGATACAGATTGAAAAACCGGTTACAACATCTGCATTTACAACCGGAACCTGATTCATCGCAGATACGATCCCCGATGCAAGTTTCTTGGAATAAAATGCACCGATCGCACCCAATGTTCCAAGCAGAGTGGCAATCAATGCAGATCCAACCGCAAGAAGAACCGTACCCCAGATCATATCTGCAAGCTCAGGCTTTGTAAATAACGTAATATAATTCTGAACGGAAAATCCGTGTATTGTTCCGATATTTGCCGAATCCGTAAAACTATAAACTGCAAGGATCAGAATCGGCAGATAGAGGATCACCAACATCAATATAATAAAAACAACCCGAAATCCTTTTTTCATTATAACAATGCACCTCCTCTGTTGTTGTCTTCTCCCTCATATTTATTTGTAAAGAGAGTAAAGATTAATATGATCAACAGAAGCACCAGTGCGATCATGGATCCATTGTGCCAATCGTATGCAGCAAAATAGCTACCTATCAGGCTACCCATAACATAAGTGCTGTTATACAACATATCCAATACAACATAGTTCGTCATAGACGGAAGGAATACCATCACGATACCACTGATGATACCCGGAACAGATAACGGAAGCGTCACCTTTAAAAATGTCTGAACAGAGCTCGCACCCAGATCATTTGCTGCTTCTAACAGACTGTTATCTAACTTCATCAATGTTGTATAGATCGGCAGGATCATAAATGGAAGAAAATCATATACCATACCGATCACGGAATTCAAAAACGGATAATATGCCAGATTATGCTCGATCAACGTCAAGACTTCTTTTAAAGCAGTCAGTCTTAACGTAAAATTGATCCACATCGGAAGAACGAAGATCATAACAATGATCGACTTTTTCTTCCATTCACTTCTGGCAAGTATATAGGCGATCGGATACGCCAGCAACAAAGCTGCTGCCGTCGATACACAGGCGATCGCAAAGCTGTATGCAAGGGTTCCGATCGTGTTCGGACTGGTGAAGAATCCTGTCAGGTTCTCCAGTGAGAACTGCCCCTCTCCATTTGTAAATGCATAATATATAATGACTATAAGCGGTGCAACCACAAAGCATATCAGGAACAATGCATATGGCACACACAGTTGTTTTCTGGAAAAACGTAATGTACTCATCTCTGTCTCCTTTTGCTTTCGGTTATTTCTTAAGTTCAAAGTGGATCTTATCCTTTGGAATCACAAGGCTGACAAAGTCATCCATATTCCAGAGATATTCATCGTGAACAATGAAGTCTTCCTCATTCTCCGTACGGACTACATAGCTGTAGTGGTCGCCTTTATAGATCAGGTTAATAATATGACCGGATATGATACCTTCCTCCTGATCATCACTCATCGTAATATCATCCGGTTTGATCGTTAAGATCACCTTGAGCCGCTCATGATCGATGACATCCCCGGATGCATCCATCAATACGCCATCCTCATAATGGGATGACGGAACGATCTTACTCAGGTCACATTCAAGCTCACCATCTAAGAATTCCAGCTTATAATATTTGTCAACTCCTGTCTCGATGCGGTTCAGTGCTTTCTCCGCAGGCATAACATGAATACCATCCGGTTCTACATTCAGTCCAACCATGTCGCCTACCTTTGCAGACTTTGTGGACTGTATCACGATCTCATTTTTACCGGACTGTACTGTGATCTCATAATGAACACCCTTGAATACCACAGAGATAACCGTTCCTTTTACTGCTCCCTGCTCCGGTGGCACGATCAGGATATCCTCCGGACGTACTACGACATCCACCTGTGTTCCATGTTCTACATCATCCAGACATTCGAATTCCGCACCGCAGAAACGAACCTTTAGTTTGCCTGTCATGATACCGTTAAAGATGTTGCTTTCTCCGATAAAGTCCGCAACGAATGCATTCTTCGGCTCATTGTAAATATCCTCCGGCGTACCAATCTGCTGGATACGTCCTTCTGACATTACAACAATCTTATCTGACATTGTAAGCGCTTCTTCCTGATCATGGGTTACATAGATAAAGGTGATTCCCAGTCTCTCATGCATTCCCTTTAATTCGAGCTGCATCTCTTTTCTCATCTTCAGATCCAGCGCACCTAGCGGCTCATCAAGCAGCAGGATTTCCGGCTCATTTACCAGTGAACGTGCAATCGCGATTCTCTGCTGCTGTCCACCGGACAATGTCTGAACGCGTCTATCTTCAAATCCCTCAAGATCTACCATCTCAAGGGCCTTTTTTACTTTCTTTTCAATCTCAGCCTTTGGAAGCTTTTTCAGCTTCAGACCAAATGCAATATTGTCATAAATATTTAAATGTGGAAACAATGCGTATCTCTGAAATACCGTATTGATCGGGCGCTTATTTGGTGGTAACTTGCTGATGTCCTTACCATTTAATAAGATCTCCCCCTCTGTTGGCATCTCAAAACCGGCTATCATTCGAAGTGTGGTCGTCTTACCACAACCAGACGGCCCTAAAAAGGTTACAAACTCCCCACGCTGTACCTCCAGATTAAAGTCATCCACAGCCGTAAAGTTATCATCAAAATTTTTTGTGATATGCTTTAACTCAATAATGTTTTCCAATTATTTATACACTCTCCTTTTCAAGTTATTTGTAATTTTTATCATTAGACAAAAATCAACTAATTCTAACATATCCGGGAGAAAATTAATATATATTTCGTGTTATTTTTCTTAGGTTTTGTGTAAATTTTACATACGAAGTTTTATCGTCTGAGAACTGACGCATACAACCTGACCAGATCTGTCCTATCGCCGAATTGAAGATGAACCGAACCGTAATTCGTCCCCTGAAGCCGAACATTTTTATTCATTGCCAGATCACTCAGATGCACGCTGGAATTCAGCCGCCCGTACCAGCCATCCGGAGTCTGCGTAAGCCCTGTGACCGGAAGCTCAGCCAGCAATTTTTCTAATAATATGTTCTTCCCTGACGGCTGCTCGGACAAGTCTGTATCTGATATCTTTTTCATTTCTGCCGGATGTGTCTTCTTCTGCATCACACTTTCTGCTGTCTGCAAAGAAAGATCTGCTTCGACGCTCACTGTCTCATCAATATTCAGATCATTATAAAACGTATGAATCCGGTCAACTGCTTCTATATTGTCCGTATGAAAGATCAGATAACTCTGACCGGTATTAGAATCAACAAGAAAAGTGATCCTCCAGGACTCACTTTCCCCGTTACTTTGAAATGTTGTTATAGAATCATCCTGTCCGGTGATTGTCAGTTCACCGGAAGTTAAGCCAAAATATTCAGCCGTATTTAACAGGAGATTTTTTATTGCTGTCGGCGCCAGATGAGAATGAGACACCTGATACACACCCCATGCACTCACATCCGCATCGATCTGCCTCTGTGCATCTGCCTCCTGCACTTCGGCAAATACTTCTTCAATGTCCATTTTCTCATTTATAAAAAATTGCAATGCTGCTGCGATCCAGACAAGCAGCACCATGTAAATCTTCGCCGATCTTTTCATATACACATCCACCACCCTTTTTCTATATTCTGGACAATATCATATATTTTTATGCTCAGCGAAATATTTTTACCTTACAGGTCATTCTTTTCTTATAAAAGAAAATGCTGTCAGACATATAAATGCCTGACAGCTCATCGACTACAAAAATCTCCAGCTCTCTATTTTATCTTCATCTTCTTTGTAATTCCCTTTTTTAACAGGAACTTCTTATATGCCGTCTTCTTTCCTTTTGGAACCTTGATCGTAGCCTTTGCCTGAATCTTTGTAAATGCCTTCGATCCTACTGAGGATGCTTTTAACTTTGTTGACTTGATCGTAACTGTCTTCAGACTCTTACAGCCGGAAAATGCATAACTGCCGATCTTTGTTACGTTTGCGCCGATCGTAACCTTTTTTAACTTTGTTCTATTTGCACAGGCACGGGATGCGATTGCTGTTACCTGATAGGTCTTCTTGCCAATCTTTACAGTCTTAGGAATCGAAAGTGTCGTAACTGAATTCGTGGTTACTCCACCAAAGGCAACCGTCTTTGAAGAAGTGATCTTATAGATCATCTTATTTTTGATCACGACATCACCTTTCCGGTATCCTGTCTTTACTGTATTATCAAATGATAAAGTATTATCCTTCTTGAAAGTTTTCACGCTCTTGGACTTTGTCTGTACCTTGGATAACTGGTATGGATTGATCTCTACAAATACAGGAGAACCATTATTTGTGACATACCATACAACCATACCGGATTTTGTAACAACCGGTTCACACATGGCAAGTGCAAGTGGTGATGAGCAGATTGCTGATGCTTTATTTCCGGCTTCGTCTAACAGCACCATCTTTGTCGTATATGTATTTTTCTTTGTATTCTTTTCTTCCCATAACAGAAGGAACTGGGAACCACTGATCTTCACAAGCTTTGGATTCATAACTGTGATCTTATCCTTGGCTGTATAGTTTGTGATCCATGTAGCATCATTTTGTAATTTTGTCTTGGAACCTACATTGATGTAGACATTCTTTACTGACGTCTTTTCACTCTTAATACCGGTTCCCGTCAGAATATAATTATTATCTCCAAGCTCCAGGTCATTCAGCGTATAACCAGTATAATTGTTTCCTCCATATCCCGGTATAGAAATAACGGTTCCATACATAGATGGTTCGCCAACCTTTTTACTTACCTTCGTTGCTGTAAGTGCTATTCCTCTCGGATATGCATCACCCAGATCTGCACGGTAAATATAGGTTCCATCCGTAGCGATCTGCTGTGCAAAGGAATGGCTGACATAACCTTCTGACAGATTCATTACACCATAATACGAATCTACCAGCTTCATGCTGTTCTCATTTACTACAAAGGTGCAGTTTGCCTGATGATGATATCCGTCGTCACTGGCAAACATCGTATGACAGGTATGTATATATAATTTACCAGCCGTCTCCGTCATCGAAAGTCCGCCTGCATTAAACGGAGTATAGGTATTGGCTCCCTTAATCTTACAATTGCCCAGCCTTTTCCAGTTCTTATCATATTTAACGACACGGATTACTTCCTTCTTCTTGCTCTCTTTTGGATTTGACTGACCAAATACCAGATAGTTGTATTTCTCACCACTGTAATACCCACCAAATAATGGAAGTTCACATTTGATCTTTTTCCGGCTCTTTAACCGGTAGGAGGAATCATAAATCTCCCGGACTACATAGCCCCGGATATATTCCACACGTTCAAAGGTTCCATCTGCTCTGGCATTCAGATAAGCCGTCTGAACATCTCCATATGTATAGCCACTGTTTGTACTCAGATGCATGGTTGCTGATGCTGTACCGACTGCTCCTGTAGATTTATATGTATTACTGCTCTTTGACAATGTGGAATTTGTTACCTTGATCGTGATCGTCTTTTTCACATTGATCGGGGATGCGGTAATCGTGATCGTTGCTGTTCCTTTTTTCCATGCATTCAGATTTCCGTTTTTATCTACACTTACAATCTTTGGATCTGAACTTTTATAAGTATAGTCCAGAGCAAAGCCACCATTTGTACTGCAAGCTGCTGTTCCTGATGCTCCGACCTTCATGCTGGCAGGTGCATTAATATTAAATGTCGTCGGATATGTCCAGTCAAAGGTCTCAAGATAATAATTATTGTCTTTTTTCTCTATTACCACACAGGAAGATTTATCCATAAAAAATGTGTAGACCGGATATTTTGTCTGTACACGTATCTTCTCTTTGTTCTTTGCTATATCATACTCTGTTAACACTTTTTCATCTGTCTTTACGATCAGAGAAGTTGCTGTGCTGCCTAATGTGCATCTTGGTCCGATGCTTGTAAGGTCAATATCTCCATCGCCGTAATATGAATCAGCTGTGTAAAACGCCATCTTCAATGCTTTTTTATTTGCAATGTTGATCGGTGATACGGATACACTGCTGTCAATCAGGTTAATACTTGTAGAGCTCTCCGTTACATCATTTATATCATACTGATTCGAATCTATCAGTACACAGATGTTCCCATTAAATGTAGACAGAGATACCAGATACCTGTCATTTAACATCCGGATCGGAGCCTTATGTTCAAACCATCCATTCTGGTAGAGATACATCATATTCTCTCCCTTGATCGTGATAGAATTATCACTGTTTACCTTGCCAGCCTTCAGACTTGCCATGCTGTGATCATATCCCCAATATCTCCAGTTCTCTGATCCTCGGTAATAAAAATTACCATTCGTTTTATCAAAGCCTGCAAATTCATATATATCACTTCCACATTTGGTCGTACTCAATAATTTTCCTTCAGGACTGAACAGATACAGTTTACCTTCATTGGTCGCAATATAGTATCTTCCATATGAATCGACTCCAAAGGTAGATATCAGATTTACCCAGTTCGCATCAATATCCAATGTTTCAAATGCCTGCTTATTTACCGCTCCTGTTTTAAAATTATAATTTGTGATCTCTAAATCACATGTATAATCATAAGAGCCGGATTTTTCGTTCTTCGTATATGATATATCCGATTTAGCAAAATATATGGCATTATCATCCATATAGGATTCTTCAACTCCACGCTCGCTGGTATACACTGTTGTGTATGTTCCATTTGCTATATCATAAAATACAATCTCATATGTCCTGTAATTTCCATATACCTCATCGCCTACCGTATGGACAAAATAGATTCCATTCTTCTCCGGCGAATACACCATATCATTATAGGATGTTGTCTCTCCTATCTTATCTGCTTCCAGCTTTCTCGCATTTGACACAGATAATTCAGCCGATTCTTCTGTCTGTTGCCCCGGTCGCACTGCAGGCTGTGATGCCTTCGCTGTATTATTATCCGCTTGTGCCTGAACCCCGGTCGGAATTCCAATCAGACTAAGACAGACTGCAATTCCGGCAAAAACTGCTGTCAGTTTATTCCATTTTTTCACAATCATTCGCTCCCTTTCATTTTTATAATTTATTCTCCGTTACACAGATTAATTTTTCTACAAATAACATATATATTTTATCACAGCATCTACGCTCTGCACAATCACAAATAATAAATACAGCAAAGTTTTAATTGTCTTTTCTGCACATATAATGACAAAAAAACAGGCAGTCATCAGCTTGACAACCACCTGCTCTTATTTCCTAACCTGATCAATATCTCTCAGGAAGGACATATTTCTCCTGATAGTCTATCATCTCTTTATAGATTCTCTCACAGTTATTATGATCTCTGTAATAGAAGAAGTCATCGGCACGTTTTACATACTCCGGCTTCATCTTGCAGTCGTTCTGCATATACTCGATCAATGTATGGATCAACTCATCATTATCATAGCAGATTTCCCCGAATGCCATCGTATCATAATGGAAAGTTCCTTCCTCATAATGCTGCGGAATATCCTTATGATGCAGATATACCAGCGGTTTTCTCATATAGGCAAAATCGAACTGGATTCCTGAGAAGTCCGTTACCATCAGGCTGGACTCACAGAACATATCCTCATAACTCATATCACCGACTGCCGGAACGATATCTACGAAATCGTTCTTATCAAAATCCTCCACCTGAGAACTTACGATCGGATGTAATACATATTTGATCCGGTATCCGTATTTCTCTGCCGCATCAATCAGACGCTTGTCATTGATGAGTGCATTGAATACCTTGAAATATTCTGATTCCTTAAACAGCGGATTGTAATCACGCTGTTCGCTCTCACTGGTACGAACCGGCATCGCTGCCTGCATTCTCCATGTCGGACTGATCATAATCTGCTTCTTCGCCCGATCCTTTAATCCATCATAACGAGGAACGCCTGTCAGCTTCAATGCATCATAGCCGACATAATCATATACCGGACGAGACAGATTCTCGATCTCATACTTCGATGCACAGAAATACAATCTGGTGTTATCACGAAGTCTGTTCTGTGCGATCGCGATCTTCTGAACTGACATACCATGCTGAACACAGCAGACATGGAAATGTGTCAGATCCCTGATATAGGATGAATTTGTAAGTGTATATCCGTTAAATGCATATACTGTTGAATTCGATATAACCATCATATCCGCATACAGGAAAACAAGTCTGTGCTTCAAGGAGTCACGAACCAGTGGCTTGTAGCCCTCTTTCTTCAAGCGCTTATAATCTGTACTCTTCTTATCGACCAGATAATAATGCTTGATCTTCTTATTCTGCGCACTTGCATATTTGTACAGATACTCGGAAGAATCTCCACCCTTATAGATCTTATCAATATACATCCAGATCGGCTTTCCGGTCATAAATGGTCTGCAGATAAAATACAGTACTCTAAGTAATGCATATTTCCTGGTGTAGTTATTCTTCATCAGCATATCTTTTAACAGCTTCAGTTCTTTAATAAACTTCTGCCGCTTATTGACTTTACGGATGATGATACCCTTTCGTTCCGCTGTCATCATGTATTCTCTGTTATCTCCGAATACCCAATGGCTGCTTCCAAAGGCATTGCAGACACGGCTGAAATGCGATGGATAGCGAATATTGATCGGCTCTAACTGATTTCCGATTGCTGCTTCACAGAATAACTCAGACTCTGATTTATCCTTGACAGGAATAGACAGATGGAACGAATGTCTCTTACAGATTGCCGCACCAAATGCCTTTGTCAGACCATATCTTTCATTATACTGAATCTTATATTTCTTATTGTCATACCGGAAATACACTTCATCCACCATCGAATACAAAATCGGATGAACCGTACCGTCAATCTCCAACATGCCATCTCTGTAATTTATAAACAATATATTTGTGGAAAGACTCATCAGAGAATTAAATAATGTATCTCCAATTCCGTAATAGATCTTTCCTGCGAGAAAGAAACGTTCAAACTTATAGTCTTTTCCGTTTCGAAGGATTCCATATACCCATTTCATCGTATCACCGGTGATACAATCTACAACCTTATTCCGGTTCAGCATGATATTTTCTTCGATCAGACGAAGTGCCTGTCCGATCAGTTCCAGATATTCTTCACCATGACCTTCTTCAATCACATGCTTGTTCTTGTTATCCATATTTCCATTAAATCTCGCCATAACGGAATACATGAAATTATACTGAATAAATACCGGAATACTTCCGTATGTCACCTTCATTTCCTGTAAAAACGGCATCCAGAAATCAGTAATGGATTCAAAATACCACTCTCTCATATACAGTCCGCGATAGAAGGTATTATCGTGTTCTTCATACTCATACGCTGTTAATGTCGCATATGGCAGAAAACATGTCTTCATCGTCTTCGCCATCAATCGAAGCATAAAATCCCGCTCTGCTTCCAGTCCAAGAGCCGGATCAACCGACTGCTTTTTGAATGCTTCTGCACGGATGATCACGCCACCAAACCCAAATGGAAAACAGTCATACTTACTTTTCAGATCAATAATGTAAAAAGATTTGATATCCTCTCCATCCGTAACCTTTTTATAATTACGAAACGCTCCAAATGTCTCATCATGAAACGCCTTTGTTATCATATATGTGTCCATGTCATAGCACTGAACATTTCCTTTTACAAATACTTCTGCCAGATTCGACGAGATATCATCACCTGCATGTATGATCATAATATAATCACCGGAAGCCTTCTCTGCCATCTTCTGGTGTGCGTCCTGCTCGGATACATATGTTTCTTTATTTACTTTACTTGTAAATGCATGATTTCCGATTCTGGTAATAACATTTTCATACCATGAACGATCGTCCCGTACACGATCTGTATTTAAAATAATCTCCACCTCATAGGAAGCTGTTACCGAATCTTTTTTACCATTATTATATTTCTTATCAACATGCTTTCCTGCGACTGTAACCTGATTGTCATGCTCCAGACTATAGGATGCCATTTTCTCAAGTGCTTCCACTGTTGTCTGATTTAATTTCTTATCATCCGACAAATAGCAAATAATCGATAATTTCATTTTCATTTCTCCTGCACTTTTCTATTACTTCATACGCATTTAGACTTATGTCAACTTACAAATAGACATACAGTAATATTGTACATAAATTTTACATATAACGCAAGTGTAAGATATTGGCTGTATTCAGCGTTTAAGATCATTTTTTACTTGATTTTTTTCAAACCTCATGCTATAAAGCAAACAGTGTTTACCATTTTAAACAGACAGGAAGTGAGAACAATTCGAGAAAGTACAAAAGCAACAAGAGAAGCCATCCTTACAAGTGCCAGAGAAATCTTTTTGGAATATGGTTATCAGGATGCTTCAATGCGAAAAATTGCAGCACGGGCAGGTATAACCCCGGGAGCGATCTATAGGCACTTCTCCGGTAAGGAGGATATGTTTGAAGAGATTTTTGCTGAAAGTGGCAATAAACTTATGCAACTCACAGAATCCATGTTAAATATAGATTTTTCTGCCATGTCTGATGACCAGCTAATTCAGATCTTATATTCACGAATATCGGTCCGCACCTTCGAACTGTTAGAAGGTGACATGCAGTTATTTCATATGCTGCTGAAAAATGATTCAGGTACATATCTGAACCGTTTTCGTAAAATCTATATCGACCGCTGCGTCCCATTCAGCCTGCAGTATTATTCAGAATTATACAGACGCGGGCTGGCATCAAATATGTTATCGGAGAAAACGATATACATGCTCTCATCTTCCGAATTCTCTATGGTCTGCGATTTAATCGCAGATGATGACTGTAAGAACGGAATCACATCTGAGAGCAAACAGGCATTTTTAGAGGCAATGAATATTCTGCTTCACGGACTGGAAGCGGAACTTGGAATAAGAAAACAGGAGGACCCAGAACATGGAAAAAATTAAGATTGAAAAAGGAACCGTACAGGAAACACTGTTGATTCCTCTGTATGGAAGAAAATATGCTATGGATCTCTATCCGGATCTCTTCATGGATCATGACTGCCAGGCGCTTTTCGATAGAATTGATTTTACAGTTCCGGACAATATGAAAGGTATGCTGGGAAATATCGGCTGCATTATGGGTGCGACCAGACAATATGATATGGCAAGCGCCTGTCGTGCTTATCTGAAAGCACACCCAAATGCCTGTGTTGTAAACCTCGGCTGTGGCCTTGATACCACTTTCCGACAGGTCGATAACGGAAAGGCCAAAGGCTACAATCTGGATTTTCCCGATACCATTGCGATCCGGAACGAGCTGCTCGGCAAACGTGAACGGGAGTTCAACATTGCCTGTGACCTGAATGATATATCCTGGTTCGATCAGATCGATTTCCGGCCTGAAGATGGCATTGTATTTTTTGCATCCGGCGTATTCTATTACTTTAAAAAGACCGATGTAGAAAAGCTCTTTACCGCCATGGCAGAACATTTCACCGGTGGAAAACTGGTCTTTGATGCAACGAAGAAAAAAGGACTGAAAAGTATGCTGAAGACCTGGTTAAAGGGCTTTGAGATGAAAGATATCAATGTGTATTTCAGCGTAGACGATGTACATACTTTAAAGGAATGGAGCGGTCATATCTCATCTGCAGTGAGCAACCCATATCTGACAGGTTACCGTCCGCTGGACAAGCGCTATGGTTTTATTACAAATATAGTTTTCCGTTATCTGGATCGATCAAAAATGTGCCAGATCATCGAATTGGAATTTGACTAAATAAAATGGAGGCATCTTAAGATGGAATATGGATTTACTCAGAAATTATTTGGATATTTCTATCACAGCTCCTGTATGAAACAGGCAGCAAAACAAAAACTGGATATTAATAAAAAAGCGATCAAGCAGGAATATGTATCTATTATGAAAAATGCAAAGGGCATCGGCAAATCCAGACTCATGAGTTCCTATTGCATGGGGGCATATTTTATCGCCTTAAACCGTAAGACATCCCTGTCACCGGAAGCCTGCTATGAACTGTACAAGGATGGCTTATCTTCCAATCGGCTGTTCCATATGGTTCTTGGAAACGTTGACAGCTATCTCGATAAAAAGAAGCTGCCGGGCAGACTGAAATGGTCAGCAGATTCTCATTTACGCCGATATGAAAATGACTGGGTCGTTGATATCATTGAGGGAACTCCACAGGATGATTTTGAACTTGGTTATGATTATCATACCTGCGGCATCTGTAATCTGTGCCGGGATGAAGGCTGTTTTGAACTGGCTAAATTTCTCTGCCGCATGGACTATGTTCTCGCGGATATGATGCAGATGAAACTCACCCGAACGAAGACGATCGCCGAGGGCGCAGATCTCTGCGATTTCAGATACAGTAGAAAATAAATCGAAAAACGATATGTACAAATTAGCATAATCTGTCAAAAAATGCAGACGGTCATCTGTGCAAAAAAAGATGCAGAATTGATTCATTTCTTATGCTTTTTTGAGTGTCTTTCTATGCAGTGCAGTTATAGACTTAACAGCAGTTACAAAGGAGGACATATTATGTTACATATATTCGGAAGTATGGTAAAGAAAAGAACTGTCATATCACTTGCAGTCCTTTACATAGTATTATTAATGATTGTAATCATCGCAGGAAAGATCAAAAAAATGAAGTTATCATCAGAAAATATATCTGCTTCCACTACCGGCAGCGATGAAGCCACCGAACTGTCAGCACAGGCAGTACAAACTTCAACCCGGAGATCAAATAATAATTCAGAATCATCCGATCTTGATACTCAGGCAGTTCTTCAAACACTTGCTTCTGCTACAGAGGCGGAAAATAATGGGCTCTTAACTCTGGTCAATATGTCTCACACATTACCATCTGACTGGAGCGTAGATCTGGTACAGCTCCGAAATGGTCAATCCATTGACCGCCGTGCATATGATGGCTTACAGGCTATGATGGATGATGCCAGAGCCGAAGGTCTTGATCCTCTTATCTGTTCGTCTTACCGGACACAGGAAAAGCAGGAACAGCTCTACACGAATAAATACAATTCTTATATCGAACAGGGCTATAGCAGTGATGATGCAAAAGCCTATGCCGCTACCTGGGTCGCCTATCCCGGAACCAGCGAACACCAGCTCGGACTTACCGTTGATATCTGTTCTGTCAGCAACCAGAATCTGGATGATTCACAGGAAGACACCGCTACCCAGCAATGGCTCATGGCAAACTGCTACAAATACGGTTTCATTCTACGCTATCCTTCTGATAAATCCGATATTACAGGAATCTCTTATGAGCCATGGCACTACCGCTATGTTGGTAAAAATGTGGCACAGGAAATCCACGATAAAGGAATTTGCCTGGAGGAATATCTGGAAATACAGCAATAAATATAAAAAACTGTTCCTTGGTTTTACATTTATATTAGAAAATCCAGATACGGCATTTCTGCCATATCTGGATTTTCTACTAAAATATACATGTTATCTGTTCTGCTTATGTCTTTATCCTATGATTGCCTTGATTTCAGCTTCACTCATTTCGGTTACATCCATGATCTGCTCTAAGGAATAGCCTTTCTTATGCATTTTCAGGATAATATCAGCTCTTTCTTCAGATTTTCCTTCTAATTTTCCTTCAGACCTTCCAATGGCCTTGCCTCGTGCCTCGCCTATTTTTTCGCCTTCTACTCTGCCAGCAATCATTCCCGCGGCTTCGCCCTTTACATATCCCATTTCTTCTACGCCTTCACTCAGATTGCACATGATCTTCACCTCTTCCCTTATACTGTGTCTGTCTACCGGTATGTCATACTCCTGTTTCATAAGCTTCAATTTTTGTTCTGCCGTCATTGTCTGCGATAGTAACGCTCCAAGCAATCGATGCAGTTCATATCTTTCTTCCTTTGGTGGAATCTCCTTCGCCAGCCCGATCATCACGATATTAGGGATCTCCAGATTACCTTTCCAGTCCTGATCTCCAAGCAGATCATCTTTTACCATATGAATATGGCTTAGGCTGTTCTCTTTCATATTCATACAAATCCAGATTGAATATACCTGTTTGATCTCGTTATAGTCGGAACCTGTGAATTCCCGATCTTTCTGGGAAGATACCAGCCTTGCGGCGTAAAAGATTGCTCGATTTAAGATAAAGTACTTTGTCGGTTCATCCTTTTGTGCTTCCAGATTAATGATCATTTTTGCCAGTCCGTCCCGCATCCGTACATAGAAAATGATGTCAAATTACACCTTTCCCTCATCGATCTCGGAACTTTCTGTATTCAGCCCGACAATCCGTTCACCGGTTCCGGAATCTACCATTTCTTTGTTCGTTAATCCGGGTTCTACCGGAACCTGGCTGATATACGGTTCGCCCTCGATCAGCGAAGCGACCGTCTCTGCATCCATGCCTTTAAATTCGTCTACTATTCTTATCAGTATATGCGCCAGTATGATCTTCTGTCCAAGCAGCCGCTTGGCGCTGGCATCATACTGTGCTTTCTGATATGTCGCATCAGCGGAATATACTAATTCATTATCCATGTTCCATCTCCTTTCCTGACAGAACAGAATAACATGCGTATTTTTTTACTTAGTATATTGCCGCCGTCTCTCCAAGTTTGATTGTAACGGATATCTGAGGGGAAAACAAGTTTAACCATAAAAAAATCCGGATACAACATCTCATATCATATAAAATGTAACAAAACCCCTGCCTGCTATAAATTCATACATATCGTATATCTATAACAGGCAGGGATTTTATAAATTCAGTTCCTTATTATTTAATCTTCCACGTCTTTACATATCCGATGGATTTCTTTTTCAACTGTTTCTTTAAATCTATTTTTGCTTTCTTTGTTTCTTTCACAGTAATGGTTGCTTTCTTATTAATTCCCTTAAATGCATTCTTGCCGATAGTCTTCAGCTTTCCTGCTGTCACTGTGATCTTCTTCAGATTCTTACAGCTGGAGAATGCTTCTTTACCGATCTTTGCAACATTGCTTTCAATCGTAACTGTTGTCAACTTCTTGTTACCCTTGAATGCTTTATCGGAAACCGCAGTTACTTTATAAGTAACACCTTTCACTTTTACAGTTGCAGGAATAGTAAGCTTCTTGGCTTTCTTGTCGACAAAAAAGGCGCCGGAAATTAAGAGGAAATAAATTTATGTACAATGAAAATAAAAACAATAATATCATGACCACATCAGAATGTAACAGGTCAAAGTCTTCTATTACAAATATTAAACAGCTTTTCCCATCCCGAACCAACGATGAATGTCTATTAGAATTAAAGAAGAATCCATCCGTTTACCGGACATATCTGAACTGGCCTGACAAATGGAAATCGCACTTTCTCGAATTCATGGAAGGAAAGAAAAGTCTGCCATTAACCTATGATCCATTTTTTAAGAAACTATCAGAGTAAAAGGGGAAAAGGGAAGTACATTCACCTATCAGGGTCTGAAAACCGTTTATACAATCGTGATGTTTGAAAACAGCCCGAATGAATGTAAGACTGCCGACTTGGCTGACATCTATCTACATCATGGAAAAGCAGCATTTGATACCGGGATCGATCTTCGTCTTCTACAGGAATACTATGTCGTTGCTCTTGACGTCTTCCGAAAAAGTAAATATTCTAAAGATATCAACGAACTTAACGCATGGTTATCCCTGTTGACAGCAACTACTATGGATGACCTTGCAGCACTGATATCCGACTATCCATGGATGGAGGCTATCTGCATTGATATGTCAGAATATCTGTATCACCCGGAGGAGGTTGTTACCATATTTTCTGAAGCATTACGAAAATTGGATGAGAATACTGTCAACTACATGATCGATGAACTGAAAAAAGAACGGGACGAAGCAGTCACTGCTCTGGCCGAAAGAGATGCTACAGTATCTGAAATGAATGCTATCTTATCTGAAAAAAATGCTGAGATTGCAAGATTAAAGGCGCAACTTGCCGAGCGAAACAAATAAAATCTTATTTTCTAATATAACAACAAGCAGAAAACTCCTGATATTATACTTGTTATGTAGCAAACCTATCCGAGTACCGGTTCTTAGGCAGCGTCCCTTGCTGCCTTACGTACCGTTGCACCGAGGATAGAGCGCAAGCGTTTTGCGTAATAACAATGTATAATATCAGGAGTTTTCGTTCGTCTGCATCACTCAAATTGATGCTCTTTATAGTGATGGGCTTCCTCCAGCATCATATCCTTGACCTTCATGAGTCGCACCTGCGTGCTTCGCTCATTCTCATCAAGCTTCATGCTGATATATCGGATGCCCTCCTTTGTCTCAGGAATGATAACATGCTCCAGCGCATTTACACGTCGTCTGGTCTTCTCGATCTCCGATGCCAGAAGCTGACAGGATTTCTCGATCTCCGCCAGTTTCAGCATATCCGGAAGGATGTCAGCAAGTGACTTTACTGCATCATCCAGATCACCGGAGGTAAATGCAAAACCATAAGAATAGATATCATTCTCATCTGCACTTTTTGTTGTATATTCGAATACCGGAATATCTACACTCATAACATTTCGATCCTTGCAGGTAAGCTGGACTTCCTGTTTCGGTGCCATCAGTGCCGTATGAAGGATCTGTTCAGACATGCCGGCTTTTGCTATGACAAAATTCGTATTGGCGGCCTTGATACCGGCCTCAACCTTCTCTCGAAGCGCCATATTCTCTCTTGCCATATCAAGGAACTGCCGCATCAGCTCATCTCGTTTATCTTTTAACAACTTATGGCCTCTGGTTGCCGTAACAAGCTTCTTCTTTAAACGGGTCAATTCCATTCTGGTAGGATTTACCTGTGTAGCTGCCATTTTTGCCTCCTTATAAAGTCAACTCGAAGCGCTCCACCTCGCCTGTCGGCTCGTAGCGCTCTTCCGTTTATTAACTCGAAGCGCTCCACCTCGCCTGTCGGCTCACGCGCTTCTCCGTTTATTAACTCGAAGCGCTCCACCTCGCCTGTCGGCTCGGTGGGTTCTGTCGAACCATGCTCGTATCCTTGCAAATCGTCTGCTATGAGCAAGCTCAAGCATCCCATTTGCAAGTCTACTCACGCGCTTCTCGTTACTTTCCATAATACATATCTAACCACTTATCATCGATACGTTTCAGTTCTGCACGAGGCAGGATCGATAACAGCTTCCAGCCGATGTTTAATGTCTCTTCGATACTTCTGTCTGTCTCATAACCCTGAGATACATATTCCTTTTCAAATGCTTCTGCAAACTTTGCATATAAAATATCGATATCTGACAATGCTGATTCACCAAGGATCGTCATAAGCTCCTTCGCATCCTTACCACGGGAATATGCCGCAAATAACTGGTTCATGGTGCTGGAATGATCTCCTCTTGTCTTTCCCTCACCGGTACCCTTATCCTTCAGACGTGACAGGGATGGAAGTACATCGATCGGTGGTGTTATGCCCTTTCTGTAAAGCTCACGGCTTAAAATGATCTGTCCCTCTGTGATATATCCTGTTAAGTCAGGGATTGGATGTGTCTTATCATCCTCAGGCATAGTAAGGATCGGGATCATTGTGATACTACCGTTCTTGCCACGCTGTCTTCCTGCTCTTTCATATAAGGTTGCAAGGTCTGTATACATGTATCCGGGATATCCACGACGACCCGGAACCTCTTTTCGGGCTGCAGATACTTCTCGTAACGCATCTGCATAGTTTGTGATATCCGTCAGGATAACCAGTACATGCATGTTCTTTTCAAATGCAAGATATTCCGCAGCGGTCAGTGCCATACGAGGGGTAGCGATACGCTCAACCGCAGGGTCATTTGCAAGGTTGATGAACAGTACAGTTCTGTCGATCGCTCCTGTCTCCTTGAAGCTCTCCGTGAAGAAGTTCGCTTCTTCGAAGGTGATACCCATAGCTGCAAATACTACGGCGAATGGTTCATCTGTTCCACGTACCTTAGCCTGTCTTGCGATCTGGGCTGCTAGCTTCGAATGTGGAAGTCCTGATGCTGAAAAGATCGGCAGCTTCTGTCCTCTTACCAGTGTATTTAATCCATCAATAGCAGAGATACCTGTCTGGATAAATTCCGATGGGTAATTTCTGGCTGCCGGATTCATTGGCAGACCATTGATATCTCTTCTCTCCTCCGGAAGGATATCCGGTCCTTTATCGATTGGTCTTCCCAGTCCGTCAAATACACGGCCAAGCATATCTTCTGATACGCCAAGCTCCATGCTTCGTCCAAGGAATCTTACTTTACTGTTTGAAAGGTTAATACCTGTTGAATTCTCAAATAACTGTACCAGTGCATCTTCACCATTGATCTCAAGAACCTTGCATCGTCTGACTTCGCCGCTTGCAAGCTCGATCTCACCAAGTTCATCATAGGTGACATTTTCTACACCATGTACCAGCATCAGAGGTCCTGCAACTTCCTGTATGGTTCTATATTCTTTTGGCATGTGCTTAGTCCTCCTTTGCTATGGCTGCTTCCAGTTCCTGATGAAGTGCCTTTATGATCTTGTCATATTCTGCTTCCACATCTTCCGGATGTGTATATTTGAAACGTCCGATCTTCTCACGAACCTCCATGTTCAGAATATTCTTTATAGTTGCACCACTCTTCAAGGCCTCTGATGATTCCTCATAGAATGCCAGCACAAGTTCCATCATGCGGAACTGCTTATCCAGTGGTGTGTAGGTGTCGATCTCATGGAATGAGTTCTGATGCAGGAAGTCCTCACGGATAGACCTGGCTGCTTCCATCTTCAGACGGTCACCTGCGGATAAGGCATCCATACCAACCATTTTAACGATCTCATCCAGCTCTGCTTCTTCCTGTAATAATGTCATAAGCTTCTGACGATCTTCCATCCAGTGCTCATTGACATTTTCCTCAAACCATTTTCCCATGTTATCTACATACAGCGAATAACTGGTCAGCCAGTTGATCGCCGGGAAATGTCTCTTATAAGCCAGTGCGGAATCCAGTCCCCAGAATACCTTAACGATACGAAGGGTTGCCTGTGATACCGGCTCTGAAATATCACCACCGGGAGGTGATACGGCTCCGATTACGGATAAAGCTCCTGTTCTTCCTTCCGAACCAAGTGTCTTAACCATACCGGCACGCTCATAGAACTGTGCCAGACGGCTTCCTAGATATGCAGGATAACCTTCCTCACCGGGCATCTCCTGTAAACGTCCTGACATTTCTCGAAGTGCTTCTGCCCATCTGGAAGTAGAGTCAGCCATCAGCGCAACGGAATATCCCATATCACGGAAATATTCTGCGATCGTAATACCGGTGTAAATAGAAGCCTCTCTGGCTGCAACCGGCATATCCGATGTATTTGCGATCAGAACGGTTCTCTCCATCAGGGAGTATCCTGTCTTCGGATCCTTCAGTTCAGGGAACTCGTTTAATACATCAGTCATCTCGTTTCCACGTTCACCACATCCGATGTATACAACGATATCGGCTTCTGCCCATTTTGCAAGCTGATGCTGGATAACGGTCTTTCCACTACCGAATGGTCCAGGAACTGCTGCTACACCACCCTTTGCGATCGGGAAAAATGCATCAACAACTCGCTGTCCTGTGATAAGCGGCATGACCGGTGGAATCTTCTCTGCATAAGGACGACCCTTACGAACCGGCCATTTCTGCATCAGAGTCAGTTCCTTATCACCCTTTGCTGTCTCGATCACACATACAGTTTCTTCTACTGTGAAATCTCCGCTCTTGATCTCTTTTACAGTTCCTTCTATACCATATGGAACCATGATCTTCTGAGTTACGACAACTGTCTCCTGTACGGTTCCGATCACATCTCCGACCTCTACCTTGTCCCCCGCCTTAACGCATGGAACAAATGGCCATTTGATGTCTCTCTTTAATGATGGAACTTCAACGCCTCGCTGCAAATTATTTCCACAGATTTTCATGATATCATCCAGAGGTCTCTGTATACCGTCATAGATACTGCTGATCAGTCCGGGTCCAAGTTCTACGGACAGCGGCATTCCGGTTGACTCTACCGGTGCTCCCGGTCCAAGTCCTGATGTCTCTTCGTAAACCTGAACAGATGCCTGATCTCCATGCATCTCTATGATCTCGCCGATCAGTCGGCTCTCACTTACTCTGACAACGTCATACATATTCGCGTCACGCATTCCCTCTGCGATAACAAGAGGTCCTGCAACTTTTTTTATCTTACCTGTTGCCACGTTTTCTGGTCACGCTCCTTCCTAGTTTCCACTGAACAGAATGTCCGAACCGACTGCCTGTTCTACGGATTTCTTTACTCCATTTATACCCGCGGATGTATTACCGGAAACTCCTGGGATCAGGATGATCGCCGGAAGCATCTGCGTCTTATATCTCTCTATCTCTTTCTTGATCTGCTCTGCCATGCTCTCTGTTACATAGATAACGGCATATCCACTTTCTGCCAGTCTTCTGAGCTGTGTACTGCCCTGTTCTGCATCGGATACCGGGAAGGTCTCAAGTCCCAGAGTCGCAAAGCCATAGATGCTGTCATATTCACCTAATACTGCAATTCTATACATACATTTCCCTTACCCTTTCCCTGATCGCATCATCCGGCAGATGATTTAACTTTCCGGTCAGGATGATCCTGACTGTCTTAATCTCATTCTGCCTTGCAAGTACATAAGCAACAAGTGGTCCGATCGTAAATGAATTATATTTCTGTGGCCGGATCGCCTCTATGATCCGGTTGTCGCACCAGCGTTCAAATGCGGATGAACTGTCTGATAATGCCGCAGCTCCACCGGAATACGGTGTTTCTTCCAGATATTTGATCACATCCGGCATGCCGGAAAGTGCTGCCCGCATCAGCCGTTCCACATTGAGCGTCTGACATTCCTCCATCGCACGTCTCATAAAATCCAGTCCTTTTTCTGTCTTTACAGAACGGACTGCGATCTTGATATTTGCAACTGCCACAACTGTCTCTGCATATTCTTTTAATAATGCATCTCCATTCTTCTCCGCTGCCGCAAGCATTGCTCGCATGGCTGCCCGGTCGATGATAACATCACACATCTGACCATCTCCGGTATGCACCAGACACTCATATGCCTCTAATGCGCATTCCCGCATAGATTCCGGTAATGACCGGAAATCTTTATTTTTAATGATCTCGACTAATGCTTCACCCGAAACAGATGCATTGTCATAAAATACATTTGCCTGAACTTCTCCGTCTACAACGGTTTTGATCGCTGCCTTCAGATTATGGAAACTATCCTGGATCAACAATACGTCAAATACTGTCTGATCGGATACCATCTCCTTGACCAGTGTCCATGTTTTTTCCAGTTCCCTGTTCAAAATGGTCTCTGCATCCTGCACTCCGGCTTCTGTATCACCCCAGCCTTTTTCACCTAAGAACTGAAGGCAGTCCGCATATGTTTTCTGGGCAATCAACTGCTCGATCACAGCCTGTGAAAACAGGGACATCTCAAGTGCCCGGATCCTGGCAACAGCATATATATATTTGTCTGCCATTTTTCTACCTCCCTTATGTGAATAACAGGGAATTTAATTTGTCTGCCATTTCTTCTTTCTGCGCATGGAACATGGCAGCTAATGAACAATTCTCCTCAATACCGCCATAGATCAGGATAAATCCTCCGTCTATATCACTGGCTTTATCTGCGAGCGTCAAATCTCCTCCATGTGCTTTTGCTATCTCTGATACCCGTTTTGCAAATCCTGCCGGAAGCCGCTCCATATCTTTGGCTGAGAAGCTGATCTGTCCACTCTTCGGCTGTACTGCATTTCCGATCATACGCTCCATCATATGGAAATATCTGTCAACTTCCATATCGATCATTCCGTTATAGGCTTTACCTATCACTTCATTGATGATCTCCTGCTTTGCCTTTAAGACTGTCTGGCGTTTCTTCAGGTCGGCAGAGGATTTTGCCCTTGCCATTCCGTCCGCTTTTACATGGCTGACCTTTTCAGCTGAACCCGCCTTGATCTTATCTGCTTCCACCTTTGCATCTTCTATAATCTGATCTGCCTTTTTCTGTGCATCTTCAAGGATCATATCGGATTGAGTGTTTGCTTCTTCCAGAATCTGTTCAACGATCTTCTCTAATCCTGTCATACAAATCCTCCTGTACTACTTGTTCAATCATGTTTCAAATCTGTGCCTGTTTTATACCGGTACACCGTTAATTGCAAGAATTGATACGAGCAGAGCAAGGATCGCATATGTCTCTACCATTGCAGGGAAAAGCATTGCTTTACCGAACTGATCCGGTTTCTTTGCTACAATACCAACTGCTGATACAGCGGTTTTTCCCTGATGCATAGCGGATACAAGACCAACTAATGCGATTGGAAGACATGCTGCAAGGATCAGTAATCCGGTCGCTGTTGAAAGCTCTGCAGGAGCACCATTTAAAATACCGATCTTTGATAAAGCGATGAATCCTACCAGCAGTCCATAGATACCCTGTGTACCGGGAAGAAGCTGGATGATAAGAACCTTTGCGAATTTGCTTGGATCTTCACTTACTACACCTGATGCAGCCTGACCTGCGATACCTACACCATAAGCAGATCCCATACCTGCCAAAATAACTGCTAATGCAGCTCCTGTTAAAGCTAAAACTGTACCCATTGTCATATTGATTATTCCTCCTTAATTTCCGGTTTACAGGTTTTCATGCCTGCATTCCCTATATCTATATATTTTGTATTTTCTTTAAATGGATGGAACGCTTCGCCGCCACCCTCATAAAACTTACCAAAGAATTCTACATACTGAAGTCGGCATGTATGAACATAAGCACCTAACATATTGATCGCAAGGTTAAATGTATGTCCAATGATGAATACCAGAATGAATACGATCGCGCCCAATATTCCATCTCCTACCATACTTCCCATCTGGTTGATAACCTGTGCGATAACACCGGTCGCAAGTCCCAGTGCAAGCAGTCTGGAATAAGATAACAGATCAGACAGCCAGCCTGTGATATTGTAAATATCATACAAACCAAGTGCCAGTCGGAGCACCGGATTTTTATGACTTCTGCCGGACATCGCAACGATGATCGCTGCACCTAAGATCGTAATGACATAGCTGAAGGTCTTAAGTCCATCTGAAAAATGGAAGCTTACCTGTGCGATCGATGCAAATAAACTGGTTGGCATCAGCATCAGTACCAGACCGATGATGAGCAGATACCAGGATATAACATCTGAAAAGAAGCCTACAAAATCTTTCTTCTTTAAACACATATAACCTTTTAACGCCAGACCGCCGAACAGATGGATCAATCCAAATAACAGGGAGAAGATCAGCATCTTCATTGGGTTGTCAAGCGGTGCAAACCATACCGGTGCGATCGTGATCTCATGATGGAAGAAGGTTCGTGATACAACTGCTACCACATCTCCAAAATATCCTCCAAACAAGATACCCCATATCAATGTCGATATACCGCAATATTCAAATAATGTCAGTGACTTCTTCATGCCATCTCCCATCTTCGGGAACTTCCGAAGCAGGATGAAACATGCAAGGAATATAATAAGTCCATATGCCGCATCCGATAACATCAATCCGAAGAAGAATACATAGAATAAACTCATCGGTGTCGTCGGATCCATCTCGCCTCTGGCAGGAAGTCCATAGGATTCCAGGATTCCTTCTGCCGATGCAAATGGCATCTTATTACTTAACTGTACCGGTGCCGGTTCATCCTCAGGTATCTCGCCGGTCTCGACCATCAACACGAAATTCTGATTCAGTTCTTCTTTTACCTTTTCCTCATCCCGTTCCAGCACATAACCGGTTATGATAAATGTACTGTTCGACTGAAGCAGGGTTCCAAGCACCTGATATTTCTCAGCTCTGATCTTGTAATAATCGGATAAGGTCTTAAGTGCCTGCCTGCTTTCTGCAAATCCGGCAATCTGTTTTTTCAGATCCTCGATCTCATCCTCATACCCCTCTATCGTGAGTCGGTATTTCTTGATCTTATTCTCCGGCGTCCGTTTTGAAAAATACGACATCCGGGTAAATCCTTCTGCCCTTAAGGCTTCTTCCAGTCTTTCCGTCTCTGTTTTCAAACATACCACAAATATACATGTCTGATCTTTATCAGAAGATATCACCGTGATCTCATGAGCTGATAACTCCGGCTGCCTTTTTGCAACCAGTTCTTCTATCATATTCTCTGTAAGACCAGGTCCTAAGCTTCCCATGATCACATCTGTATGTTCGGTTCCGGTCGTATTGATCGGAACATCCATATTGATCCACGGTTTCAGTCCATCGATCGCAAGCTGACATTTGGCAATCTCTGCTTTGCAATTTCCAATCTTCTTATCCTTTTCCCGGATCTTCTGCACGATCATATTATAATCATGCCGATTCTCAACAATATCTTTATATACAGAATCGTCTACATCAGCTTTGCCTGCAAGTGCCTGCAGCATCGATGTCTTTTCCGGTGCATATCTGCCAAGGATCTCTAAAGCTTCGTCGGTATTCTGGACTCGTTTTTCATATTTGGAACGCTGACTGGTTGTGTTGATCTTCTTAAATACATCTGTCTCATCCCCACCGGCCCGGATCTCCAAAGCTCCCATGGACTGGAGTTTCTCCAATATGGCTTTTCTGTCTTTCTTCATGGCGCATATGTCAATCTTTTTTATAGCCAATACCGCCATAATGATTACCTCCCTTCTGCATCCTGATATTCAAGCATTTACAATAGCTGCTTGATCACAAGCTCTACGGCTTCACCCTCTCGCTCGGATGCACGTTTTTTTAAGGAAGCAATCTCGTCGGATGCTTCTTTCAAAGCTTTTTCTGCAAGATCAGTTTCCAGTTTCTTCTGGTCGACCGCGATAGCCGCCAGATCTGTTTTAGAACCTGCATTTGCATCTACGATCATCGCATTTGCCTTTTCCTTTGCTTCCGCCTGAATTGCTTCTGCTTTTTTACCGGCTTCTTTTACGATCTCGGCTGCCTTTGCTTCTGCATCTTCTAATGTCTTCATGGCTTCCTGTAGCATAATTTCTCCCTCCGTAATTATTAATCTCGGCATGAAATGCCGCTCTGCTAATATTTTATTATGTTAGTGTGCTCTTTTCAAGCAATATTTATCTTCTTTTATAGATTTTTCATCAAAAGGTCATGAAATTTTACCGGTTTTTAAGGCATTTTTGACAAACAATACAAACTGTCAAATTTAGTTTACCTATTTTTCACGTCATTTTGCACAATTTTTGTTGTAATTAACAACAGCCATATAATAAGACCGCAGTCAAAGACTATCTGCGGTTTCTATGAACAGCATATTCCTTATCCGCAAATGTTCCAGTGCTAACTTGCCTGTCGGCTCAAACAAGCACTCACATTTGCTGGTATATGCAGTTCATATCGAAATCCTCGATAATGTCTTCTGACTGCGGTCTTATTATATGGTTGTTGTTATTTTACATACATTAAATACCAATGCAAAAAACTGTTACAAAACTATAACTATACATCCCACCCTGATAGATGATGTTTTTCTTACTACTTATAATCTTCTATAAATTACATATCCCTTATCCGCAAATGTTCCAGTGCTAACTCGCCTGTCGGCTCAGACCGGCACTCACATTTGCTGGCATATGCAGTTTATAGTATTTTTCCTTACTCTTCAATCATCTTGATTCTTCTGATATGACGTTCGTCATTTGAGAATGGTGTGTCAAGGAAGGTGTCAACGATCTTGAGTGCCAGTCCCGGTCCGGTTACACGGGCACCCATTGCAAGGATATTGGCATCGTTATGCTCTCTTGTCGCCTGTGCACTGAAGCAATCGCCACAAAGTGCCGCACGGATTCCCGGTACTTTATTTGCTGTAATAGAGATTCCGATTCCTGTTCCGCAGATCAGGATTCCTCGCTCACATTCTCCGTCTGCTACTGCATGTGCAACTTTCTTTGCATATACCGGATAATCAACGGATTCCTCGCTGTAGCATCCGTAATTCTTGTATTCCAGTCCTCTTTCTTCCAGATGCTTGATCACATCCTGCATTAATCCGTATCCACCATGGTCACATCCAAGTGCTATCATATTCTTTGTCCTGCCTTTCTTGTTTTCAAAATCTTTTCGGGTGGTTGTCACCCAACCCGTTTTTTCTATGTTAACTTTTTTCATTATATCGTGAGCATAGCTCACTCAATGCATTCCGCAAAATCAGCATCCTTGCGAGCAAATAATTTTGCGTTCATTATATCACACCGATATAATTCTATGTCCTGCTGCTTTGATCAGTCGGTTCATGATCGCATATCCCATATCACCTTCCCGGAAGGATTCACTGTAAATATAGTCTGCGCCGATATCATCACACAGCCGAAGCAGCCGGTACAGGGATGAAGATACCGTAATTTCATTCTTTTTGCTTCCCGCATCAAGGACATTTTCACAGGAATATAAATCCGTATTTTCTGTATCACACAGAACTGCCGTCTTATATCCTTCTGCCTGCTTACAAGCAACCAGCTCTGCAATCTTTGCGGCAACCTTTTCCCGCTCACCCTCTACGATCGTGAGTTTTCCCTTCGGTGCATAATGTGTGTATTTCATACCCGGAGCTTTTGGTCTGACCTTCATATCCACGCTTTCCAGTGCCGGATCGATCATGACATCTCCTAAGATATTCTTGATCATATCCGCTGAGATATAACCCGGACGTAAAATTGTCGGACGATCTCCTGTCACATCTACGATCGTGGACTCAATTCCGATTCCAACCGGTCCGCCATCTAAGATCATATCAATCCTGCCGGACAGATCTTCCTCTACATGTGCTGCTGTTGTCGGTGATGGTCTTCCGGACAGATTTGCACTCGGTGCTGCAATATACACGCCTGAATCTTTGATCAGCTTCATAGCTGCCGGATGTGATGGCATACGGATCGCTACCGTTTCCAAACCGCCGGTTGTCTCATGCGGTACAATGTCTTTCTTTTTGAAAATGATCGTCAGTGGCCCCGGCCAGAACGCTTCCATCAGCATCTGTGCCTGTGTGGATACCTCTGCCGCCAATTCCCATACACTTGCCGTATCAGCAATATGTACGATCAACGGATTATCCGATGGTCTTCCCTTGGCACTATAAATTTTTTCGGATGCCTTTGGATTTAACGCATCTCCACCTAGTCCATATACGGTTTCTGTTGGAAATGCAACCAGTCCACCACTTTTTAATATATCCGAAGCCCTCCGGAATAATTCTTCGTTTTCCAGATCAGCTTTCGCTACTATGGTTTTCATTTTAATTACCAGCCTTACCTGTATAGTCAGGCACATCGCCTGCCAGTCTCATTTTAGCCTTATCCCCTCACAGTGTCAACCTGTGAAAAAGAGCTTCCCGAATCATGGGTATCATCTCTATATTCTCACACTTATACCCTCTATTATATGCTACCATTGGGTATCGCACCGGTTTTTTCGTCTTCATACCAAATTTATTTAGCTTCGTCGGGTATTTTCCCCCAACATTCTTCCTAATACCCGCATCAGACTTGTCCTTGTGGGTATCGTGCGCTCATTTTCCATTCCATACCCTCATCTAGCCTGCCTTGTGGGTATCATACACTTATTTTCCATTCCATACCCACATCTAGCCTGCCTTGTGGGTATCGTGCGCTCATTTTCCATTCCATACCCATATCTTAGCCTGCCTTGTGGGTATCGTGCGCTCATATCCTATCTCATACCCATATCTAATCAGTCGTCTCGGGTATCGTACCTACTTATCATCTACCATACCCTCATCTAACCAGACACCTCGGGTATCATACTTACTCATCCACTGCCATACCCAGAAATCAAGCATCATCAAGCAATAACTCACATATACAAACACAAATATAGCCTGTCTGGCTGTTGACTAGATCGCTGCACTATGACATTCACGAGGATTTCGTTATGAAATGCATATGCCGACAAATGTGAGTGCTTGTCTTAGCCCATCAGGGCGAGTTAGCACAGGAACATTTGCGAATAGGGGATATGAATTTCATAGGAACCACAGGGAGTTAACTGTAAAAAAATAAAATGAACGCTGCCATTACTATTATGTAGTAAGCCTTATCCACGGCCGGTACTTAGGTTGCGTACTTTGCAACCTTATGTACCGCTGCACGTGGATTAGAGCGAAAGCGTCTTACGAAATAATAGGTAATGGCAACGTTCATTTTGTTTCAAAGTTACTCTGCTATGGATGCTTCCGTCGGATACTCCTTGCCGAACCATGTGGCGATCACGCGGTATGGGCACTTCGGTGTTGCAAGGCTGACAACCACCATAATGATCGTGGAGATCAGGCAGGCAACGATACAGGAATTGAAACCAAGTGAGATTGGCAGAACGCCCATATCGATCAGGAGATATAAGCCAATACCACTGATGATACCTGCGATCGCGCCATACTCATTTGCCCGCTTCCAGAACAGTCCGAGAAGCAAAGTATGAAGAAATGCTACTGTCATACCACCGGTAGCATAAGTGATCAATGAAGCCAGAAGTTCCGGTGGATCACATGCAAATAAGAAAACAACTAGTGCAACAACGATAACACTGATAACATTTAACTTCTTTAATGTCTCCTGCTTTGCATCTTTATTGAACAGGTTCTTGTACAGATCACTGACGATCGTTCCTGCAAGAGATACGATCATTCCACCAACAGATGACTGAACCGCACCACATACACCGGCGAGAACCAGACCTGCTGCCCATGCAGGCATTACACTTACTGCAAGTGTCGGAATACCAAGGTCAGGAGTTGCAAGGCTTCCTTCCGGGAACATATATTTGATCGTGAAGCACAGACCATTCAAGCCAATGAGCCAGATTGCAACTACAACCGCACCAACCTTGATCGCACGATGCAGAGTCTGTGTATCCTTATAAGTAAGCGTTGTCATTGTTACATGAGGCATTGTACAGGTTGTGATACCCCATAAGAATGCAAATGAAAGAACCGTCTTTACACTTGCAGGTACGAACCAGTCCGGATTACTCTTAACTAATGACTGGATTGTCTCTGTATAGCTGAGATCTGTTCCGTTGATGCCCATGATAAATAAGATAATAACGGAAACTGTCATGATAATTCCCTGAAAAACGATCGCAGATGCAATGCCTTTAATACCACCCGTGATGGCTGCGATGATAACCAGTACAGTGAAAATAGCAAGTCCGATACGATAATCCTGACCGGTTAAGATCTGGAAGATTCTTCCGCCGCCGGTAATTGTAGATACGGCAAATGCGCCAAGGAAGAACAGGATAACCAGTCCGCAGAGCGCACCAACGATCTTGCTGTTGTTATATCTGTGCATCAGAAGTTCAACAAATGTCTTGGAATCCGTTCTTCTGGCTACGATACCGACACGCTTACCGATCAGTCCAAGTACCATGAAGTTCGTGCACATGGACCAGAAACAGCAGACCATCCAGGTCGCACCAAATGTATATGTATAACCCGGTACACCCATGAATACTCCGGCACCGGCAACACCGGCTGATACCATCATTGCAGTTACAAGCACACCACCGCTTCTACCGCCGGTATAGAATTTGCTCAGGTAATCACCTTTTCCATTTGCCATTGCTTTTCTGGTAACAAGACTGTATACCAACTGGAAAATCGTATATGCGGCAAATACAATAATGATTATAATTCTCTGATTTGTAGATAAGTTCATCTCTATTTGCCCTCCTTATGTTTTCTTTCTTTTAATTTTCCGTTTGGAGTAACATCCATGTCACGATATACAAATGTTACAACCAGAATAACCGCTACTACCATTGCGATCAAAATAATGATCTCATTAAAAATCCACTGTGGAAATCCAAGAATGTATTTGTACTTTGATACATCCTTACCGCCCACCAGATACAGGTTGGCGGTCATCAGCACCATAAATACCAGATAGGTTCCAAGCGTGATCCAGAATTCCTTTGTTGTCTGGGTGAAACGCTCATCCGGCTCTATTGATTTCAAATCATAATCCCTGCTGTCAGGATCAATGTTGTTATTTATCTGACTCATCTTATGTGTCTCCTCTCAACGTAAGTTTTTGATTAATTATGAAACGAAAAAATCATTCACCGAGTAAAATAATCACTGTTATTTACGCTTATAAAATCTTCAATCGTTTTATCATAGTTTGTTCTTCTCCGGAAATGGATCGTCCAGCATTCTTGTCGCATGGAACTGACCCTTTTCTGCAGAAGCAAGCTGCAGCAATACAGCTCCGATACCTGCTGCACCATCGAATAAACCGATCGGTGTACTTAATACATCCGGTGCGACACGGTCAAGTGCAAATCTCCATGTGCACTCTCTTCCTTCCGTACCGTCTGTGACCGTTGCTCCGTCTGTGATGACCTTACCGCATCTCTTTGCCTGTTCCAGATAAGTCTCATCACCAAATGCTGCCCACAGACCCAGATACATATTTAACAGACCTGCAGTTCCGCAGCAGATATTGTAGGTATTCCAGTAGCCTTCTGTCCGAACCTCAGGTGCTCCTGTGTCAATTACACCCTGTGTCAGCATATCGATATACCGCTTATACCGGTCTTCTCCTGTCATCTCATATAATTTATAGAAGAAACGATTTGTTCCCGCCGGGCCATGACAATAGCCAAGATAGAACAGATCCTTACGATCCGGCAAACCATGTGGAATCAGGCTTCCTGCCTTCATCTTAACCGCCTGTGCGATCATGAAATCCGCGATTCCCTTTGTCGCATCTAAGAACCTCTGATCACCGGTTGCTTCGTACAGATTCAGCAGTACAAATCCGATTCCTCCGGTTCCCATCGGGAAGTTCGGATCGATATAATCTTCTTTTGCTCCGAAGTAGACAGGATCTACACCCGGATACCAACAGGTTCCGTTTCCTGCATCATGCCTCTGCTCGAGGAAATTCTCTCCTGCTTTTGCGGCAAATGCTGTCCAGTCCTCTCTGCCAAATGTTTTTGCTGCATATAAGAAGAACAGAACCGTTCCGGCATCTCCTACGATACCCGGAAATGAAGTCCAACTATAACCTTTGTCGTTTTTTCCGGGCTTTGCATCTGCCTTTGCAGACTCAATAATATCTGCCACAAATGTTTTATATTTCTCATTTCCGGTTGCCTTATAGAGCTGTATCATGGCAAAGCCTGCTCCGCTCCATCCACTGGAAAATGCATATTTTGAAAAGTTCCTTTTCAGATCCCGGTCATGATCAAAACGATAACGGATATATGTGGCTGCTTCTTCTGCCTCCTGCAGATAGCCCGCATCATTCGTCGCCTGATATAATCCCAGAAGAAATACAATGATTCCGGACGCCCCGGCATACATACAGATCTCATCATAATAGATGGGTCTTCCTTCTGCCGCATCCTGCAAAGACCAGTAGATTCCTTCCGGTCCCTGTTTTTTCCGGCTGTTTATGAAATTCATGGTTTCTTTCGCATATGTAAGATAGTCTGCCATGTTGTCTCCTTCCTGTTCTATGTTTTATATTACGTATATATGTTCTTGACCTTACCAAACAGAGGACACTCCCGCTCGTTTCTTTTATTCCTCTGCATACATCTTGGTTGACAGATATTTGAATGCATTGTCAGCCATGATGATCGTAATATTCTTTCCTGCTGCTTCCGGACGTTCAGCTATGATCGTTGCTGCCTTTAAGGCTGCTGCCGCTGACTGTCCGAGGAATACGCCATCACTCTTTACCAGTCTTCTTCCTGTCTCATATGCATCTTCTGCTACGATATCCAGACATTCATCATATGGGACCTGCTCCGGATCGAAGAATACCGGAACACTCTGTGCCGGAACATCGTTAAATGCAAGTACGCCGTCAATCGTATTTGCTTCCGGATGATTGACATTCTTTCTGGACTGTACTGCCGGCTGTGCGCCGATGATCTTGATATCAGAATTTTTCTCTCTGAAATATCTGGACAGACCAGCCAGTGTTCCACCGGTTCCGACCAGTGCTACCACATAATCAACCTTTCCGTCTGTATCCTCCCAGATCTCAGGGCCCGTTGTACGGTAATGTGCTTCCGGGTTATCCGGATTTGTTCCCTGATCGATATAGAAGTAACCATGCTCATCTGCATATTTGTTCATGATAACTGTAAGCTTTGCCATGCTTAAACCACCGTTCTGCAGCATCTCCATGAAGCCCGGTACATCGGCTGCCTGAAGCAGCTCTACGCCATATGCCTTTAAGATCAGTGTACGTTCTACCGATACTCCCGGCTGAATGACTACTACATATTTATACCCTCTGGAATTTGCAAATGCTGCTGTTGCAATTCCTGTATTTCCACTTGTAAAATCAAGGATCGTTCCGCCCGGCTTCAGTTTACCTGATTTCTCTGCCTCTAAGATCATGTTAAGGGCTGCACGGTCCTTTACGCTTCCTGATGGATTGAAATACTCCAGCTTACCAAGGAGATGGGCGTTCAGCCCTAACTCTTTTTCATAATTTACGAATTCTACCAATGGGGTATGTCCTACAAGTTCTGTAATTGATGAATGAATATTTGCCATTTTCTATTTCTCCCTTTTCCTATCTGGTTAGTATGTTTTGTTGTCGTTATAAAACCCGGAAGCATCAACCTCCGGGTAAATGTCTGTTTGTCAGTCACCATCCAACTCTGGATAAATGATTTTCTCATCCGGCACATCTTATAGCATTTCTTTATCATAGTATTAAAGTAGGTTTTATATGTTATGTGCCTATTATAGTGACAGTTCCATAATTTGTCAACCAGTCAAAATATTTTAACTGGCTATAACCACAGCTTATAGCCGAACCAATCTGTAACTCTTATAACAGTTACACCGGCTAACGCTATTACATTGCGATTCACGCCTTTGATGTTTTCTGCAAAACCATCATACTTGCCTGTAGTTATGCTGTGAGCACTGCTTTCAGACGGTCAAGCGCCTCCTTGATCGTTGCTCTCGGACATGCCACATTGATACGTTCAAAGCCTTCGCCTACCTGCCCAAAGATCGCACCGCTGTCAAGCCACAGCTTTGCCTGATTCACGATCAGGTTCTCCCGTTCCTTCTCTGTCATTTCGAGTGCCCTGAAATCCAGCCACAGCAGATAAGTTCCTTCCGGCTCGATCAGCTTGATCTGTGGAAGTTTCTTTTTCAGGTAATCACGCACAAATGCGATATTACTCTCTACATATCTCATCATTGCCTGATACCATGTCTCGCCATGAGTATACGCTGCTTCACAGGCGGTAAGTCCCATTGCATTTAACTGGCTGTAGCCCGCCGCATCCACCTGCTTACGAAATACTGCGCGCAGAGTTCCATTTGGAATAAAGATATTCGACACCTGAAGTCCTGCCAGATTGAAGGTCTTTGCAGGAGAAGTACAGGTAACGGAGTTCTGTTCGAATTCTTTCTTGATCGTCGCAAATACCGTGTGCTGGTGGTCTCCGAAAACAAAATCCTCATGTATCTCATCACTTACAACCGTAACGCCATGCTTGATACAGATATCACCCATCTTGGTAAGCTCCTCTGCCGTCCATACACGGCTGACCGGATTATGCGGACTGCACAACAGGAACAGCACAACATGATTGTCAACGATCTGTTTCTCAAAATCATCAAAATCGATGTGATATTTTCCATCATCCCTAAGTACCAGATCATTGCTCACAAGCTTCCGGTTATTGTCACGGATCACTTCTGAAAACGGATAATAGACCGGCTGCTGGATCAGAACGACATCCCCTGCCTTGGAATATGCTTTGACCGCCATCGCCAGTGCAAATACAACACCCGGTGTCTTTGTCAGCCAGCTCCGTTCCACCTTCCAGTCATGGTGAGCTTCCATCCATTTGCTGACCGCCTTGAAATAACTCTCTCTGCTCTCCGTATAGCCAAAAATTCCATGCCGTACACGCTCTGCCAACGCATCCAACACCAGACTCGACGTCTTAAAATCCATATCTGCAACCCAGAGAGGAAGTACATCCGCAGGCTTTCCTCTCCGCTCTGCAAAGTCAAATTTCAAACAGTCTGTATTTCTTCTATCTATTACTTCATCAAAATTCAGGTTTTTTTCTTCCATAATTATCCTCCCGTTATGTCTCAGATCCTATGCTGTAAATATATTTCCATATCAAAATATTTTTCAGGCAAATTACTTTTTCATCATTATTCGTATATTACACTGTTTTATCCCTTAAAAGAATCAATTGCCTGTTTCAGATCCGCGATCAGATCCTTCTTATCTTCGATTCCTGCCGACAGACGCAGAACACTGTCTGTAATACCGTTCTTTATACGGATTTCCTCCGGTACATCCGCATGAGTCTGTGTCGTCGGATATGTGATCAAGGTCTCTACGCCGCCGAGACTTTCTGCAAATGGGATCAGCTTTAGGGATTCCAGTATATGGAGTGCCAGTGCCTTGCTCTCCACTTCAAATGTCAGCATGCTTCCAAATCCACTCGCCTGGCTCTTACAAACCTCATAATTATTTGTTCCCGGTATTCCCGGATAATAGACATTCTTTACTTTCTTCTCCTGCAACAGGAATTCCACGATCGCCTGTGCATTTTCCTGTGCCTTCTCCATACGGATCGGCAGTGTCTTGATGCCACGAAGCACCAGCCAGCTGTCAAATGGCGCAAGTCCCGCACCTGTCGTCTTTATGATATATCGTAATTTCTCCGAAAGCTCCGGTGTATTTACCACGATAAATCCGGCCAGCGTATCGTTATGTCCGCTTAAGAACTTTGTTCCGCTGTGCAGGATGATATCGGCTCCCAGTTCAAATGGCCGCTGGAAATACGGTGACAGAAATGTATTATCCACGATCAGCAACAGATTATGTTTCTTTGCAAGTTCCGCCGTCTTGCGGATATCAATAACATTCATCATTGGATTAGTCGGTGTCTCGATATAGATTGCTTTTGTATTTTCTTTGATGTAGTTTTCCGAATCTTCCTCTGCAAAATTGATCCGGCTGAACTCAATACCATTTTTCTGATTAATATGATCAAATAAACGGATACTTCCGCCATACAGATCTGCTTCCGAAATGATATGGTCTCCCGGTTTGAAGATCTCCATCAATGTAGTAATAGCTGCCATGCCGGAAGAAAAAGCGAGAGCATCCAGTCCTCCTTCTAATGATGCAACGATCTTCTCCAACTGTTCTCTGGTCGGATTCTGGAGTCTACTGTAATCATACCCCGTACTCTGTCCAACTGCCGGATGCGCATACGTTGCTGTCTGATAGATAGGAAAGCTGATTGCTCCCGTTCTGTCGCCTTCAAATTTTTTGTGATTTCCATATATACATTTTGTAGCAATTCCTGTATCCATAATAACCGTCATCCTTTCCTGCTGCCTGCGTTTTTGACTTATGATTTGTTCTGACAGGCTATTACTGACATTACCAATCAGGGAACGCTTCCGCTCGTTGAGCCCTGCAGCGGTACTAAGATGCTGCTTTCGCACCATCAAGTACCGGCGGTCTCAAATGTCCCTGTATTGGCAAATCATAATAGCCTGTCAGAACAAACCATAAGTTCATGCATTATCTATACCATAGTATATCAGTAGGAATAAGATTCTGGTACTATGCATTTCTGTGAGCTGGTTATAAGTGTCATTTATAGCCAGCTTGTTACTTAATTTTCATTTACCCCGCTCCCTGCAGGCTCAGACTTCACAACAAAGAAAACGGCTGAGCATCTACTCAGCCGTCTTCTTTACATTTTCCTGTGTTCCGTATTGGGTCAGTATCTCGATATAACGTCTGCCAAGGGTACTCAGCCGCATGCCTTTTCGTTTGATATAGCCGATCGTCATTTTCTCCTCCGTGTCAAGCGGAATTGCACGGTAGGCACTGCCGTTTAATTCTTCACAGATAATACCGGAGCACAATGTATATCCGTTCATACCAACCATCAGATTCAGCATCGTTGCACGGTCATCTGCCTTGATGATCTGCTTGTATTCCAGCGTGCTGAATACTTCTTCTGCATAATAAAACGAATTTCGTTCGCCCTGTTCAAAGGAAAGACAAGGATAATCTTTTAATTCTTCAAATGCGATCTTCTCTTTTCCTGCCAGTGGATGCTCGTTGCTCAGATACACGAATACATCACAGTCAAATAATTCCGTAAATTCCAGTCCGTTTTCTGAGAAGATCTTCTGCAAAGCCTTTCGGTTGAACTCATTTAAATATAAGATTCCAAGCTCACTCCGGTAGTCTCTTACAAACTCGATCACTTCATTTGTCCGTGTCTCATGCACAGCCAGTTCGAAATCATCCAGCCTGATCTCCTTTGCAAGCTCGATAAAAGCTTCTACCGCAAATGAATAGTGCTGCATGGATACACTGAATTTATTCTTTTTCTTTTCGTTATTTATGTATCGATCTTCAATCATCTGATTCAGTTCTACCATCTGTCTTGCATAGCTTAAAAACTCGTCTCCCTCCGCCGTGATCACGATACCACGATTGGTTCGGATAAATAATTCGATATTCAATTCTTCTTCCAGATCCCGTATCGTACTGGAAAGTGCCGGCTGGGATACATACAATGCTGCTGCCGCCTTATTCATGGATTTGGTATCTGCTATCTTTACAGCATAGACAAGCTGTTGTAATGTCATATCTGTGCCTCCCGATTGCTTCCTTATATGTTTTCTTTTTATACAGGTACTTTATGCTTTAATATACTATAAAACCTGTGTCCAAACAATTACGCTCATTGTACCACACCTCTATTTTGTTTTCGATATTTTCTGATCGTTTTTATAAGATTCTGTCAAAGCATAGTTCTTCAAATCGAATTTTCCGGTAAAAAAATGGTTAAAACTTTCTAAAAACGGTTGACTAAGCTTTTCATACATGATAAAAATATATCATTCAAAAAGGGAGTAGTTTCATGCTGTGCATGTGCCGATTCTCGTCAGTACGCCTTAAAAGGCCGGGGATCGGATAACCGATATATACGTTAAAACGAGACTTTTTGTGCATATTTTTTGTGCACAAAAAGTCTCGTTTTTTATTATCAATTGCAAAAGAAAAAACTACTGTTCATTATCTGCCTCAGGAAAAAAAAGCAAAAGAAAGGACATGGTCTTATGAAAGAAATCTATCAGCTGAACAAAGAAGAATTATTCCGAACCTGCGGTAATCCGGAAGGACTTACCACTACAGATGCTAAAGAGCGACTTCAAACCTATGGTGAAAATACTCTGGTCGAGCAAAAGAAACAAAGCGTTGCTTCTGTCTTTTTTCACCAGTTTGCCGATCTGCTCGTTATCATCCTGATTGCTGCCGCGATCGTCTCTATGGCATCCGGCAACATTGAAAGTACGATTGTTATATTTGCGGTTATTATCATGAATGCGATCCTTGGTACGATCCAATATGTAAAGGCAGAAAAATCTCTTGATTCCTTAAAAGAATTATCTGCACCAAAAGCGAAAGTATTACGTGACGGAATCAAACAGGAGATTGCATCAAAAGACATCGTACCGGGAGACATCCTGCTCTTAGAAGCCGGTGATATGATCGTCGCTGATGGCCGTATCATCGAAAATTTCTCTTTACAGGTAAATGAAAGTTCTCTGACCGGAGAGTCTACAAATGTGGATAAAGACGACTCTGATATCACCGAGGATGTTGCTCTCGGTGACCGCATCAATATGGTATTCTCCGGCAGTCTTGTTACCTATGGTCGTGCAAATGTTCTCGTAACAGCAACCGGAATGCATACAGAAATGGGTAAGATAGCCACCCTTATGAATAATACAAAATCCAAAGCGACCCCACTACAGATCAGTCTTGATAATTTCAGTAAAAAACTGGCAACGATCATTATGGTGATCAGCCTGATCGTATTCGGTCTCCGCCTGATGCAGGGCGAGAAAATACTGGATTCTCTGATGTTCGCAGTTGCCCTTGCTGTCGCTGCCATTCCGGAGGCTCTCGGTTCGATCGTTACGATCGTTCAGGCAATGGGTACCAGAAAGATGGCTGCTGATCAGGCGATCATCAAAGATCTGAAAGCGGTCGAAAGTCTGGGCTGTGTCTCTGTTATCTGTTCGGATAAAACAGGTACACTGACCCAGAACAAAATGACAGTTCAGCAGCTTTATACCTGTGATACTCTGTTAAATGCCGACCAACTGGATCTCCATATTCCGGCACATCGTTATTTTCTGTACAACTGTATCTTAAACAACGACAGCAGTATCCGGGATGGCAAGGATATCGGGGATCCGACTGAAACCTGTCTCCTTGCGATGGCAAGGAAAACGAAACTATTTGATGTCGGTGTAACAGAAGAAGTTCTGCGTGATCTGATGCCACGTCTGGAAGAGATTCCATTTGACTCCGAACGGAAACTGATGAGCAGCAAATACCTATTGCACGGCATACCTACACTTCTGACAAAAGGTGCAGTCGATGTTCTTCTTACCCGTATGGATTCAATCATCACAGAGGATGGTATCCGTCCGATTACAGAGAACGACCGCGACAGAATTCTGGAACAAAATATGCAATTTTCCAGACAAGGTTTACGGGTTCTGGCACTTGCCTATAAAGAATGTTCCGATTCGGAAGTTCTGACCGCAGCCTCCGAATATGGTTATACTTTTATCGGACTTGTATCTATGATCGATCCGCCAAGAGAAGAATCCATGGCTGCAGTTGCGGATGCTATCTCCGCCGGAATCAAACCGATCATGATAACCGGAGATCATAAAGTAACGGCAACCGCTATTGCCAGACAGATCGGTATCTTCCACGATGGTGATATGGCCGTAACCGGTCAGGAAGTCGACCGTATGACCGATGACGAACTTACAGATGTCCTTCCAAAGATCTCCGTCTATGCCAGAGTTTCACCGGAAAACAAGATCCGTATCGTTGATGCATGGCAAAAGAAAGGTCACATTGTCGCCATGACCGGTGACGGTGTAAACGATGCTCCCGCATTGAAAAAAGCAGATATCGGTGTCGCTATGGGAATCACCGGAACCGAGGTATCAAAGGATGCCTCAGCTATGATTCTTGCAGATGATAATTTTGCAACGATCATAAAAGCTGTCCTGACAGGAAGAAATGTTTACCGTAATATCATGAATGCCATCCTGTTCCTTTTGTCCGGAAACCTCGCAGCCATTCTGGTAGTTCTCTACTGCTCTATCATGGCGCTTGATACCCCGTTCCAGCCGGTCCATCTGCTCTTTATCAATCTGCTGACCGATTCACTTCCGGCACTTGCCATCGGTATGGAACCATCCGATAAGAAATTACTTCGTAACAAACCGCGAGATCCAAAAGCAGGAATCTTCAATAAATCCTTCTCGCTCCAGCTTATTTGCTATGGTATTCTGATCGGTATTGTTACAACCGTCGCCTTTTATCTGGGTGATTCCGTAAATGCCTTGACTGCCAGCACAATGGCATTTGCCACACTGACGCTTGCCAGATTGTTCCACGGATTTACCTGCCGCAGCGAATCCTCTATTATAAAGATCGGTATTCGCTCCAACCTCTGGAGTGTCGCCGCTTTCTTCGCCGGTGTCCTGCTGCTTGGCTTTGTCCTGCTCGCACCATTTATGCATGGCTTATTCATGATTGCCGACCTGACAATTAAAAATGTATTGAGCATTTTAGGGCTTGCATTTATCCCAACCTTTATTATCCAGGTCACACGAATAATAAAAGAAGCTGTTCATAAATAACTGCAGCGTCAAGGCTTATGAAATGTTTGTGTTATGCCTGCAAAAGTCATGACTTATGCAGAGTCGAATGCCGGCTGGCTGTTTCTTTTAATAAAACTCCAGTCGGTGTTCCACCAGCTCATCTCCTTCATAGACCAGCCGCAGAGTGAAGAAACGTTGTTCGTCTTCTAATAAGAGTTTCAAAAATATAGCATCTCCTGTCCAGGTCGGAAGAGATGGCACGATGCTTTTATCTACCCATTCCAGTTCTCCTTCATTGCAGGCGGTTAAACTTCCGGTAAAACCATCTGCTGTAAACAGACACATCAGCTCCGGCTCACAGACATCACTGATAAATGTGATCAGGCCACGGAACTGATAAGATGTCAGTGTCAGTCCTGTTTCTTCTTTTACTTCCCGAAGCAGGCAGTCTTCCGGTCCTTCTGTTCCTTCCGCATGTCCGCCGACTCCGATCCATTTATTCTTATTAATATCTTTCTCCTTCTTTGTACGGTGAAGCATCAGATATTTTCCGTCTTTCTCTATATAACATAATGTTGTCATTTTCATAGTAAGTGACATAGCCTTTCATCTCCTGTTATTTGTCATATTTACCCATATGCGCTCATTATACCTTCCCCCCGGACAAATGCAACCGATAATTCAAATACAGTTGCCATATTGAAATTATCGCTTTTCCGGTGCTATAATAAGGAACGACAGGTTGTAAACCTGTCCGATCACAATATGTGAAGCAATTACAAAACATCGTCCGTTTTGCAATTACCTATATATAACTTTATACGGAGGTATGAATACAATGAGTAAAATTGATGAAGTCAGAAGCGAAATGATGGCAGCTATGAAGGCACATGATAAAGAGAGAAAGGACGCATTATCCGCACTCCTTACAGCTCTGAAAAATAAATTTATAGACAAACGTGCTGATCTGACAGAGGAAGAAGAAAATGAAGTTGTATTAAGAGAGATCAAGCTCGCAAAAGAAACAATCGATACAACACCTGCTGATCGTACCGATATTATAGATGAATGTAAGGCAAGAATCACCGTATTCGAAGAATTCGCGCCAAAGATGATGGATGAAGCAGAGATCACTGCTACGATCAAAGAAGTTCTTGCAGGTCTTGGTATCGATGCTCCAACAGCCAAAGACAAAGGCAAAATCATGAAAGAGCTGATGCCTAAGGTTAAAGGCAAAGCTGACGGAAAACTGGTCAACCAGATCCTTACATCTATGATGGCATAAGCATACAAAGCCACCACACAATAAAAGAAAAACTCCATGCCCGGTGTCTATATATTTTATGAAGCAGACCTATCCGGAACGTCGGTTCTTAACGAATCACCAACAGGTGATGAGTTTAGTACCGATACGTTCCGGATCGAACGAAAGTGTTCTGCGAAATAAAGATATATAGACACCGGACATGGAGTTTTTTAGTTTAGATCTCTGCTTTCATTGTCAGACTCTTCTATCCTTTCTCTACTCTCGAACCAGATGTAACTTCTCCGCAAGCTTCAGGATCAGGTTTCCTTTTGGCATAGCAAGGATTTCTTCCTTCGTATATCCACCGACTGCCAGAATAGCTGCTGCATAGAAAATAAATGCAAGCAGGATAGCCAGAGCAACACTGACTGAATTCATATGGATCAGGTGATAGAAGATCTGATAACTGCCCCACGCAACGATTCCCATAAATATCGATGCAACAGCAGGAGCAAGATAGATCTTCTTCACATCAAGCTTTGTAGACATATATTTGGATACAGATATATGGTTAAAGATACATGCCAGTAATGAATACAGGATCGTAGCCGCTACCAGACCGAACAGCTTCGCATCTGTAAATTTCAAAATAGCAGCAAGGAATACTAAATGGATCAACAATGCAAGTGTCGCATTCTTCACCGGCTCCATAACCTTTCCGATTCCCTGCAAGATACTGTTTGTAAGTGTTGATAATGAATAAAATACCACAGATATGCAGCCGGCAGTCAATGCCTTAAATACCAGCGGATCCGCGCCACGGAACAACAGTGTGATGATCGGTTCTGATAGCACACCGATTCCGACAGCACATGGTATCGTCACCATCATCGTGATACTCATGGACTGATTGTATACATGATTCGTTTCCTCTTTATCACCCTTGGTAAATGCTCCCGAAATATTTGGTATCAGGGTTGTTCCAACCGCAGATGCGATCGATACCGGAAGATTGATCAGCACCATATACTGACCAGAAAAAATACCGTACAAATTTGCAGATTCAACACGATCTACATTTTTACTGTTTAAGACATTGTAGAAAATCTTCATATCTACGGTGGTCGTAATATTATACACAAATGCAGCAATAATGATTGGTGTTACGATCATTACGATCTGCCGGAATAACTTTCCATATGATTCTACATTCGACGAAACATCAGTCTCTACTGTCTCCATGATTTCTTTTCTTCTTCCTGCATATGCGATCAGAATATAAATAATTCCACAGAGAACACCTGCCCCTGTTCCCATTGCACTGCCTGCTGCACCATATTTTGCATGTTCAGAGGTTCCCAGTGCAAATGGTCTGGACATCAGATAGGCAGCCAGAACGCTGACAACTGCATTTGCAATCTGCTCTATAATCTGTGATATAGAGGTCGGAATCATCGTTTTATATGCCTGAAGATAGCCTCTGTAAATAGCAAGAAAGCCCGACAGAAATATTGTCGGTGCGAGGATCTGTAGGCTTAAAATCGCATTGGGCTGTTCCTTTACCAGAACCGGTGCAAATGCAAATGTCAGAATACCCGCCACCAATCCGGCAGATACTACATAGATAAACGCGCATTTAAATACCCGTCTCGCATTTCTGTATTCTCCCAAGGCCAATTTCCCTGAAATGATCTTAGAAACAGCTGTCGGAATACTGTAAGTTGCGATCATCAATATCATGGAATAGATTGCATACGCTGTACCATAATATCCGTTTCCCTCATCTCCGATAATCTGAAATAACGGTGACCGGTATAAGAGACCGATTACTCGGGATAATATACCTGCACCTGCAAGTACTGCTGCCTGAAAAGCAAAATTTGTCCTCATACCGGACGGCTTCTTTATTTTCTTCTTTTCATTATCATTCTGCATGATTGTTTCTCCTGATTATTTTGTAACCGACTACCAAGCGATCAGCTACCATTCTATCCGGTTGCACATATTTCCGGCGTCTGCTATACTGACATCGGAAATAACACACGTTTCCAATACCCTATATATATACCAGTTTTTTTTACTTATTACAAATAAAATATGTAAAAGATTTTTATAAAAGGAGGTTTCCCACCTATGGCTAATCCAAATATTCCAAAAGATCCTGTTATGCTCCTTAGTTTTATTAATATGAAGCTTCGCGATTTTTATCCGAGTCTGGATGAATTATGTGCAGATCTGGATCTGAATGTAAATGATGTTTCCGAAAAACTGGCATCTGCCGGTTTTAACTACGATGGAAAATTAAATCGATTTATCTGATAAAATGCTTCTAATTCAGAGAAAACAACTATTTTATCCTATGGCAAAAGGAACGCCGGCAAATCTCTAACCGGGTATTTACCCCACAGAAATCTGCCGGCTTATTCTATCGCATAAAGCTACACTATATGTGCCCTGTCATTTCTGAATATGCTACGTTTCCTACATCTGATCATCTTTGTCGTCATTACTACTCTTCTTTTCAGCTCCATGCTCCGTTGCTGCCAACTGATCATCTGCTTTCTCCGCATGCATCACTTTCTCAATCTGCTGATATAACCTCTTCGCATGTCGCTTCGCTTCACGTTCTGCCTTTGCGGCTGCTTTTTCCTCCGGAGTTTTTTTATGAAAACGGATATCCTCCTCTTCCTCTGTCAGATAGATTGGCTTTCCGGTTTCTTCGTCGATCCGTTTGATCCGCTCAAATTCCGAGGACACCGATACCATATGCTTCTTTTCCAGCTTGTCGGTACATGTCTTATTGATATACATGTAGATACATGCAAATACTGGAACACCCAGTAACATTCCGTAGAATCCGAAGATACCACCACCTACGATAACCGCGGTCAGAACCCAGAAGCTGGAAAGTCCCGTTACATCACCAAGGATCTTTGGTCCTAAAATATTTCCATCAAACTGCTGAATACACAAGATCATGATAAGCAATATGATACTCTTGATAGGATCTGCGATCAGAACAATAAACACACATGGGATCGCACCGATGATCGGACCAAAAAACGGAATTACATTTGTCACACCAATGATAACACTGATCAGCAATGCATATGGCATATCTACGATCGTTGTCAAAATAAATGTTATAATCCCGATTATGATCGAATCCACGATCTTACCATTGATAAACTGACTGAATATCTTATTTACACTTGCAAGTCCATCCAGAATGATATTCGCGTTTTTCAGTTTAAACAGTGCATAGACGATTTTCTTGCCTCTGGAAGCCAAATATTCCTTATTCGCCATCACATAGATAGATGCTACAATACCGATCAGGAAATTATAAATGAACTTCAATCCGCCCACAACACCGGAGCTGATATTCAATACAATCTTATCCAGATTCGGAACAACATCTGTATTTACCCATTTCTGTAAGCGGTCATATACAGTGTTTACGACATTCATTACCATTTCTTCGGATTCGCCAAGGTTCTTGAATTTATCATAAATGGTATTGATCGCCTTCATGATATTATTATAGTAATTATCCATATTGGATATAAGAAGATTGATACTGTCGATAACCTGTGGTACTACCATCCAGATCAAACCCGTGAGCAGACCAAGGAACAAAATGATCGTTATAATGATCGATATGGCTCTTGATACATGAAACAGTTTTTTCTTGTCTTTGATCACCCGATCCTGCAGGATCGTATGACACAGACGATCAAAAAAGATAAGCACCGGATTCAACAAAAAAGCGATCACAAAACCAATTATAATCGGTGCTGCCGCCCCGGTTATCGTATCCAGTACCTTCCGAAAGCCTGTCCACTCCTCCAATATCTTATTAAATACAAGCGCTGCTGCAATTACCAGAAATATGATCGTTCCCGCCTTAAACAGCCGTCTTTTTCTTTCATTTCCCAATTTTGTCTGATAACCTTTCCCTTTCCACATTCAAAACCCAATATCAGATATGTCGTTTCATTCCATTCCTGTAACAACACATCAATGGATTTATTCTTACATATAATTATAAACAACCTGAAAAAATTATATACTGTTTCAAAAAGTCAGGCAATAGAATTTCCTATTTTTAATAGATTTTAAATAGATTTAACCATGACTTTACCAAATCCGGAATCGTTCAAAAAATGAACCTTAAATAACCCTATATTTTTGAAAAAAGCATTGTCGATATTTTAGTTACATAGTAAAATGGTGACATGTTTAAGGGTTCTTAACAAACCACAAAACTTATTTTGCCTAAGACCGGGGAGACATAAAGGAGGTGTTCTTATGGAAAATGAATTAATCTGTCAATTAATTATCTGGTCCGTTATATTTATGGTCTGTATAATTATCGAAATCATTACTCTCGGCCTTACAACCATCTGGTTCGCGGGAGGAGCTTTGGTATCTGCGATCTCTGTATTCTTTGGTACATCACTGATCATCCAGATATTGATCTTTGCAGTTATTTCATTAGTTCTTCTGTTTACTACAAGGCCTGTGGCTTTAAAACATTTCAAATTATCCGATATGGAAAAAACAAATGTTGAAAGTCTGGTCGGCAAACAGGTGATCGTATCTGAAACCATTGATAATCTAAAGGCTACCGGGCAGGTAAAAGTAAATGGTCTCGAATGGACCGCACGTGCTGCTGATGAAACTGATATTATTCCTCAGGGAACCGAAGTCACGATCAATGAGGTTTCCGGCGTAAAACTTATTGTCAGCAGAATATAATTTATTTAATTTGACAGATACTATATCTGTCGCCACTTAAAGGAGGTACTTATTATGGATTCACCACTCACATGGCTGGTAATTATCTTAGTATTCATTGCTATCATTATTATCTGCAGCACAATCAAGATCGTCCCACAGGCACACGCTTACGTTATCGAACGTCTGGGAACCTACTGCGGCACATGGTCCGTAGGTCTTCATATGAAGATGCCTGTTATCGATAAGATCGCACGTCGTGTTACCTTAAAGGAGCAGGTTGTAGACTTCGCTCCACAGCCGGTTATCACGAAAGATAATGTTACAATGAGAATCGATACTGTCGTTTTCTTCCAGATCACAGATCCAAAGCTTTTCTGCTATGGTGTTGAAAATCCGATCATGGCAATCGAAAACCTGACAGCCACTACTCTCCGTAACATCATCGGTGATCTCGAACTTGACCAGACACTGACATCCAGAGAGACGATCAACACAAAGATGCGTGCTACCCTAGACGAAGCAACGGATCCTTGGGGCATCAAGGTAAACCGTGTTGAGCTAAAGAATATTATCCCACCTGCAGCGATTCAGGATGCCATGGAAAAACAGATGAAGGCAGAACGTGAAAGACGTGAACAGATCCTGAAAGCCGAAGGTGAAAAGAAATCCGCAATCCTTATTGCAGAAGGTAACAAACAGTCCGTTATCCTGGAAGCCGAAGCTGAGAAACAGTCACAGATCCTTCGTGCAGAAGCTAAGAAGGAAGCAACGATCCGTGAAGCTGAAGGTCAGGCACAGGCTATCCTCGCTGTACAGCAGGCAAATGCAGACAGTATCCGTCTCTTAAATGAATCTGCTCCATCGAATCAGGTTCTTACGATCAAGAGTCTGGAAGCTTTCGCAAAGGCTGCCGACGGCAAGTCAACCAAGATCATTATTCCATCTGATATTCAGGGTGTTGCAGGACTTGCAACTTCATTATCAGAATTAGTAAAAACAGAGAAATAAGCTTGAACTGATTCATTGCTAATTACAAAAATGCAGTTCATCCGTAATTATAAAAACTATCTGTTAATATTAAAAACAGCCACTGTCAGAATCGAGCCATTATTGGGTAACCATTCTGATAGTGGCAGTTTTTATTTTATCTGTTATCCTACAATTACTCCATGCTTTCATCCGCCCAGCTCTTTATCATTGCTATCTCTCTTGCATATCCTGCATCATCATTTGGTGTCTCTAAGATAAATGGTCTGCCGGCAAGCAATGGATGCGTTACGATCCGTTTTAATGCTTCCGCTCCGATCTCACCCTCTCCGATCTTCTGATGTCGGTCTTTGTGTGAATCTCTCACATTCATGCTGTCATTTAGATGAACAGCCTTTAAGCGGTCAAGTCCGATGATCTGATCAAACGTGTGAAGTACACCATCCAGATCTTCCACAAGATCATAGCCACCATCCCATGTATGACAGGTATCAAAGCATACCCCGATCTTATCCTCGCAGTCAACCAGCTCTATGATACGTTCCAGTTCTTCAAAATTTCTTCCGACTTCCGAGCCTTTGCCTGCCATTGTTTCAAGTAATACGACTGTACTCTGATCCGGTTTGATCGCATGATTTAATGCATCGGCAATTACCGGTATGGCTTCTTCTGCTCCCTGACCAACATGTGCGCCCGGATGGAAATTATAATAATTTCCCGGAAGATACTCCATCCGCTCCATATCATCCTTTAAGATATTCCATGAGAACTCCCGAATATCCGGTTTTGCTGCACAGACATTCATCGTATATGGTGCATGTGCGACCAGTTTTCCAAAATGATGTTCCTCCATCAGGGAACGTAACCGTTTCGCATCTGCCGGATCGATCTCTTTCGCCTTTCCGCCCCTTGGATTTCTTGTAAAAAATGCAAATGTATTTGCACCAAGTTTTAATGCCGCCTTTCCCATCGCCTCAAAGCCTTTGGAGGACGACAGATGATTTCCTATATATATCATGTTGTTTCTCTCCTTCTTATAATATAAATATGGCTATGTCATAAGACATAGCCATATTTGTGAAACCACCAGCAGCGGTTTCAACGTTTTTACAACTTCCACTTATAGGTAGGACTCACCTTGTAAGGAAATTATTATATTAGAATACCTTAGTTGTTCTTATAGTAGTTGATCAGGCAGCCATCCATAATGATCTGTCTCTCATCATCGGTCAGGCTTCCAAGCTTCAGGTCTAATTCCTTGAAATCTTTATTTACAACATATGCCTTGATGATCTCGTCCTTATTCTGGACAGCCTCACGGATACCCGGAATGAATACATAATCATCATTGTCAAATGCGAAATCTTCCTCCATGATGAATGGAAGCATACCCCAGTTAATCAGGTTGGATCTGTAACGCTTTGTTGCATATTCCTTGGCAATGTTTGCCCAGCCGCCAAGTACCTTCTGGCAGGAAGCAGCCTGCTCTCTGGCAGAACCGTCACCCGGCTTTACTGCAAAGATCGTACTACCGTAACCGGTATTGGAACCTGTGATCTCACGATCTGCAAATTTTGCTTTGATCTCTTTCATCATAGGCTTCATAGATTCATCTGCCTTGCAGAAGCATCCAAGTTCTTCTCTCTTCTTCTCAACTGCCTGAATTGCCTTTGCACGGCCTACATATTCAGGATCCTTTCTGGATAAAGTGAACTCAGCAAGTCCAAGCGGATTTGAACGGTAGGAAGATGTCTCACCGGATGGAATAAGTTCATCTGTAGTTGTTACAGGATCGTTAATAACAGATGCAACCTTTAATAACAGGTTGTCTGTCAGTGCGATCATCTCAGGCCAGTCCTTGATATTCGGACCAAACTTGATCTCAACAGATGGATCAGCCTTGCCGACACCATTGTAAACTCGTCTGTCATAAATGCTCTTATCGAAGAAATATTTCTGTCCCTTGTATTCAACATCCAGATCTGTAGCTGCTGTAAGGTATCCCTTATTTGCTGCTGTAGCTGCGATCGAACGTGCATCCATAAGTGCAACGGATGAGATCTGACCATTCTGGATCTTGGAGCCTTCACGGTTCGGGAAGTTTCTGGTTGAATGACGGATTGATAATGCATTATTTGCAGGTGTATCTCCGGCACCAAAGCAAGGTCCGCAGAATGCTGTCTTAACGATCGTACCTGTCTCGATCAGGTCAGCCAGTACACCATTCTTTGCAAGCTCCATATAGATAGGAGTTGATGCAGGGTATACAGATAATGTAAATTCATCTGCACCGATGCTTCTTCCACGGATGATATCCGCTGCCTGACAGATGTTCTCGAATCCACCACCGGCACATCCGGCAATGATTCCCTGTTCTACATATAACTTGCCATCACGGACTTTATCCTTTAATGTGAAGTCAACCTTACCGTCCAGACTAACCAATGCGCGCTTCTCGCAGTCGTCTAAGATGTCCATCAGGTTTGCATTTAATTCTTCAATTGTATATGTATTGCTTGGATGGAATGGCATAGCGATCATTGGTTTTACCTTTGACAGATCCACATATACAACACCATCATAGTAAGCAACAGAACCCGGATTCATTTCCTTATATGCTTCCGGTCTGTAGTGTGTATCATACCACTCCTTGATTTTCTCATCTGTCTTCCAGATAGAGGACAGGCAGGTTGTCTCGGTTGTCATTACATCGATACCGATACGGAAATCAGCAGATAATTTATCAACACCAGGTCCTACAAATTCCATTACCTTATTCTTAACATAACCGCACTGGAAAGTTGCACCGATGATCGCAAGAGCAACGTCCTGAGGACCTACTCCCTTTGCAACTTCTCCGTCCAGATAGATTGCTACTACACCGGGCTTAGCTACATCATAAGTTCTGCATAAGAGCTGCTTTGCAAGCTCTCCGCCGCCTTCGCCGATCGCCATTGTACCGAGCGCACCATAACGGGTATGACTGTCGGAACCAAGGATCATTGCGCCACATTCTGCAAGCATTTCTCTTGCGAACTGATGGATAACAGCCTGATGAGGCGGAACATAGACACCACCGAATTTCTTTGCGCAGGAAAGACCAAACATGTGGTCATCCTCATTGATCGTACCACCAACTGCACATAAGGAGTTGTGACAGTTTGTAAGGACATAAGGGATTGGGAATTCTTTCAGTCCTGAAGCTCTTGCTGTCTGGATAATACCTACAAATGTTATATCATGAGAGGTCATCTTATCGAATTTGATCTTAAGATTGTCCATATTGTCAGATGTGTTGTGCTTCTCCAGGATACCATATGCCATAGTATTCTTTGCAGCTTCTTCCTTGGATGGAACTGTACCTAACTTCTGTGTAAGGATCGCATTTGCATCGACATTGTCTTCTACAAGCTCTGTGCCATTTAAAAGATAAGCACCATTGTCAAATAATTTAATCATTCTATTTCCTCCTAATTTGTTGGTGATTCTTTTTCTCATTTTGTCAATCGTTGTTTATTTTAACACAAATCGGCATAGTTGTGAACAACTATGCCGATGAAAGTTTTCATTATAATATTTTTAATCATCCTGCTTCAACCGGAACCCTGAATGAGCACCACTGCCTTTATTCTGTGAAGCACTTTCAGCAGAATCCGCAGTCTGAGGTTGTTCATGATTCATGGTAGTCTCATCTACATTCTCTGCCATCTGTGTTGTATATGGTGCTGTCTGATAGTCCGTGACCGCATTTTCATTCGCCGGAACGGTGGCTTCATCTGTAAATGCACCTGTAACCACCTGCATTCTCTTATGGAGTTCTTCCATTCTCTGCGCTTCCTCCTGCGCTTCCAGACGGGCTTTCTCTAACTTCTTCCGTTTCATCTTCCGGTCAAGCAGCCAGATATATAATGCAAATCCTGCCGCGATCACTCCGATGATCGACCAGATCATGATTGCATTATAATTCGGGAACATTCTATAATATTCCGCTGCCGTCTTTCCTGTCACATCCATAGAGGTTTCTGCATCGGAACCGCCATGATCATGTCCCTGCCAGTCCGCATCAGATTTAAGGAAATAATCATATCCGACATTCTGTCCACCAAGATCATCCCATGTCAGATCGATATTATACCAGTGTCCATCCACCTGAACCCGATTCCACAGATGCTCGGATTCCAGTCCAAAACCATATTCACAGGTGACCGGGACTCCGGCTTTTTTCATAATGATATAAAATGCCAGCGCATATCCGTTACATGCCGAATCGCCTCTGTACAGAGTATTACATGCGCCACCGGATGAGCGGTTATATTCATTATGTAAGATAATATAATCATGTACCGCTTTCACCTTCTCGTAATCTGACAGCCCCTTTATCTTCCCCGAAATCTGTCCGGAACGGATAAATACAAGAAAGCTTTTTAACCGGCTCATATGATTGATCTTTACCGCTACTTTTTCTCCACCTGAATCCGGCGTATATACATAAGAAAATGCATAGAATTCTCCACCTGCATACATATTCTTTTCCATCAACTTGTCAAGGACCGACTGATAATCCATATACGGTTCCCCTGTTGTCTTTAGCGTAACCGTATTCTTATACCTTGAAGCGGCTGTTGCTACTGCATCATTGATCTCTTCGTATGTTGACAGTCTTCCTGTCGATACCGGCAGCATCTTTAAAACGACACAGTAAACAATAAACAACAGAATGATCCCCTCAATTACGATCTTTACTTTTTTCCCTTTTGACATTTTTCTCTCCTCTTTTTTTACATTCTTGATACGATTCATTATACCTCATTTTTCACTATTACAAAATCCTATTACCTGCACTTTTCCGTTTTTTATTCGTTCAAATTTCTTATCTTATTTACAAAAAAATTTTTATTTACTTCTTATTTATACATGATATAAT
>ERZ1034962.50-NODE-50-length-63001-cov-82.417628_pt1 | contig 63001 bp, 85 predicted proteins | sample MGYA00520696_ERZ1034962 | MGnify/ENA primary metagenome ERZ1034962 (study PRJEB33766, sample SAMN09781770) | gut metagenome | biome: gut microbiome | host: Homo sapiens | place: Madagascar | study: EMG produced TPA metagenomics assembly of the PRJNA485056 data set...
TAGGAAGGCGTTAAGTAGATGGTGTTCGTAGATTCATCACAAGATACCACCAAACGATTGTTATACGAACACTCCGCTTTAACAGGGTTCTGCAAAGCGGGGTATTCGTTTGCATAGTTATATCTGATTTCAAGCGTATCACCGCGCACGATCACCATGCGGACAAGTGTAGAGAGAAGTATTCTCCTATACTTGTCCGCTTTTTTAGCGTCCCTGCAAATAGACTTGAAAAAGAAACGTATCTTGTCTACTGTAAGCTCGCTCGACTTTCTGGCGATTTCCTGCTTCGCAAGCTCGCACTCCAGGTCACGCAGCGTTTCCTCATTGTCGTGCAGTGTCTTTGCTATAGCATCCGATATGATGCCGCTTTCTACTGCCTTCACACAGTTATCTATTTTCTTCTTTACGTCTGCCATGCGTTTCTTCGTTGCTGCGATAGCTGCATTCACGTCCGTGTGCGTTTGAACTTCTACCGCCTGCCTTGCGATAGCTTCCACCGCCGCATCGCTCTCCAACAGTCTTGTTGTTACGTCACACACCGTAGAATCGATTATATCCGCCCGTATCTGCGTCCTCTCGCAGGTACGGGTATTTCTGCGTTGATGGTTCGGGCAAGCATAGTAGTAGTAAATTTCGCCGTTTCTGGACGTCCCGCTAGTGCCTACCATGCGCTCGCCGCACTCTCCGCAGAACAACTTCCCAGATAACATATACCTCTCACTTGCTTTAACACGGTTTACACGCCTTGCGTTCATAATTTTCTGCACCTCATTGAAATCGCTTTCAGAAACAATAGCAGGAACGGCACGGGGGCTTTCTATCCCACGCCACGAAAACTTCCCTAGATAGTGTTTGTTCTTTAAGATGACGTAGATATTAGACATGCGGAACGGCTTGCCGCGTGCGTTGCGGTATCCACGCCTGTTAAGCTCCCTCGCGATGGTGGTTGTGCCGAGCCCATCCAATGTCATTGAAAACACGAGTTTTACGATAGGCACTTTCTCTTCATCAAGCACCAGATGTTTTTCTGCATCCAGTTTGTACCCAAGGGGAACGGTGCCGCCTGCCCATTTGCCCTCCAGTATGTTTTCTGTCTGCCCGCGTATGACGTTTTCTGAAAGCTCCGCAGAATAGTATTCAGCCATACCCTCGATGACAGATTCAAGAAGGATGCCCGACGGATCATCGGCTATGTTCTCCATCGCTGACACAACCTTCACGCCATACTTCTTTAACTTGTGTTTGTATGACGCACTGTCATAACGGTTTCTAGCGAAGCGGTTCAGCTTGTACACGATGACGACCTCAAACGCTCGCGACGCAGCTTCTTTTATCATAAGCTGAAACTCGGGTCGCTTATCCGTGCGTCCGGTCAGCGCACGGTCGGTGTAAATCTTCAGAATCCGCATGTCATTTCTTCTGGCGAAGTCCTCGCATACCCTGATCTGCCCCTCGATAGATTCCTCTCTCTGCCTATCCGACGAATATCTCGCATAAATAACCGCGTTTCTCACTGTGTATCACCTCACTAAAAAACGCCGCAACTCGGCGGCGTAGTTTATATTTAACGCAATTTTTCGGCATTAAAACCACCGATTCGTAACATTTTGTGCCGAAACTGCAATTTTATTGTAGAAAAATGTGCATAGAAGAGACCTCTGATTTATTTTCTTCTGCCGACCTCTTCAATATATGACAGGATAAGTAACATAATCATGGCTTCTCCGCAATACTGTAGCGTATATGCATGCCCCCATGACGCGAAATAAAGCGCATGATCTCTTCCTGCCTTGTAAATGTCCCAAAACTTGTAGAACGGTTGGACGTATGCCGCCAAAGCGAGATAGCCGGTGGGGATAATCAAGTCTTTTACCCCAATGGCAAAAAGTCTAACGGCAAATAGCACGCAATACAGAAAGACAATAAACCGCATAAATGAAAACGTTCCTGGGGAAACTTCCGATGGCAGATAAAATAGGCAGAAAGGAATAAGCAATACCCCTATTTTCGCCATCAACGTATATCGAATATATTTAAAAAACCCAATTAAACTCATGAATCCGCCTCCTCTTAAAGTGCAGCGCGTTATGTAACGCCTCCCGGCTCAGAAAGCCCGCCATGAGACGGACTTTCTTCTGAAACTAACGCCTATCCAGTTTTACCATATATGTCTGCTTTCTACTACTTTACCCATGATGCGGATCGGCAGCTGCTCAATCTGCTTATTAGAATAAAAATGCGGCTCATATACATCTTGATTGAACCCAATCAGCATAATCCCGTCAGCCTGTTTCTTTACCTGCTTTACGGTAGCTTCATCTCCATTGATTAAGACAATAGCAATATCCCCGCTTTCTACATCATCCTGCTTGTGAATGATAAGCAGGTCGCCTTCCTGTATTCGCGGCTCCATAGAGTGACCGATTACCTTCAAGGCAAACATCACACCTTTGGAATCGCGCTCGTTAATTTCTACCATTCCTTCGATATTCTCCTGTGCAAAAATTGGCATCCCCGCAACAACATGTCCGACAATCGGAATCTTGACGGTTTTCTTGCCAGAAATGTCATAGCCTAAAAACGCCAGTGGTGAAATGTGTAAGGCGTCAGCAACTTTCACTATATTTGTTCTTTTCATGTTGTCAGTTTCCCCTGCCTCCCAGCGAGAAACTGCGCTCTCGGACGCGCCAGCCTTTTGCCCCAACTGCTTCATTGTTAATCCTAATTCAAGCCGTCGCTCTCTTATGAGTTTAGCAATTTCCATGAATATCTTCCTTTCTGTATCAACGCAACGCTCTATGGTTATTATATAGGTAAACATGCTTATACGCAAGAAAAACATGCTTATAAACAATAAATTCCTTGAATTAAATCATTGACTTGAGTGTATTCAAGTGCTATAATCATTTCAGAACACAACGAAAGGCGGTGAGAACCATAAATAGAAATATCCTCTATTCTTACATCAAGAGGGAAGGGCTCACAATCGCCGAATTTTCTGCTCTACTCGGCATGAATGAAGCTACGTTCTATAAGAAGTGCCGTGAGAAGGGAACCAGTTTCAATACCGCAGAAATAAAGCAGATGGTCAAGCTGCTGAACATCAGAAAATCCGACGTTATGCCAATTTTTTTTGCGGAATTAACTTGAATGTACTCAAGTTAAGGGAAGGAGTGGCAATGGAAACCTTGATAAAGTTCATTGCCGAGTACGTCCGCGAACATGAAGCGGAGTATGAAGCATGGAAGAATGAACAAGAAGAGGGCAAAGAAGCATGAAAGTTTTTATTGCATTGGTCGTAGCGGCGGTTCTTGGTACAGGGGCGTACCTGAATCAGCCGACAACGGAAGTCATAACCTACCAGAAGCAAGTCGAAGAGGGGGATACCCTCTGGGACATTTGCAAAGAAATCAGCAAAGATGAAGTCGATGTGAGACTTCTTGTCTGGCAGGCGATGAAAGACAACAACATTTCCGACTGCGGAGCCCTACAGCCGGGAACAGTGATTACCGTGAACGTAGAACGCGCACGGCGGTAAGAAAGGAGACGGAAGAAATGATAACTCTTAGACTTACGGAAGATGAATACCAAGCTCTACAGAATGATGGAGCTTTAGAGAACGTGAAAACAACAAAATTCGCGAAACTTCTAGTTGAACACGGTGAGACAGTAAACAGTCTTAGCTGCGCGACCGGGATTTCTCGCCCGACACTGTACAGATACTACTACGGAGAGAAAGTAAAAGGCATCCAGTTTAATACGCTGGATGCCTTGTGTAAACACTTCGATATGCCGGTACAGGATGTCATCGAGACTATCAGACCCACGCAAACGCACTAACATCGTAGCCCGCGTATTCGCGTTCGAGAGACTGTGCTAAGAGCGAGCGCACCAGCTCGCATGCAGGCTTGCACGAAGATATGGCTTCGATGAACTCGTCGTCGCAGGTTGTGCCGTTAAGAGCAGGTCGGATTTCCGCATCAACACCACATTCGCCATCAAACGTGACTGCACATTCGGCGGGTATATCGTGGCTCCCGATGTGGATAGTAGCATCAACCAGAATCTTCCTGCCAGGTTCTCCAAGCGATGTGTCAAGCACATTGACATAGCAGGTTTTCTCATTGATGAGAAGCAGAAGCCCCTGAACAGGGACGTTGAAGAATCTGCAAAGTTTATCCAGTGTCTCAAACTGGACGCCCTTCCCTGTATTGTTCGCAAGAGCCGTGAGGGCAGGGCGAGACACGCCGCACCGTTTGGATAGCTCTAGGATCGACAGCTCGTGAGAAGCCACCAAGTAGGGCAATAAAGAAATCACCATGTTATCACCTCCTTTACATCACATGATACACAAAGCAGTGTCAAGTGTAAAGAGAAAAAACATTGTGCTTATACTATTGACAATAAGTCAACGCAGTTGTATTATGAATATGCAAGATGAACATAGTCATTACAACAAGAAAGAGAGGGACACAAAATGAAAACGAAAGACAGAATGGTTTGGGGTGAATCCCTTGAAATGATTGCCGCTTACGTGGCGGATACGCTGCACATCGGAGATTTGAATATCTCCGTCAAGAGCATGGGGATTAGAAAACCGATTCCCTACGAATATACCTTCACAGTGAATGGCGCGAAAGTATCCATGTATTCCAGATCTGGATACCCGAACACGAACGGCATCTTTGTTAAAACTTCGGATAGCGTGGAGTTTTCCTGTGAGACGTTTGGCGAAGTCGTCGACAACATTCTTTGGCTTGCTGAATGCGAGGAGGTGGGCTAAATGGGATGGGACAGGTTCGATGATGGTCTCTACGATGAGGTAGAGAACGACTATGAGTGGCATTGTCTCTACGATGACCCGAACTATGAGCCAGAGCCCTGCGTCACAATGTCGGAAGAGGAGGCGGTCGAGGATTGGTTCAAAAACCACCCTGACGTTACCGTCATCACGAAGCACGACGATGGCAACCTCTACGATAGCAAGGGACGGTTCGTGTACGGATTTTGAAAGGAGTGACATAGATGAAACTTTGGGAAATCTCGAAGCTGATGAATACTGACCGATTGTTCAAGGTCAGCGACAACGAATCTGTAGATACAGAGACGGGCGAGGTATTCGACAAAGAATACCTCGATAACCTGCCGATGGAGCAGGAAGAGAAGAGCCGTAATGTAGGGCTCGTCATCAAGAACATGTCGAATGACATGGAACAGATCGAAAAAGAGATTAAAAGATTGACCGCGATGAAGAAATCCACGCAGTCGAAAATCGAAAGTCTCAAGTCCTACATCCTCACTTACGGATGCCCTGTCAAGGACGTAGCGGTGACTATCCGCTTCTCGAAAGGGCGCGAATCCGTAGAGGTGGAAAAGGGCGTGGATCTTCCGGCACCGTTCAAGAAGTACACGTGGACGCCAAACAAGACGGAAATCGCGAAGGCCCTGAAAGCAGGGCAGGAAATTGAAGGCTGCCGACTTGTCAGAAAACCGTCGGTGTCCGTGAAATGAGGTGGAAAGAATGAACGTACAGAAGTTAATCAACGTGATTGCCAAGTTGCAGGTGGGGAAGGACCACAAGAATCAGTTCGGCGGATACAGCTACAGGAACGCCGAGGACATTTTGGCGGGGCTGAAACCCCTGATGGTTGAGTACGGAATAGTAGTACTCATCGGAGACACCATTGAAATGGTGGGCGATCGGTACTACGTCAAAGCGACGGTCAAGGTATACGACACCGAGGACGGCTCTCTTCTCGCGGAGAACTCCGCCTATGCTCGCGAAGCGGCTATGAAGAAGGGCATGGACGAAGCGCAGATTACAGGTTCAGCATCGTCCTACGCCCGCAAGTATGCGCTTGCAGGGATGTTTAATCTCTCCCCTGCCGCAGATCCAGACGAATTAGAACCGGCGAAGGAAGAGCAGAAGGCAAAGCAGAAGCCTGTGGTGGCGAGGAAATTCCCGATTGAGAAAGTAGTGGAAGTCCTTGCACGGCACGGCATCGACGCCGGAGACTTCGCCCGCCTTGTCTGCAATGCGCCGAACATCGCAGAAGTCCCGCCGAAAGTGGCGGACGCTATCGTGATGGATACAGAGCGTGCGGTTAACAAATACCTTGCACTCGACCAGGCACGCCCGCAGGGGGCTTAAATGAAGTGGGTGAACGCATTAGGGTACTCGCTCCAGCCTTGCGAAAAGCAGGGATGGAGCGTCTTAACCCTCCATCTGATGACGCCGCAGGATAAGCTGGACGGCATCATAAAGCTGCTGAAAGGCAACAAGTTTAATCTTGCACTGAAACGGTACGAGAAACCGCGAAGCCTGAACGCCAATGCATATGCGTGGGTTCTTATGGATAAGCTCGCTAAAGCCCTCAAAATAAGCAAAGAAGAGGTCTACGAGAGGGCTATCAAGCAGGTGGGTGTATTCGAGCCCATCAGCGTAGACATAGCCGCCTATGAGCGCTTTAAGCGAAACTGGGAACGTCAGGGACTGGGGTGGCTTGTCGATCGGGTGATTGACGACGGAGTGAAAGTCTACTTCAACGCTTACTACGGTTCATCGGTTTACTCGTCTTCCGAGATGGCGCGGCTGATTGATTGGATAGTCGAAGAGGCGAAGCTACAAGGCATTGACACAATGACGCCTGCCGAACGTGCGCGGCTGATTGATGAATGGGGGAAAGAAAATGGAAATCAAGAAGGAAAGTAAAATCAGACTTTCCCCTTCGGGATACAGGAAAGTCTGTCAGATGGTGGACGAGAGAGCGTCACCGGAAGGATACCGCCGTTGTGAATGGTGCGGTAAGTCCGTAGGACGCTTTCACCATCACCATATCCGTTTTCGCAGCGCCGGAGGCAGTGACACGTTAGAGAACTTGATTCTCTTGTGTGAGAACTGCCACGAAATCTACGCCCATGGGGATAACGAGCGGAAATACCGCATCCTCTTCATAGATTGCCGCATGGATGCAGGGCGGATACAAGCATGGAACGAAGCCCATAAAGAGGAAGCGGAGAAGATTTACAGGAGGTTCAGCAAGTGAGTAAGAATTGGGACGTTTGCGACCAGCTGAATTACAACTTCATACCAGTTCCGAAAGCATTAGCGATGGGGTTCAAAAGCGTTTCCATCAACGCTAAATGGACGTATAGTCTTCTCCTCGATCGAATGATGGCTAGCAGAAAAAACACTGAACGCTTCCACGACAAGAATGGCATGTATCTCTTGTTTAATCAGGACGAGGTCGCAGGGCTGATCGGTGCAAGTAAGAGAACCGTCATCCGCATCTTTAAAGAGCTGGAAGAGCGTGGTCTCATTGAAACAAGGAAGCAGGGCTTCGGAAAGTCGCAGAAGATTTACTTGCGAAAATTATCCGAACTTTCCGAAGCAGATTCTGAAACAAGTTTCAAAAAGTCGTGCCAAAATGGCACTACGAGAAGTGACAAAATGGCACTACGAGAAGTGACAAGTTGTCACCATGAGAAGTGCCAAAATGGCACTACGAGAAATGCCAAATTGTCACCACAAGAAGTGACACCAGTGTCACCTCAAGACACGCCAAATTTGTCACCTCCTACTAAGAGTGAGACTAACAAGAGTGATACTAACATGAGTGATACAGAGAGCAGTAGAAGTAGATTATCTAACATAGCAGTTAATGGTTCAGTCGGAAAAGCAAATCCAAATCCAACTCCAACTCAAAGCTATTTTGGCACTTCTGTAGTGACACCAACGCTAGAAAAAATTCAAGCGTTCGTGGAAAAAAATAACTTCACTTTCTCGTCAGAAAAATTCTACGACTACTACAACGCCGTTGGCTGGAAAGTCAGAGGGATGCCGATTACAGACTGGCAATCCCTTTGCAGAAGCTGGCAAGCAAGAGAAAGACCTGAAGCCAAACCTGAAATCCCACACATCAAGGGCTACTTTGAGATGACAGAAGAAGAAAGGGAAGCTGCAAGGCGAAGGCAGGCAGAAAGGAGCGGAAATGGACGAACGAGCGAAGGAACTTATAGCGGAGTTGAAGGAGATCTCCCGTTTTAGCCCGAAGGAAGAGCTGGACGAGAAACCAACACGATTTCCCTGTAAACGCTGCGGTGGTACAGGATGGATATTCTACCGCATGGAAGGCGTAGACAAGGCGTGCCGCTGTCCTGATTGCAGAGAAGTACGAGACATGCATTTCTACTTGAGGTCAAGCGGAATCAAGCCGGAGAACTACGAAGCGTTTACGATGGAGCGGTTCAAAACCGACAACATCATGGCATACGAGATGAAGAAGCTCGCACAGGGCTTTCTGAAAGACCCGAACGCAAAAGGGCTTGGATTCTTCGGGAGACCAGGGACTGGCAAGACGCATATCTGTATTGCAACGTGCCAGGCAATGAAAAGGGAACACCATTACTGGCAATATCGCAGAGAGATACAGCGAATCAAAGCAGTCATGTACAAAAACCTAGACCGATACGACGAGATGATAGCGAGGGTATCGCAGTTACCATGGCTTTACATTGACGATTTGTTCAAAGGGGCAATCAAGGGCAACGAGATGCAAAGTCAAGACCAGCAAATCATGTTTGACATCATCAATTCGAGATACGTCAATCGGATGCCAACCATCGTCTCAAGCGAGTTTCCGCTCGATGAGATAACAAGAGCAGACGAAGGGATCGGGAGCAGGTTAAAAGAAATGCTCGAACCGTATGTGTACACGGTTCGAGGCGAAAATCGACGGTTGAGAGGGGCTTAGTTATGAAAAGGTTTGTGCTGGCTGACGGAGCGAAAGAGCAGATTGGCAAGATTTTTGAAAAGGAGGGGATTCAGAAAAAGGAAGTAGCGGAGCGTTTGGGTATTTCACCGAGCGGGTTGTGCAACAAAATTCGCGGCGTCAACTCATCATTCAGCGAGCGAGAACTTGAAACGCTTTTATACACCTTTCCTGAAATCCGGGAGGCTTGGTTCAAGCAGTCGTATAGATACGGAGATCACGTCACTGCGAAAAGCGTTACTCCGACTGCAATCGAGGTCAAGCGTATTTCAAACGGCTATGAAGCGCAGTTCACTGGAATAGACGGAAAGCTCCATAGTGCTTACGGAAAGACGGAACTGGAAGCGAGAAAGAAGGCGGAAGAGCGAATGGCGTCGATAACTGTGAAGCAGGAGGAAACACTGCCGGACGATAAAGCAGTCATCAATATCAGCGGTGACGAAGCGATGGTGCTTCTTAATCAACTCATACTTGACTTCCGAAACGGAGCAGTTAGCGAAGCCAATAAATCAATTCTGAAATCAATCTACATGCGCATTGCGGTGCAAATCATCTGAGAAACAGTTGACTGTACGCGGGGTTGGGACTGGAAACCCGGATGGCATTGTTATAAGGGTTGATACTGGGAACACATTATCAAGAAAGGGGGTGCGTTAATGCTGATACTTGAACAATTTATGAATCCACCTGATTCTCCGTACACACAGTATCGAGGTATTGGATTCACGCCGGATGAGTTTATTAAAATGACGAAGCAGTATCCCAAGTGCTTTACGTGCTATTGCGAATGCGTAATAACGCAAAATGGACTGGTTTTTCTTGCTTCCCCGTCACATGACATTGAGATGGAACGGCTAAAAAAACATGGTTATCAAGGATTAGTAATGGTTTGGTATGAGGGTATCTGCCGTGACGATATGTCAACAAAAATGTCGAAGTCACAGATTGATGCGGTTAAAAAGCTTGTAGAAGCTGGATTAGTTAGCGGAGCAAGCTATGAGTAATTTTAAATATTGGAGATAGGGTGAAGCCCTGAAATGGCGTTATAGAGCATTTACGAAAGGAAGCAAAAAGATGGAACTTTGTATCAACCGTGTGATGTTGCTCGGTAAAGTCGGGAGAGACCCGAAAATGATTATGACGAAGAAAGGTTCAGCGATGGCGAACTTATCCGTCCAGTGCGTCGAGAGATACCAGTGGAACAGCGAGTGGCACGAAAGAAGCGTATTTATTCCGTGCGTAGCTTTCGGCAAGACCGCAGAACTTATCGGGAACAGCTGCAAAGCGGGATCGGACATTTTCGTCGAGGGCAAAATCAACGTCAGAAGCTATGAGCAGAACGGCGAGAAGAAATGGGTAACAGAAGTTAACGTAGACCGCGCAGAAGTCGGGGCGATGGCGCAGCAGCCACCGGCAGCTAACAGTCAGTGGGGCGGGTTCGGTTCGCAGCCGCCAAAAGGAAACTTCGGGCAGTTTGGCGAGGAAGTCGCGCAGGAAAGTATTCCGTTTTAAGGAGGCATCATGAGAGTACATACATCAGACGTTATCGAAGAGTTGAAGGGAAATGAGTTCGGCTATTCACATGTATGTGTGAATAACATTGTGAATATGTTCATTAGTAAGCTGATTGAACACGTTAAGAATGGCGATGAAGTCGTTATTCGAAATCTTGTGCGGTTCAAGACGATCGACATTGAAGCGCGAACCTTCCGCTCCAGCTTTGATGGTCGTGAACATGTCGTTCCGGCGCACCAGCGAGTGACCGCTAAACCATCCCCGACTTTTAAGAAAGCGTGATGTGATGGTAAACAGAGCAATGAGATTTTGCGGATGCGTCGCAAATTTCGGAAAGTTGAATCTTGTGCAGGCAGCGAGCTTGGCGCATATGCAATACAGCGAGTTTCGCCGTCACATGTCAGAACTTGGGAACACTGGGAAAACGGTGGTAGACGGAGCAGAAATCGACAAGTGCGAGAAATGCGGGCAGCCGGTGGTTGAGGGGGAAGGGCATCACTGCTTACGTTCACGAAAATGTGACGGCATCCCTGCCGCAAACACCGTACTGCACGGCGTGGAAAGGACTTGCGAGTGGTGCAGAAAAGATTTCAGGACGGCACAGACGACGCGAGCCAGGTTCTGTTCTGCTGAATGTAAAGGAAAGTCAAAGATATTCAAAACTGCGGAACGCGAAGCGGAGGAAATGAATTTGAGGTTTGCATACATTTTGATGAAAGCGGTTTACCGCAAGAACGAACTTATCTGCCGCGATGAAATTGGCTTCTTCGACAAGCTGGAAGACGTCATCAGGGCGTTTGAAGACTGCATAAATGTTGCCGAATGGCAGAATGACGTAAAGAGAAAGAGCCGCACAAAGGCTAACGAAGTCGTGAAAATCAAGGTCGAGAGAGGTAGGAAAACAACATACCTTGAAGACTTCGACCTGAAAATCAGAGACGGGAAAACGAAAGTGGAAATTTGGATCATGGAAGTCCCGGTGGGGATTATCGTACCGACGCAGATTAACGGCGTCAGCATGACAGAGAAAAAAATCGAGTTAGCTAGAAACTGGAGGAGCAAACAGAATGACAATCATTGTTAATGGAAAGAAAGCATACATCCATCCGTCTGTAGTCGATATTACGGGCGGAAAGCTTACGGTAGACGGGGCGGTTGTTAAAGCGAAGCTGACAGACAACGAGCAGGACGATGTGATGCACGCATGTGAGTACGACGGGGTAGCTTACATTACAACAAATGATTAAGCTGACATATCGAGGCAGGCTCCCGTCCACAAATGACCTCATTCAGCTCAACCGTACGAACAGGTTTGCAGGCGCGTCAATGAAAAAGACGTATACTAGGGAGCTTGCCGAGACATTCAGGGCGCAGACGCGCGAGAGGTTTACAGAGCATGTCACATGCACAGTAAACTTCTATGAAGATACCATGCGCCGCGATGACGATAACGTCATCAGCGGATGCAAGTATCTTTTGGACGGGCTAGTGACAGCAGGCATCATCAAAGACGATAGTCCGAAATACCTGCATCTGAAAGCAGAACGATTTCAGAGCAAGCTACTTATCGACGGGAAGAAAGTACCGTACATCACGATTGAGATCGAAAAAAGCGACGTTAAGAATTACACGTAAGGAGAAGAAAATGGAAGAATTGAAAATTCACGGGAAATACAAAAAGGAAGATGGCAAAAAGATCATGCGCATCATCAATGAAATCAAGTTGAGAGGGATGCAGCTCGCACGAATTGTTGACGAAAGCGATATGCCAATCATAGTCAACATCATTGCCGGTCGCCTTCTTCAGTATTCCGTCGAGAAAGGAATCGAAAGAGGAGACAAAATGATGGGAGAAATTGAGGATAGATTTCTTCACGGTTTAATGCTTGTTGAACGCGACAACACGCTTATGACAGTTGAAGAATATCTAAGGGTGCTCGCTGAAGTGGACTTTGACACGATTGTCATCCAAAACAAAAGCGGGGAAGTACTGTATCGCGGAGACAGAAATGAAGATATACCGTGGAAATTCAAGTATGCATGCGCAGAACAAACGGAGCTTGGTGAGTACCGGGAAGCGGTTATTACCTTAGCGAGTGATAAATAAAGGACTGGGAAATTTACCAGGAGGAAGTCATCAAAAAATGAATTTGTGCGATGTCTATATAGAAAAGATTATCGAAGTAAGAACATACGATAACTTTGTAATCGCAATCCTTGATACAGATTGTTGGGGATGCAAGAGGAAAGGAGAAAAAGTGTTTTTCGCGAAAGAAGAATGGGAAAAAGCGAAAAAGGAAGGGAAGTATCTTGCTTAAATTAGAAGTAGCAGAAAGGGGAAAGGAAATGAAGGAGCTTAAAGTTGGAGATAGAGTATATGCCAAATTTGCAGGTTTTGGGACGGTAACAAGCATAGATGATGCTGGAAAGTATTCTTTTCCGATAAATGTTAAATGGGATGTCGCTCGTAACAATAATATTTTGTATGATGTGTTCACATTGCAGGGACAGTTTTGTGACACAGGACCAAATGCGAATAAGGATATTTCACTTGTAGCAGCAAATGAGGGGAAAGACATGGAGACATTAAAATCAGATGATGCCATCAATCCATCTCATTATAAGGTCAAAGGTCTTCCAGAAGCCTATGAGATCATAAATCATTTGATGCACAGAGAGCAGTATGAAGGCTTTTTGTGGGGCAACATTATCAAATATGCATATCGTTATGGTCGCAAAGGTGACAAAGCAGAAACCGCGGGCAAGATCGCGTGGTATGCAAAGAAGCTGGAAGAGGTGATGAGGAATGAGATTTGAGGATCTTCTTGAGACAATAGACATTGATGAGTATGTAAGGATTATGCGAAAAGAGCCCTTGCCTGTCTTTACAGACGGGGATACATTCAAGATCATCAGGCGCTCCGACAAGGTTCTGTATGAAGGATATGTAAAACAGATGGGCTGGCGAGAATGGAATGAGATCAAAGGGATGGAAGTTGATGCAACGTACACCAGCTGGAATGATACGGTTATCCCAGATGGAATAGCTTTGAATATCGTGTTATGCGGCAGGAAGGGGAAGGAATGAACAAGAAACAACTGGCGCAAGCGGGTATACTGGCGGCTATGATTACCGGATTGCTTGTGTATTTAATCTTCTTCCATGGCTGGCTGCTAATCATGGGGATGTGCGTTAGCGGGATATTTGCGTGTATTTTCTTTTTAGTAGCACTTGTATTGACGAAGGGTGCGATTATCCCAAACCCATATCCGCATTATTGCGTGGCATTAAAAGGGAGAAAAGAAGATGAATGAAGTATTCAACGTAGGAGAACCCGTCTATTCTCCAAAATTCGGGAAAGGGTTCGTTTTAAGCATCAACCATAAAGCGGGATTGCCGTATGTCATCTTAGTGAGGTTTGAGGGTTTAGGCGACGTGCCGTATTTTTCCAATGGGAGCCGCTATGGACGTTATCGTCCTGCTGGTCCGGAAGATATTGCGATTGAAGCAGAATGGAGAGAGGTAGAATAATGCGATCATTATATGATTTCTTAACTGACACTGATCCGGAAACGGAAGTATGTGTCTACGATAGTCATAGCCGTGATTTGATTTTCCGCGACATTCTTAGCATGTGGCTTTATGCAGATGTTCTTTCCGGGAAAGATTGGGAAGTCAGGGGATGGGAACAAACCAGGGATAAAGTAAAGGTATATGTTGCCCCAGTAAAGAAAGAGAGCGTGAAGCGATGAAGCCAAACGGAGATCCTGAATGGTTAAGCATCAGCAGGATTCACGAAGAGAAAAACATGAAGACGCTGAAAACAGGAGAAAAATTCATCTACGTCGATATGGATGTAGTGGATGAATATCGTCATAGCATTCACATTTTCCCAAAGGAAGTATGGGAAAGGTTAAAGAAGAAATATTACGCTGATGAGAGAACGGAACGTCTTTACATGAGGCATGCTAGATGAAGTACCGCACGATTTACGCCGATCCGCCATGGATGGAGAGCGGGGGGGGTGGACGTGGCGCGAACGCGCACTACCAGCTCATGAAAGCGAAGGAGATTATAGCCCTTGCGCCGATGGTGAAGGAGCTGGCGGAGGACAACGCCCACTTGTACCTTTGGACTACAAATAATTTCCTTCCTGACGCCTTAGCAGTAATGAAGGCGTGGGGATTCAGATACATCACCACGATTACATGGATGAAGAACCAGATGGGACTGGGGCAGTACTTCCGCGGATTGACTGAACATTGTTTGTTCGGCGTTCGCGGGAAACTTCCCTATAAAGTCATAGACGGCAAACGTCAGCAAGGAAAGACAGGGCTCTTTGAGAAGAAGCGGGAACATTCAAGGAAACCTGTACAGATGCGAGAAATGATAGAGAAAGTAAGTTACCCGCCGTTCATCGAATTGTTCGCCCGCGAGCGGTTCGATGGGTGGGATGCATGGGGGAATGAGATATGTTTTACTGGAAAGACGAGAACGGCGGATCGTTCGATATGTGCTTCTGTAAATCAGACTGCACAAATGAATCTTGCCGAAGATGCAAGAAAAGCAAGCATTTCAGGGAATTGAAAGACTATATGAAACGGCATCCGTATTACTTTTATGCCGTTTCTGATTTCAGCGGAAAATGCGAGGAGTACAAACATGAATAAAGCAAAAATGCTGCCGCTTGATGATCTGATGGAGCAGATAATTATCAGCGCGGAGCGGTACGCGTTGGGGAGAATGACATACATCGTGAGCGACACGGTTAGCTTCATTCTTCCACTAGTGCCGCATTTGGGCACTAACACGCTGCATGTGTTAGATACAGATTTCCGGTGCGCAGAAGCTGAAAACAAACGGCGCGATGATGATTTTGCTGGCATGGGCTTTGACGTCTGGGGAATGGACTACGATAAGAAACGGTGGTTTGACCTCTGGGGAGCTGTCAAAGGGGAACTCAAAAGGAGAAGAAGTGAGAATGAAACTTAGAGACTTGATCGGGATTTTGATGACAAAAAACTATGAAGGAATCGAGATATACGACGCTGAGAATGTCAGGCAAGAGCGCGGCATGCTGCTTTATGCTCGCAGATGGGATGACAGAGACATTCATGATATGCCGGATGCCATGCTCGATCGAGAAGTCGGGGCAATTTACGGCGAATTGGACTACACTCGCTGCATCGATGACATTTTCGGTACACCTGACGCCGTTACTGTAGTTGAACTCAAGGAGAAAAACGATGGAAACAAGTCTGTATAACTGCATCGAATACGTTTCGACGCTTATCGTCATTTTAATCTTGGGAATGTACTACATGTACATCAAGGGAGGCAGATGATGAAAGATGAGCTTCTAACCGTGGCTATCGCGACCTGCACGTTCGTTACGGCATGCTTTGCAGGTATGTCTTTCTATGTACTGCGTGACATTTTGAAAAAGACTGGGGCTTTCGTTGTGATAGTCCCGGACGCGAAGGAGAATAATCATGAGAAAGTTTAGACGATTGAATCAGTGTATCGAAACGGAGCTTCCACGCCGGGTAACAAAGTATAGCGCAGGATATGATATTCATGCCGCCGTATCAGCAGAAATCAAGCCGGGCGAAAAGTATGTTATCCCGACAAATACGACAGTAGAGATGGAGGAAGATGACGTCTTACTCATCTTCCCACGTTCCAGTTACTCTATTAAATTCGGACTGGAGTTTGTTAATTCCGTGGGCGTGATTGATGCAGATTACAAAGATCAGATTTTTATCTGCTATCGCAACACTGTGGATGAACCATTTTTCATCAAGCGTGGAGACCGTATCGCGCAGGGAGTTTTCGTCAAGTATCTAAAGACTGACGATGACAATGCAAGCGGCGAAAGGCATGGAGGAGTGGGATCAACCGGTGTATGACCTTGGAGAAGGGGCTTTAAGGTCGGTGAGATGGCATATAGCTAACTATCACAACATCAGAAAGGCAGTTTATGAAAAGAGACTAGAGATGAAACGGAGAAGCGGCGCGCCCGAAAGACGCTCGCAGGGATTTGTGTCGGACCCGACGCAGACGGAAGCTCTGAAAAACCTCACGCCATTGAGAATGGTAACAATCTCAGGCGGAGAGGTCCAGAAGCCGGAAGCGTGGATAGCCGCGATTGACAAGGTTATGAACATGCTGGACCATCACGATCAGCGTATCATCGAAGTATCATTTTGGGAGCATCACACGTGGCAAGCGTCCGTAGACGCCCTGCACATGGATAAAATGACGTACTACAGACGCCGCGACAAACTCATGACACTATTCGCTATTGAGTGCGCGGCGAGAGGGCTAATTCGGATTTGAGCAATATAAAAGTGGCTAGTGCTTACATTGCACCAGCCACTTTTATTTTTATTTCTCCTTTCAAATTTTGCTTATCTTCTGTATTTTCTGTGACCTGCACGGTGTTCTCCTTTCCCTGCTTCTTCTAACAAGAACTTGAAAGCGATGCAGGCGAATACGACGTACAACAATTCAAACCAGCCCATAAAATCATCTCCTTCTATTTTAATATAAGTAAATCCCGATGGGAAGGGGCTTTTAAGGATGCCCCTTTAGAACCTTACATCTTTATCTTCTAGGGCAGGAAGCTAAGATAGCAGACAATGTATGATGTTTTTCCTCTTCCGCTTCCATGGCGTCCGATGCCGTCCCGACTGCCAGGTCGAGCGTATTTGCCGCCGCCCACACCACCATGTCGAGTAAGATCCTACGGACAGAGCATGGGAGCATGTGCCAGTCGTAGTCAGTGACCACCAGCTCCGCGAGGTAGTCACAAACGTCTGATGGGCAATCAAGCGTTTTACTGCCATTCGCCGCACCGAGCCGCAGTTCTGCAACGTCTACCGCAGGGATCCTGAACGTCTGCATATCTTCCAGACACTCAGGGGCGGGGATGACACCGAGCCAGATTTTGAATGCGCGACGCATTGCCTTTTCGAGCGTGCTTTGATTGAGCTTCTCCATTCTTTTTCTCCTTTATTTAACAAATAAATAGCAGGTGGGATGGAGCTGATGCGGTTCAGCCCCTCAGAAACCTTTAAATATTGCCGCGCTCACGAAGGCTTGTGTAGATGCCGTCTCCGATGATTACATGGTCGAGGACTTCGCAATCTACAAACTTTGCGGCTTCCGCGAAGTTTTTCGTGAGTTCTATATCCTCTTTCGACGGTTCAGGGTAGCCGGATGGGTGATTATGCACGAGGATTAAGCCGTAGGCTTTATATCTGATTGCCCACTTCATCGCTTCTTTAACGTCAGCGGGTGCGGCGTTCAGTCCGCCGATGCTGATTTCTTTCCAGCCGATTAGCCTGTTTTTAACATTTGTATAGGCGACGCAGAAGTGTTCCTGCGTCTCATGACGGAGCCGCTCCATGAAGAAGCGGGAAACATTTTCGGGGTTTCCGAAGTTTTCACGGTTCCGCTTGTCATATGCAGAATCGAGACGCTTTCCCAGCTCAATAGCCGCCGCTACTTTGATCGCCGCCGTTTTAGTCAATCCGGCAGATACTACAAAGTCACGCCAGTCCGCGGACGAAAGCGCGGTATATTCGCCGCCGTAAGCGTCCACACACTCACGAACTACGTTACCCGCTTTCGTGAGTGACTTTTCAGCATCACCGCCGATGATGATAGCGAGCAGGTCGTACAGGCTTGCGATTTTTTTACTTTCCGCAAAGCGGTTCACTGGAAAATCTTCCTCCATAAGTTTCATTTTTATTCTCCCTTCCGGTGGAATACTCCGCCGATAACATACATATCTATTGCCGTATCTCGCTCCGCGTCTCTGATAACGCGGTCAGCGTCTGCCGTATCAAATGTTTCCCAGTGGTCCATGAAGCGGAAGCCGTGGAAAACGTAGTGGACGGATACCGTGGTCATTCTTAACTCCTTCCTTCCCCTGCGGGGAACACATAAAATTTATGGTGGGGTGGGACTGTTCAGCACAGTCCCTCAGAAGCTATTTGTTATGCGTTGCGGTATATTGTGACGTTGTAGCCGGATTTATCGCTATTCGGCGAAAATAACATTGAGAATACGCCGTCCGCCATGATGTAGCTACCATATTCGAAGTAGTAGTAACTCTTGTCTCCGTCCGGCAATACTCGGCAGAAGTACGAACTACGTTTATGCAGTACCCCTACGGTGTTTGCTGGAAGCTCGAGGCGCATTGCCCATTCATATTTTGCTTTGTCTTCCCACTTTTTCATAAACTGTGACACATTAGCAGCGTCCATGTGCGCGTTCCCCAGGAACGTGATAGGCTTGCCGTCGTGCATATTCATCCATTTTGCTCTGCTGATTTTTTCAAACATTTTGTACCCTCTTTCTCCCCTGACGGGGAATGCATATGATTTGTGGATGGGGTGGGACTGATTGCGGCTCAGTCCCCTAGAAGCCACCGTCTTATTCTGCTTCCTCCTTTTCGAAGGTTTCGCGAAGCACATCGCATTTGCCCGCGATGTGCGCGATTTTAGTCGCGATGTAGTCGAACTCCGCCCAGTGCTTCGTGCTATGCTTTGCGTCGCCCTCGAGGTCTGCCGCTATGTCGCGGAGAGTTTCAGCTACTTCGTTAAGTCTGACGATTTCAACGCTTATTTGATGTTGATTACATGATACAACAGTTAAGTAGTGTTGTCAACAACAAAATTGAGTAAAACGTGAAGTTTATGAAAACTTTATGCTTTTGACAACATGAAAGTGTTGTGATAATATAGAGAAAATGCCGATAATATCGGAAGAAAGGTGGTGTGAGATATGGACGACAAAGCATTGTATCTGTTTATAAAGTGCAGATTGCTCGAGAGTAAGACGAGCGAGACGAAATGCGCTGAGATGATAAACGTCAATCAGCAGAATTTTAATAGACGGCTTCGCGCGGGAACGCTTCGAGCATTGGAGCTTGTCAATCTTCTGAATGCGTTAGGATACCGCGTCTATGTGGAGAAAGACGGCGAGAAAGTAGAAATCAAGTAATACATATATAGAGAAAGCACCTGATCACACGGTCAGGTGCTATTTTATTCGATAAAGTCGGGAAAGTTGAAGAAATTATGCGAATTTATCGAAAGAAAACGTGGTATAATAATAATGTAAAGTAGTATGCGCGAGGGATCGGCGTATATAAGTTATAAGTAAGGCGTCTAGCGAAGCGCCTGATGATGCATCGCTGGACGCTTTTTGCGTGCAGTCAGTCCAAGACGGAGCGAGCGGAACACAAGAGCTTGTAAAAGCTGGCGGAGCTTCCAGAGCTTCAGGGGATGGAGAGCAGAGAGCAGGAGAAGAGGTGAGAACAGATGGCGGCGACTACAAAATGTAAATACATCGAATGGGAGAAGCCGGAGAGACTAGAGCAGGTAAGGCAATGGGTGAGCGACGGGCTTTCAGACGCGAAGATAGCGGAGCGCATCGGAATAGATAAAAGCCTGTTAAGCAGATGGAGAAGCACAAGACCGAAGATAAGAGCCGCGCTGGCACGCTTAACGCTAGTTGATGGGAAGCAGATAGACAAGCATGAGTTAGACGCGAAGGGCGGACGGCGGAAGCTAACTAACGTTGCAGAGCTTAGAGACAAGATAAACGGCTGGATAGCTGAACACAGAGAGAGCGGAGAGCCGATGACAAAGACAAGTCTATGTTTATATCTGAATGTAAGTAAATCTACATTGAATGAGTATCTGCATAGGGTAGACGATAGTACGGAAATCTACGAAAGAAGCGAACTGGACGGAAAACTGCACCCTGTCGGAGTTGTCTCCGTACTAAAAATGGCTAATCTCGCGATAGAATCAGACCTGGAGCGGCGTATGATTAGTGGTAAGGGCAACGTCGCAGGCATCATCTTCGACTTGAAGAATAATCATGGATACGCTGATAAGTCCGAGGTAAGCACAGTGAATACCAATGCTAAAGCGGTATCCGATGAAGATATAGACAAGCGTATCGCAGAGTTAATGAACAAGTCCGATGTGTTCCGCCGGAGTAGTTGAGATGATATGTTTATGCAGGTTTGTGCATAAACATATCATACAAGCACGGCGATCTATCTCACTTTGTGCATAGTCATTCAGAATGGGCAGTATTCCAGACTATCTCCGGCGGATGAGAGCATCTCCGGCGGCGCGGATAGGCATATGAGTATGCGTCCGTGGGCAAGCATCCATAGGTAGGCATGCTATGGTCATGGGTATGGCGTATAGCATGGGTCATGGGTATAGCATGTGTCCCATGGGTGGCTGGCTATGGGCGTGGGTGTGCGTGGGGCATGGGGCGTCTGCAGGGGTGGTAGGAGTCCCATGGCTATGGCAGGGGGAGGGGGCGAGTGGGGTCCCCATACAAAGGAATCTATTAAATGTATACCCCAATCTGGAACTCTAAAGAATCAAAAGGAGTTCCTTCCACAACCTCGAATATCCCCATAGCTTTAATAGATTTCATAAAACGAGATTTCCCGAAAAATAATAAAAAATAAAAAAAGAGGTGCAGCTATGCCGAGGTATGTAATAGATGGTGATTGGAATGGGATGGTTTCTCCAGGAAACATAGACCTAGATAGCAGACCGGTAGTGAAGATGCCTAACGGAGAGTACGCAACAGTCCGATCTGCTTCATTTACCATGCCTGATGGCTACGAATACTTATTGCCAACAATCACGCAAGACGGAAGGGCTTTATGGTGGGCTCCCGACATTATCAACTACTATCGCAAGACTGGGCAATATCTAGGGAAATTCAAAGATGCCGATTCAGCCGATGCTTATGCACAAGCACTACATGAATCGCAAGAAAAACAATATGCAGACTTGTGGAAGAAAATGAGTAGCTAAGAAGGTGCAAACATGACGCAAGGTATTAAATTCATCGAAACATACGAACATGACGACTACTGTAGCCAGCTGTATGATGCAGTCAGCGAATACGAATCGCAAGGATATACGGTAGAGATTAAACCTCAAATAGAAATAGAATCCGACCATGACGAATTTAGCGGCAACGTGAAAGACGCAAAACACCTGTACACGGCACTTGTGATTGCAAGTGACAAGAGAGCAAGGAAATGACAGACGCATTTCTTGCGTATGGGTTAACGGTGGCTTTCTTATTGGTTTATTCAGCTATAAGGTGACTACATGCTAAGCAGGGCGGAAAAAGAAGAGCTTCTCACATTGATGGAGACGAAGGCGTGGAAGAATGACCCTTGGGCGTTCATCCGTGGAGCTTGTCTCACGATGGACGAAGCTGACGAAGGGAAGGTAAAGAACTTCCCTGATAAAGAATACTTAAAACGCATCTGCTATCTAGCAGAGAGCGAGAAGATTCTTTGCATACCAAAATCGAGACGTATGATGATGACTTGGTGTTGCCTTGCTATATGCTTATGGGAAGCGATGTACAGAGAAAACCAAACCATATTCATACAGTCAAAGAAATTCGACGATTCAGCCTATCTGATGGGCGAAAGCCGATTCATGTTTATGTACAACAATTTGCCGCATAACCGCCACCACTTTCCTAAGATAGAGAAGAAAATAAGCGCAAAGAAAGGTTACGAGTTTATTTATTTTAGCAATGGTACGTCCATTTCTGCGGTGGCAGAAGGTGCCGACCAGCTCCGACAGTACACTGCATCACGTGTATACTGCACAGAAATGGCGTTCTGGGACAACGCCGAGGAAACATGGATGGCTCTCAGACCTGTTATTCAAGGCGGCGGACGTATTCTCATCGACAGTTCAGCAAACCCCGGCTTCTTCTCGAAGATAGTCAACGAAAACATTAACGGGATTGAAGATGAACAGGCGATAGAGAAACATGAAGAGATTAAAGGTCTCACAGAATACAGAAGAAACGGGGCTTACATTGCGAGGGTTCACTACACTGCCGACCCGGACAAGCGAGACCCTGAATGGATAAAAGAGCAGAAAGAAGGCTCTACTGCCGCAGGGTGGGAACGAGAATACGAAATCAACTGGGACGTATCGCTCGAAAAGCCCTACTATCCAGAGTTCAGATACGACTACCATGTAGCAGGAAGCCCATTGAGACCAGACAAGCGGAGACCCTTAGAACTAGGCTTCGACTATGGGCTTACTCCTGCTACCATCATCTGCCAGACAACGGCAAAGGGACAGATTCTTGTTCTTAGAGAGTGCCAGTCATGGGATGTTGGCATGAGAAACCACGCCAAAGCTCTGAAAGCCGATTTAGCGGCATACTACTATGGATTCTCGCTGAATTGCGTTGGCGATCCGGCAGGCAATCAGCGTTCACAGGCAGACGAAAAGACTGCCAATCAGATACTTAGAGATGATTTTGGATGGTATGTTCAGCCGGGGGCATTGTCGCAGACGGAACGTGCAGAAGCCGTGCGGTGGTTCTTGACCAATATGACGAGCGATGGGAAGCCGATGCTTTTGATAGACCCATCATGTACGTGGATCATAAGAGCCTTGACCGGGGGCTATCACAGAAAGAAAGTAGGAGAGAGACTTCTTGATGAACCTGACAAGAATGAATACTCGCATATCATTGACTGCCTTGCTTATGTCTGCGCAAGGATATATGCACAGACGAAAAACCCGTGGCAAAAAGCATGGCAGGATGCACGGAAGAAAGGCCGTATCCGTAAATGGGGGAAGATGTAATGGAAGCTAATGCAGTCATGGCTCTTGCCCCAAAGGGCGATGAAGTCAGTATAAAGACGCTGAAGAAGAAAGAAATCGACAAAATCATGAGGGCGGTCGCTGATGGCAAGCAAGCCGCCAACGACTACTACAAGTCATCGATTGAGCCGAAAATTCTTGAAAGAGAAGAAATCTACAACGCCACCAAAGGTCACTATAGGAAGAAGTTCGCACGGCTTTCTGAAATGTCTGACTGGGTATCAAGGGACGTTAAAACCTCCATTGACTGGATCATTCCGCAGGTCATGGAGGTTTTTACAGGTTCAGATAAACCAGTCAGCGTGCAGGCTCGCAACATAGATAAGACTGATGCCGCGAAGAAAACAGAAATGCTGATCCAGTATCAGCTCGACACAAAGAATGACTACACCACCTTCTGCAATGACGTTTGGACAGATTCATTAAAACTTAACTACGGCGTTGCCAAGGTTTGGTGGAAACACGAAGAAGAACATGTGCCGATGCAAATCATGATTAGCCCGATGGACTATGAAATCATGAATCAGCTTTCCAATGCCGCTGCCGCAGGTGATATAGAAGTAACAAAAATCAAGAAGGTGGATGGCGGATATTACAACGTCGAATACAACGAGATTCGTGTGACCGACAATTACCCTGTAATCGAAAGGGTGCCGCCGTCAGAGTTCCGATTCACGCCGGATGCATCGTCCATAAACGAGTGCAAGTTTGTAGCACACAGAAAGATTGTAAAAGGGGACTACCTGAAACGCAGAGAGCGTGACGGCGTGTATGAAAACGTGGATGAAGCGTTAAAGAACGCAGGAGATACCAAATACACACAGTACGACACAACGCATAACAGGGGACTTTCCACAAAGAGCTATCAGCTTACAGACGCGGATAATGCATCCAAGGACGTAGAACTCTATGAGTGCTATGTAGACGTAGACTACAATGATGACGGGATTTACGAAAAACTCATCGTTCACACGGTGGGCGACAGTGAAGTGCCGCTCAAAATACAGACGAATAACTTCAAAAGAGTGCCGTTCTTCGTAAACTGTTCCGAAAGAGACCCGCAGGTCATCTTTAACGAAAAATCAGGGTTTGCCGATGTTGTAGAACAGCAACAGGACTTAAAGACGGCGGTCATTCGTCAGATGATAATCAACATCGCAAGATGCAACAGCCCTCAAATGGCATTTGACCAAGCAAACGTAGACGTAGAAGCCCTTCTCGATAATGAAGATCTAGTTCCTACTAACGGGATGCCTGGAAACCTCATCTATCCGATTTCTACGCCGCCAATGAGTTCGGCAACCATGAGCCTTGTAGATTATGCACAGAACGAGATTGAATCACAGACAGGTTCAACACGGTACAATCAGGGGCTTGATTCTGAATCCTTGAACAAGACCGCAACAGGCATCACGAGCATCATGGGGCAGGCAGAGAAGCGGCAGAAAAACATGGCGCGCCTGTCTGCCGAAAACTTCTTCAAGCCTATATTCCGTTTCTTGATTCAGCTTAATCAGCAGTTCGGCGATTCCGAGCAGATGATTAGAGTAGGAGACAAGAACATATCTATCTCCAGTGCGGACGTAAACGTGGACTACGACCTTGTGCTTAACGTGGCACAGGGAGCAGGGACGAAAGAAGCACGCATCAACTACCTGATGGTACTCATCAATCAGATATACCCAGTATTCGCACAGCAGGGAATTGTTGATGAAAACAGTTGGTATGTAGCAGGCAAGACGCTTCTTGAAGAAATGGGACTGACGAACGCCGAAAAGACGCTGATAGACCCGGCAAGCGAACAATTCAAGCAGGCACAGGCACAGAGACAGCAGTCGCAGCTTGCAATGATGCAGGCACAGCAACAGGCGGAAATCGCGGCGAAGAAAGCACTGGTAGATGCGAAAGCTGCCGCCGACATAAGAAAGAGCGGTATTCCGAAGGTATCCGCAGGGCTGAACGACCTGCCGCCTGATGCGATAGCCGAGATATTGAAGAAAATGAACCTTCCTGCAAGCCCTAGAGGAATGGCTCTTAGGAGACCGAATGGATAAGATGACAAGCCGCGAACGAGAAAGACGTTTGCAAGAGATGATAAAGAAGGGGAAAAGTGCAGAGACGCTTGCCTCTTTTTTGACAGAGTTCCAAAAATCAGAGGAACACGCCGCAGTGTATGCACTTCTTCACACGTCAAAAGACCCGAACACCATACGTGCAGACCTACGTGCGGCGAAGAGATTTACAGACACCATGATTGCAATCATAAACACAGGAAAGATTGCGGAGTCCAAATTGGAGGATAACTAATGCCAGAGAACGAAACGCCGGTAGAATCTACTTCGGCAGAATCTACGCCGGTAGAAACCCACGAAACGCCCGCGGAAGAAAGCCCTCGAATGGGGCTTCGCATTGACGAAAGAACAGGCAGAAAGGTTGTAGAGACCATCCCTAACGGAGCAGAGGTGGAAGCACCCGAACCGGAGAACCACGAACCGGCAGAAGGACAGGCGGAGCAGGTTCAGCAACCACAGGCGCAGCCACAGGTTCAACAACAACAATTCTATTCGCCTGCCGAGCTTTCCCTTGCTATTCAGATGGGACAGGTGGACGAAAGCAGGATACCGCCTGAATATCAGCCGCAGTACCTCGCGATGAAACAGCAGAACGCCCCGAAGCCACCGCCGCAAAAGAGCGAGGCAGAACTTCGAAACGAGTTCCTCGATGCTGTCAACAAGGCGGCACACGACAAAGCCATGAAAGATGTCGGTATCACCGAGGATGAGTTATCCATGGGCGAATTTTCCGACAATAATGAGATTCAAACCAAAGTATCCCGATACAAAGCTGCTCTTGATGTAGCACGGTCTCAAATCATCAGCGGATATAGCGAACAGGTTCGTGTCGAGCAGATGAAGGCACAGCAGGAGAATGAGTTCAAGAAGGGCGTGGCGGATTGGATTGACGAGCAGAGAACAGCCGAGCCGAACTTTGATGAAATTGGGTTCTTCATGCAGGAGCATTACAAAACAATGCCATACGAGAAAGCGGTTGCCATCGCTCCCGCTATTCAGAAAGCCATGCAAGGGAAACTCGATCCGCAGTCTGCCGAAGTGGTGAAGAACTACTATGAGGATTGCAGAAAAGAGTTTTACGCAAAGAAGAACGGCACATCTACTACACCATCCCCACGCTCCCCATCCGTGGAAAGGAAGGGGACAGGACAGGATGTTGTCAAACCAATCGACTACGCAGAACAGCTTAGAGCCGCACCAGTGAGAGATAAATCTAAGATTGTAGAAGCATGGCTTAGCTCCATGAAGCGATAAACACACTTTTGTGTTTATATATATTCAGTTCCTGTAATTACCACCAAGGAGGAAAATAATGCCACAGGACGTAACAAGAAAGCTGGGGCCATCTAGTTCCCAGAGCGTAACCTATGAATCTGTAGGTCAAGCGGAAGATTATTCCCCGATACTCTACAACATCGACCCGACCTCGACACAGATTCTTTCCCGACTTCCAGAGGGCAAGGAAGTCACCGCCACTGATACTATGTGGATGACAAAACGCCTTGAACCACCGAGTGAAAACGCCCACCTCGAATACGAAGAATACAAGTATCACAAAGTAGGTTCTATTGAAGGGCTGAAAAACTATGTTCAGTTCTTCCAGAACACCGGTCTTATTTCTGACGTACAGCGTAAGGTTAAGAAAATTTACAATGTACCGCAGGGCGATGCTATGAGCGAAGCCAAGACCGATGCGTTTACCAAGCAGGCACTTGATATTGAATACGCACTTATCACCAATGACAAGGCTCGCATGGGAAGCGAAACCGTTGCCCCTCTCATGGGCGGTGTTCCGTACTTCATGGATCTTGATACCCTCGATGTAACAGCGACCGCAGAAACAGGCGTATTCACCACCACCAAAGAACACAATCTCAAGACCGGCGATTTTGTTTACTTCATCGGCAAGAAAATGCCTGCCGGCATGAAAGCGGGTGCCGTTTACTACGTAAGACTTGATAAATCCAACCCGAAAACGGCATTTACCATTTACGACAAGATTCAGGATGCTGTACGCGGCGATACCTCTGCGACTACGCAGGTAAAGCCGACCGACACAGGCACCGAGGTCAAGATTGTTAAATCCAACGTCAAGTCTCTCGGCGGAGCTGCACAGTACACCCTCGATGACATTGACGATGTAATGGCAATGGCGGCAAACCGTGGCGGTAAACCGACCGATGCCTACATGTCTATGGAAAATAAACGCCGTTTCTCCAAACTTGTTTCGGCGATGGCAACCACGCAGCGTCAGCCGAAAACCCGTTACGGTTCGGAAGTTGCAGATACTTACGAAACAGACGGCGGCGTAGTCACTGCACACTCCCATCGTATGTATAACTCCGATCGTATTGATATTTACGATTTCGACTACTGGGAACTCCGTTATTTTGAAAAGCCGCATGAAGTCAGCGGATTGGACAAGACCGGCACCTATGATAAATTCGTACTGGAAACCAAACTGACACTCCAGGCATCTCAGCCGAAAGCGTCGGCGTCCATCATCGGTATCAAGAGATAAAAGCAATATGTTTTAGTTAAAGTGAAGGGAATGACTTAGCGTTGTTCCCTTCTTTTTTATTTATGGGGTACTGAAATGATTACCAAGCAGGAAATACGGCTGGAAGATGATGGGACTTGCTACCTTAGGAATACGGTAGACCTGTCAGGGGCTATCGCCCAAGCCAAGGAATATGATGAGATGGGCATGGGGAATGGCAAGAACGGCTACATGCTAGGTGTCATTCCAGAAGAAATGTACCAGTTTGACCCATGGCTTAAAGAAGCTATGGCGAGAAAGAGAGAAGGGGACATGGCAGGGTATACCACCTACATGCTGAAATTCTTCAAGGTTCATCAGGCACTTGCCGTAAACCATAAGAAATGCATGTGGCATGGGTACGCCGTGCCTCTTATTACAAGGGATTCAGCAAGTCAAAGGAAGCCCGATGCGCTGAATCAGCTTTTGGAGACAGTATGATAAACGTCAAAGACATTATTCAGTCCGTGCGCTTCAAGCAGAAAGACAATAATGAGGTGAAGTTTTCTGATTACGACATTATCCAGTCTCTCAATGAAGCTGTGCGCTATATCAACAGAACCTTTGCGCTAAAGAACAGTGATTTCCTTGAAAAAGAGGTAGAGTACCGCCTTGATGAAATCAACGCAAAGATTGACGAGGAGAATGAGGGGGAAGATAAGCCGCATATCGAATACAGTGATGGGTTTGATTTGCCGGAAGATTTACTCTCTATTGTTTCCATCGTCACCATCAGATTTCGATACCCGCTCCATCCATGCCCCGCGCAGAAGAAGCCGTGCCACCACGAATTTAAAGTCCTGAATGGGAAACTCTATGTGTTGGAAGATGTAGCACTTCTCTACAGATATTCCGTCAAAGCGGTTAAAGCAGACGATGTATTGGAGCTTCCCGATATATTCTTAGACCTTATAGTCAAACTGACGGGTATGATACTCAATCAGAATCCACAGGAAGATATTATGGCAGAAGCCAACAAGACGCTCGCCGAAGAGCTGATACCTGTTAGAAGATACGCCAACAGGCGAGTGTTCCCCATATGGAGGGTATGATGAAAGTAAGAGATGCGATAGCACGGCTTAAATCTGCCACCCATGACATATCTGACGAATACTCTACCGATGCTTGCCTTGAGTTCATCAATACGGCGATTCAGCAGGTATCAAGCCTTTTGATAGCTGCCAAATGGCCTGTACTCGCCAAGGAAACGACCATACGAGACGGAGACAAGCTCCCCCATAACTACATGGGCGCGTGCGGCACATACCCAATACGCATGACAAGCAACGTGGCAACCATCACGGACGGAAGCGACGCCGTGCGGTTCAGGTATTTTGCCACGCCCGATCTTGTCGGAGCAGACGATGATTTGCCGTTTGACCACGAAGCGATTAACGCGGTAATACTTCGCAGCGCGATACTTCTTGCCTTGAACGAGAATGAGTATGATGTGACGCAGGATAGCAACATCATAAGCACGCTCGAACAGGCTATCAGTACGGGGATGTCATGAGTGAAAAAGAGAAAGTATACATAGAAGCCCCTGACCTTCCCAACGTAGTACAGGGCGACGGGCGATATCTGATGACGCAGTTAAGGCGGTATCTCGCCTCAATCGCCGAACAGGTAAACCTCGCCAACGGATTCAAGGCAAATGAGGAAATAGGGAGTTCAGGGATTGCCCCACCACCAAACTTTACGCTTACATTTTCCGTAGAGGGCGGCGTGTTCAAGTGGAGCGACCCAACGTACTACAACAAGCTCGCCTACTATGAAGTGCGGACGAATACCGCAGTCGGCACTTTGTCAGGACTTCTTGAGAGAACGACCAATAACTACTCTTATAAGATGCCTGTATCTGCCGTAGGCACGGCATATCTTTATGCAGTCCTGCAGGACGGAACGGCGTCTAACGGTTCGGCATTGCAGTATAGCAAGAAACGCCCTGAAAAACCGCAAGACATAAACATGTCAAAGAACGCGCAAGGCACGCTGATAAACTACACCTTCATCCCCCTTGACTGCATCGGAGCGCACATATATGTGAACGGCATCATGTATGAAACGCAGGATAACTGGATGCTTTACACGGAAGACGCCGACCAAATCAGCGAGATAGCTGTAGCCTACTACGACAGTTTCGGAGAAGGCGAAAAGGGTTATCTGTATTGCAAAATACCGCAGGTTCAAGATTTCATCGTAGAAAGAAACGGCGCAGTTCTTGACTTCTATTGGAGAAGCGTTGGCGTGCAGGGGGCGGGATACACCGTCCGCGCTTCAACCACGCCCTCATGGGAGAACGGACTTGAGATATTCAAGACAGAGCTATTGAAGAAGAAAATGGAATACCCGAACACAGGGGATATTTATTTCTTAATCAAAGCATACGATGAACACGGAAACTTCTCTCAAAAGGCATCGTGGTTTCTTTTGAAAACCGTGCAAGACCAGCAGAAGAATGTCATCGTCGATTTTGATGAACATCAGACCTTGTACACAGGCAATAAGGTTGGCACTTACTACGATGCGGTGGCACATGGGCTCAGGCTTTCAGAAGGCGTATTCAAGGGGGAATATATCTCCACGGGACACCTGCCATATACGGCAAGGGCGAGAAGCTGGTCGGATTACAAAATAGAGGGCGTCTCTAATACAGACATTGCAATCTCCGATCTAGGCTTCTCCGTCCTTGACGATCGCGCAAAGACTATCAACATGGTAGGCGGCGTGGCGGCAGACCTTGACGGCATTGAGATAAAAACTTATATCGCAGACAAGAACGCCGACAAGACGGCACTCATTGAAGCGCCGCTCGATGAGGACTTGCAGACAATGGCAGGAGAAGAGCCGACAGAGCATATCCACTGTGATGTGTTTGATTATGCAAGATGGAGCAAGGGACTAAAGCAGGACGAGCTGACACGCCTTGCGTACAATCTACATACAGGAGCTTCCACGTTCTCGCTTACGTTTAATATAAAAATCGATGACGCGCTTGAATCATGCGCCATAGCGTCTATAGGAGGGGAAAATGGGGCTCTTTATCTTCGCTATGATGATGGGCTTGTTCTTGTCGGAAGTGATGGACTATCCCAAAAACTCCCGCTAAACCCAAGCACCATGGACATAATCACTATCGGGGTTTCGCAGTCTGATACAGAGCGCACCCTGTATGCGCTTAACAACAATGCGGTTCTTCAGGGGACAACGCAGTATAAAACCATTAAAGCGCCGCCGATCGGAATCATGACGGCGGTTCGTTTCAACAGTTGAGGTAAACATGCAGAAAGAAAATTTTAGCGTACATGGCGCAGTAACGCTTGTACTTCAAAGAAAGGACGGGGCGTGCATTGCATCCCGTCACAATAACATGATATTGAACAGCGGCATTGATTTCTTATGCAACGCCTTTGGTGCAGGTTCGTCCAGACCGGGCGTGATGAATTACATCGCCGTTGGCACCGGAACGACTGCGGTCGCTGCGGGCGACACTAAACTTGCCACCGAGCTGCTTAGAAAAGCGGCATCCTATTCTCACTCCGCAGGCACGACCAAACTTACAGTACAGACCACATTCAACGCAGGCGAGGCGACAGGCGCAATCACAGAAGCAGGCATCTGCAATGCGTCTAGTGGTGGCATTTTCTTTGACCGCGTAACATTCCCTGTGATTAACAAAGGAGCAAGCGACGTTCTCACCGTTACTTTTGAAATAACGCTGACCCGTGCTTGATATAAAAACTTACCGACATTCGTTCTTTATTGATGATGCAGACAAAATATTCATAGACAACGTGACCGACACGATAGATCACTTCGGGTTCGATGACATATACGTCAAAGATAGTGACGAACTTTCCCTTTCGGGTGCAAGCAGAGAAACGACGCGATACTATAGAAGGTTTGCTCTCACGGTATCCATAAACGACGCAAGGCAAGCAAGCCTCCAAAGACGTTTCTATGAAGCCATGAAAGCCAACGACACCAAGAGGATTTCCATCAGAGCATCCCACTTTGAGAGACTTCCAATCCGCGAGCTTGCAAGAAAGAGTATTAAGACCAAAAAATATGATGCTCTCACGGTATCCATAAACGACGCAAGGAAAGCAAACCTTCAAAGACAAGAAAGCATACAAGCAGCTGAATTTGTTTGGAAAAACGTGAAGGCGCTCAAAAAAGAGACACTCTTAAATACCCTTCTCATGCGTTCGCAGAAATCTTTTGATAGATTTATCAAAGAACACATGCAAGCGATAGAAATGCCGTTTAAACGCGTTTATAAGCCATTCGCTGAAAACGCGGCTTTAAGAGATGCTAAAAAGACAAATACAATCAAGAATAGTTATGAGACGCTCTCTCCGAGGGAACACCTCGACAGGAAAGCTGCGTTTGTGCGGATGTTTGGTGAGCGATTGAGCGCAACGGATGACTATCGGCGTCTCTTTGAGATTTTCAAGAAAGAAAATCAAATCAGCATCAGAGATATTAGAATCAAGCAGACGCCTTGCGGAGTGCTTTCAGATATTGTTGTGAACAACCACGGCATAACTCTTGATGAATTTAACCGCCTTGCCAATAAAGCGTCGGGGTATAACACCTTCAGCGAGTTTAAGGTTGGCGAATACGAATACAAAGATGCGATATACAGACTTGCGATTAGAAAGAAGAACGCCGCATCCAACCCGCTTATGTATGATTATGCAATTCATGTGGATATAGATGACGTAAAGGACAGAGGCGCGGCAGACATACCCGCGGAAGAGACGAAGGTATATTTCAACCGAACCTACTACACAACGCCTGACGTAGTAGTCAATGTGTGCGGCGGGACGGAAGGGGAGCCGGTCATTCCATATATCACCGAGCAGGGCGAGGACGATAGAGGGAAATACTTCAAAATCATTTTACGGAACGCGGCGGGGAAGGTTGTCGCGGGCAGAATTTCTTGGAATAGCAATGGGTACTAAAGTGATAGACAACGAAACTATTTTTATCATATCGGGGATACTGGGGATATGGACGTGGCTATTCAAGGCGTTTGTCATTGAATCCCTGCAAAAGTCCATAGATAATCTTGCCGACACCATAGCCGACACGACAGACAAAGTCCACTACCTCGATACGGCGGTTCAAAAGCACGGCGTGGTTATTGAGGACATAAATCACCGCGTGGAGAAACTTGAACATGAACGCTATAACTGAATTACTAAAGAAAACCATGAACAGTCTGAAAAGCAAGCAATTTGATAAACCTGTCATGAAGGTTGTCATATTCTACTTGCTTTTCGTTGTCCTGCTTCTGTTCACATGGTACGGGGCGTGGATGTATGCCTTCTATAAGACAGGCGCATCCGATTTGGATGCCTTGTCAAAATTCATAGTTATTGTTTTGGGTGCTACGGGGTTCTTCGGGTTCATTATGGCGTGCTTTGTTGATAAGAACCACAATGGAATCCCTGACCAGTTTGAGCAGCCAAAGAAAGGACCACCGCAGGATGAAAAGCATAATCGACATTTCTGACTACTCGGAAAACCTCAACTGGAACGCTATCTCGCAAAAAGAGGATGGCGTTATCATAAAGATTTCAGAAGGGCGAACTATCGCAGAGAAGTTTTTAGAGCATGTGCGAGACGCAATTTCCGCAGAGATGGAATGGGGCGTGTATTGCTTGTCTCACGCTGAAACGACAGAACGAGCAGAAGAAGAAGCTCGTAAGGTTGTAGAATTGTTGGACGAAGTAGGCGTGCCGCCTCTTCACATATGGTTTGATATTGAGCCGTTCATGTCAGACCGTGTTGATGCTGACGACCTGACCGCTATCGCGAGTGCGTTTGTCAGTGAGTGCAACGCCAATGACTACGAGTGCGGCATCTATGGAAACTATTCCTCACTGAACAAGCTCCGAACAGACTTGATGGGAGACTATATCCCCTATTGGTCGGCAGAGCCGGGAAGCGCGCAATGCGACTTCAAGGAAGAGCATCCTGAACTTACTGTGAAGGCATGGCAGTATGAGTTTGATAATACCGAATACGGCGGTGTTGCTGATAAGAATGTGTGGTGGGACGAATAATGCAGAAATTTTCTGACTTTTCTGAAAATGAGCATCTCAACGTCGGCATACCAAAGATGTATGACGATATTCTCACGGCACTTAGCAACTCTAGCGGTAACGCGTTCCCGACTACCAACCTGCAAGTCGGCATGACCTGCTATAGAACGGATTTGAAGCAAGGATACCGACTTTCTTCGTTGACCAATGGAGAACCGACATGGACGCTTTGCGAAGATTCCAACATTCCCTTCAATAACGGATATTTTGACGGAAATGGTGATGAAATAACAAAAACCTACTTAAAGCTGAAAGACAGACTTTTTTCCGTTGATTCAGACGGCGATATAGTATTGAGGTGAAACCATGCAAGACTACACACCACTTGGAAGCACTGCCACCACTACGGTGAAAGACGGCATACTGAACCACGAGAAGAACATCAACGCGCTCAGATCTACATATAGCGGCACCGCTTTCCCTACGGAAAACCTTGTAGCGGGCATGAAGTGTTACCGTACCGACCTTGGGAAAACATATACGTATAACGGGAAGGCGTGGACGGATTCAGTATCCACCTCTTCACTTACTGTATCAGGGGAAACCAGTGTACCGACACCGGCAACAACAAACAATTCTAAGACGATAGCTAATACTGAATTTGTACATGGCGTGGTAAGTGATTTAGTCAACGGCGCACCGACCGCATTAGACACATTACAAGAGCTTGCGACTGCGTTAGGGAATGATCCTAACTTCTCCACCACCATCTTGAATAAGATAGGTGAGAAGGAAAGCAAGACAGACGCGCAGATAGAGTATAAGAAACTGCAAGATAGTATAGACACGAAACAGAATTTATTGACATTTGATACAACTCCAGAATACGGAAGTGGAAACCCTGTCACCAGTGATGGGATAAAAAAGGCGGTTGACGCAGGCGGGTTACTCACATTAGATTCGGACGGAGATGTCGTACTGAAATGATAATGAGGGGTGAATAAGGAATAAAGCTGATAAAGGTGCTTGTTGGAATGTAGAAATCGGTTATTGGATTAAAGGAGCTGGTCATTATGAATGCTTTACCATCGCAGACTGATATTCTAAGCACACCTGACTTTTGGCTATTACTCTTATGTTATGAGTTTATTGGAGAAGAGAAATTCAGAGAGATTTTAGAATCTATAGAGAAAGTTTCTGATGGCGAAAATATTAACGGAGGAGAATAATATGCTTACCGCAAGAGAATACCTTAAAAGAACTAACGACAGCTTAAAAACATGTGAGTTGCATAATGTTATCTATGAATACTTAGATTGTTTGACTTTGGACACGAAAGACCCTAAAGCAAAGCGTATGTTGCTTAAACTTCATGAGTTAGACTTCGGTCCGTTCTTCGATACCGATATTGCTGTAGACGCCGTAGCCCATATGGAAAACGTGGATGGTACGACTGGGGCGCACTGGAAATTCGCAGAGGTGGAAGAAGAAGCTAAGAAGCGTCACATTGATAGACCAGCTGACTTATACTATGCCATCAATATGTTATACAGTGACCTTTCTAATATTCTTGGTAAAGACCCAGATAAGTATATTGAGGTAGCTAAAGCTCTTTATTGGGATGACCCCGACATGCCAGAAGGTAAACTGTACAAACAGTATGTAGCAACAATCTAATTCTGTATAAATGGAGGGCACATGGAACTTAAAGACACTATTGCTTTAATGAATAGCTCTGACTATAAAGATAGATTTAAAGCAGAATATTATCAAACTAAGATTCGTTATGATAAACTTCATAGAACAATTATTAAGTATGAAGCTGGTACTCTTGATTTTGAACCCACTTGCTCGTTAGAGTTACTAAAAGAACAGGCATCGTATATGGGTAGGTACTTGTACACGTTAGAAGTGCGTGCAGAAATCGAAGGGGTAAAATTGTAAGCTCTATTTCTTATATCAATAGAGAGGATATAAGAAAGGAACGACAAAAATGTTAAAGGAGATGATTATCATGAGCCCTGAACGAAGGGTAGTTAAAGAATGGCTAAGGACGGTTGACCATGAAGAGCTTGATGCGATGCTTCAAGCCGCCATCTTTACGCCCGACGAGCAAAGATATATTCACATGAGACTTATAGAAGGAATGACGTTCAAGGAGATAGCTATCGACCAGTCACTTACAAGGAAGAGTGTGGCTAGGATTGCACGGCGAATCTCTAAAAAGATGTACAAATCCGGCAGAAAACTGGGATATTTTTAGGGCTTTCGTGACACCATTCATCCCTCGCAAAGTAGGATAATACTTATAGGAGGTGGTAGGAATGTATGGATACCCAGACTACCAAACTGGAATGTACGGCGCGATACCGCAAATGCAGGATAGGCTTAACCGCATGGAGCAAGCCTGCGTGCCGCCCATCAGAGGGCGTGTGGTTACAAGCGTGGAAGAAGCGCGTGCCGCACAGATTGGACTTGACGGAACGCCGTCATTCTTTCCTTCTCCGTCTGAAGGAAAGGTGTACGAGAAGGCGATAGATCTAAACGGCATGCCTGTTTTCAAGGTGTATGTACTCTCAAAGGGAGCAACACAGAATACTCTTGAAAGCAGAATCTCCGAATTGGAGAAAGCGGTGTCTATGCTTAAAGGAGGAAACGGACATGAACCCAATGCAACTCATGGGACTGCTGAACCAGTCGAATAACCCCTTGGAACTCATTCAGAACATGGCAGGGCAAAACCCACTTATGGGGAGAGCTTTACAAATGGGGAAGGGCAAGTCCGTTGACGAATTGAAAGTCATCGCCCAGAACCTCGCAAGGCAACGTGGCATGAACGAAAAGCAGCTCGGACAATTTCTTTCAGGGTTCGGTTTACGGCTCTAGCGCGCAGAGCTTTATATATTCTCTACAGGAGGTACAAGAACGATGGAGGGAAATGGTATTCAGCCTGTAATGCCGATTACGGGCGGTTATGGTGACGGATTCGGGTGTGGTGGCGGCATGTGGTTCATGTGGCTTGTCGTTATCTTCGCACTCATGGGTGGCGGCGGCTTCGGCTTTGGAAATCGCGCCGGGCTCACGCAGGCAGAAATGCAGGCAGGGTTCAACCACCAAGACGAGATGTCGCAGATTCGCGGAGTTACCTACGGACTTGCTGATTCGACCTTTGCTCTCAACACTACCATGCTCCAAGGGCAGGCAGGGCTTGAGAAAACGGTCATGCAGGGCAACTATTCGCTCGGCAGTCAACTTGCAGAGAACCGCTTCGCACAACAACAGTGTTGCTGCGAAACCAACCGCAACATTGATGCGGTGAGAGCGGAAAACTACAAGAACGCTTGCGAAATCAAGACGGCTATCCACGAAGAAGCGGAAAGAACCCGTGGTCTGATGATGGCAAATCAGCTGCAGGAACTCCGCGACAAACTGGCAGACCGCGACAGAGCACTCCAATCCGCAAACTTCAATCTTTCTCAGGTGGTACAGAACGCAACCATCGTAGGGCAGCTTAAACCGTACCCGACACCGGCGTACATCGTAAACTCGCCTTACCAGTCCTCGACTGGCGGAGCGACCACTACTACCTGACGGTATTTCAAAAAAGCACTCACTTATGTGGGTGCTTTTTGCGTGAGGAAATATGGCAGAATCAAAAAACATATCGCCTAGATCAGATGGGCTTGACAACCTCGGGCGTGACAACAAGGCGTGGGGGGATATATACGGAAAACGCATACACGCTAAAGAATCGTGCGCCGTGACCGGTACCATGTCTGTAGGAAAGAGTGCATCCGTTGGCGGTGATCTATCAGTCACGGGGAACGTTAACGTAAGCTCCGGTGCAACCATCGCCGGAAACGTAACGGCAAACGGAACAATGACGGCAACAAAAGTTTTCAACGCCGTATACAACGACTACGCCGAATACTTCGACCGCGGCGGAGAAACAGAAGCAGGGGAAATCATCGCCCTTGACATGAAATCAGAAGGTGAGAAATACGTCCGTGCAACAGACAAGAGCCTTGTTGTTGTCGGCGTTCAGTCTGACTGCTACGCACAAATCATTGGCGGCGATGCGGTCAATGACGAAGACTTTGAGACGCATAACATTAAGAAATACATCCCTGTAGCCCTTGCGGGGCGTGTTGACGTCAAGGTGAAAGGCAAGGTTTGGCGCGGTGATTTCATTGTACCGTCCGCTATTCCTGGGGTTGGCAAGACGTCAGCAGAGAGAACGCCCGATACAGTCGGGGTTGCCCTAGAGCAGAGCCTTGACGGCGGAATTAAAAAAGTAAAGATGCTGGTGACTAGATGAACGAAAACATTTCTTTGACTGCGACTATCTTCATCACAGACAAGTGCAATCTCGCCTGTAAGTATTGCTACGAAGAAAACAAGCAGTATCAGACAATCAAGAAAGAATACATCGATAAATTCATAGACCTTATCTATACAGAACCGCAGTATAGCAAAAGGAAGTACATCGTCCTTGATTTTATCGGCGGCGAAGCACTTCTTGAGTGGCCACTTATGGAATACGCCATGACAAGGTTTTTAGAGAAAGGGCGAGAGCTTCATCATCCGTGGGTGACGCAACGTCGCTTCACGTTCTTCAACACGACTAACGGCACGCTCTTTGGAGAACCCGCGATACGGGACTTCTTAAATAGGTGGAAGTGCCTTAGGGTTGGTGTGTCCCTCGATGGGTGCAAAAAGGCGCACGATATGAACCGCGTATACCTGAACGGCAAAGGGTCATACGACAAGATTATGGAGAACATGGAGTGGTGGAAGCACCGTGACCACGAGCCTATGGTTAAAGGCACGATGAACCATGACACGCTTCCTATGCTCGCAGACATGCTTATTAACCAAATTCAGCTCGGGTTTGAACCATGGGCGAACCCCATCTATGAACAGAAGTGGACGAAGGAAGATGCCGAAGAGTATTACCGACAACTCCGCAAGGTGGTTGACTTCATCTTTCATCGAAAGCTCCAATTCAAACTGAAGCCAATCGGAAGGCGGCGCGTCATCAAAGAAGATAACGAGAAGAGTAACTATTGCGGGAGCGGCGTATACATGGTAACGCTCGGCATGGATGGGAAACTGTATCCCTGCCACCGCTTCGCAACAGGGCGGCACCGTTACGACATTGGCGACATATGGCACGGCTTTGATAAAGAGAAATTCAAGCGGTTTAGAGATGGGCAAGACAGAATCAACGAGCAGATAGGAAGCACGAAACTGCCACTTTGCTATTCTGCTAACTACGACATTAACGGCACGTTCGATTATCACAGCAACGAAGAAATTATGACAGAGCAGGAATACAGGATTTATGACTACTGGATGGAAAGGATGCGTGAGATGAGTTTATGATCTACGTTTCGGCTATCGCAAAATGGGCGTTGGAGAAGGAAGCACGGGGAGAAATGAAGCTTCCAGGAACCATCTTCGATTTCTTCTATGAGACTGACGACGAGCATTTCTTTGATGACTTCACGCGCGATGATAGTGTTTTCTACCCTAAAGACGGCGCACACTTCTTCTACACGCATGACGGATTTAACGAATACCTCAAAACAACAGGGAACACTCCATGGCCTGATGAGGCAAATTTGAAACCGGTTCAATTCATGAAGGTTATGCCCGATGGATGTGAAGAGTATACGATGGACTGGATAATCGACCATTTCCACGACTTTCACGCCAACTGGGAAAATCTTTGCTATTACTACAGTCCGCTTAATAAAGCGGCTATTCGCATGCAATGGGGAATTAACGAAGCAATCAGCGACTATGTTCCGCTCCGCTACGAGCTCATGGATATGCGAAATACCATATCCGTGCTTATGGACTACATAACAGGGAAACTTACAAAGGCAGAAGAGGAAGCCATTTCTGCTGCATGGGAAAAGCGTGGAGATACCTCCGCTATCAAGGACTACTGCTTTCAAGAAAAGCGCGTCCGTGAAATCGCAAAGACTATCAGAGACAGGCATGAGGAGGAAGTATGAACATCAGCATCACAAAGCTCCATGATATAAAGCTCGACAAGAAGGAAATCGAAGGAATCACAAACGCCGATGAATATATGGTATTTCTTGAAAACATGGCGTTCCTGTTTACTAAACTTTGCAACTACAGTGACAAACTGGATCTTTCCCAAGCGCAAAAGAGATACCGCTCCAACATGGAACGAAATCTTGGCTATTACCTTCTTCGCAGGAGCGACCCTGAATGAATACCAAGCTCACGAAAATCAAAAACATTCGCGTGACCACCGGATATGACTGCAACTGCGCTTGTAAGTATTGTTCACAGAGGAATACGGAAATATCCGAAAGACACAAGGGCGGCGGTACGCAGATAGAAGCCCTCTATGCGCTATTGAAGCAGCCCCATGTCATCAAAGAGGGTGAGCTTTCCGTTGAACTTGAGGGCGGCGAGCCGCTGCTCCATCCCGAAGTCATTAAGGATACGGTCAGACTTTGCGAGCAGGTCAAGAACGAGAGATTGAGTGTGCGCTACAACATCGTATCGAACTGCCAACTTCTGAACGGCAGGGGAAGGGAAATCATCGACTGGTTAAGAGACGGCGGGTATGACTTCCAAATAGCCGTTTCTTTTGACCACGACCAGAAGAACCCAAGAATCATTCGTCCCGACACATATGAATACATGGACAGCTGCGGAGCAAAACTGGTTTACGCCACTTATGTAGTGGCGGGCAAGCACTATCTGCGGAGGGCGAAGCAGAATATCGACTTCCTGAACGAGAAGGGCATTACCCCGATGGTTCTCTGGAACTTCTTTGCTTATGGAGAGCTGAAAGACATTGCCGCAAGGCGCGCCTATCTGAACCTTCTTCGCGGCACAAAGAACCGAGCAAAAGGCGCATCCATGTTCAGCGGTAACATTCAAGACTGTGCATGGATAGGGATAAGTCCATGGGGGCGTTTCTATCCATGCTATCAAGCATCATTCGGCGAACCTGACATTTCTAAAGGCGAGGACTTCGCCTGTACCCACTGTAAGACGTGCGAGCTGAAAGATTATTGCCGTCAGTGCGTGGTAAGGAAAGCCCTTTATGGAGATAACCTTTGCGGACTAATAAAAGTCCATTATGCGTTAGATCATAACGCGGAGGTGACGTAATGGCAGTCAAACACAACAGTATTGTTTCTGCAAGAACGGGCTATATATCCGCCACCATCTTTACCGACTTGCAGAACCTTTTAGAAAACGACGAAGCACTGGACGCCACGCTAAAGCAGGTAGAGGCGAACGCCGCCACCATACAGGCGTGCATGAACAGCTGTAGCCTTTCCTGCGGCGGGAATTGCAAGAATGTATGCGCTGGGTGTTCAAGCAGCTGCGGAGGAAATTGTACAGGTGGATGTACCACCAACTGTCAAAACACATGCCGTAACGGTTGCACTGGATGCGGCAGTGATTGCGCTAATGGCTGCGGCGGCGGCTGCGACGGTGGTTGTGCAGGCGCACCGTAGGAGGGAATATGGACAAACCAACGATTGAGAACAAGGGCGATACGGTAAAAGCCACGCTATATGACAGTCTTAACAAAATGCTTTCAAATGATAAAGAGTTAGACAATCGCACGCAGACCAGCAAGAACATTACCGATGCGGCGTACAAGAAGGTGACGGGCAATGGCACTTAAAAACAGCGCGCTTTCGGCAGCATCGAAAGCGCGGGGAGATAAAATAACCACTTCTATTTATGACGATTTAGCCAAACTCCTTGCTAACGACAATGGGCTTGATACCGACATTCAAGGCACGCTCTCCAAGCAACCTACCGTCATTAACTGCATGAACGGGTGCGCCCTCGGATGTTCCAGTGCATGCAGCAGCACGTGTGGGAACTCCTGTACTGATACGTGCGATAATGGATGTAATGACACCTGCACAAAGAGGTGCAGCAGCTGCGGAAAGACCTGTGCCGGTACGTGTACAAGGAACTGCCGCATGGCTGATCATAGCAACACTTAGCCTTTTGGAGAAAACATGAAGCGATCAAACAAGCATCAGATACAGCAGATTGTCTTGAACAATCTCACGGGTGGCATCAATACATCGGATGCACCCGAACGCATCCCCGAAACGGACATGGTGCGGTGTCAGAACTTTGTCTACGATAATCTTCGCCTTAGGAGCCGCGGGGGTATTTCCCCCACGGACTTTGCTATGTCAAACAACATCAAAGCACTTTACTATGACGTAGACACGAATACGTCCCTCATCTTCCTTGATGATGGCTCTGTCTATTCGTGGATGGTCGGGCAACTTCCGGCACTGTTAGGAAACCTCACAGGGAAGAAAAAGCCGTCATGCGCGAAGTACATGAACAAGATTTGGATAGCAAGCGGAGATAAACTCCAGTATTATGACTTCCTGACACTGAATACCGTCACGTCAAGCCCATCATGCGACATTGTGTTTCAGCGGCTTTCCCGTCTCATGATTACATTGAGCGGTTCTGACCGCGTATATTTCTCCGCAATCGGAGACCCGACAAGCTGGGACAACATCACCGATAGCTCGCAGGGAACAGTGGATAGCTCCGCACAGTGGATTGACATAGGCTATGGGGATAGCGGGGATATAGAAAGCGTCGTACCGCTTGCCAACGACCTTGTTTTCATCAAGTCCAACGGGAATATATATCAGTTGCAAGGCGACAGAACACCCGCGTCATGGGTCGTGCCGCCCGCCATCGTAACCAACTCCGACAGTATGGGAACAATGACGGCAGTCAACGTGGGAGCAGACGTTGTGTTCTTCTCACGCAGGGGGCTTAAATCGCTTTCTACCGTGATGGACTATGGGAACGTCAAGCCGCAGGACATCGGCGACAAATTCAGAAACCTTCTGACGAAGAACTTATGGAATCCGCAGCTCATCCACCTTAAACGCCATGGTTGGCTCATGCTTCGCGTGACAAGTGACCGCAAAGAATGGGTCTGCTACAACTACCTTATGGGCGTTGCAACAACCATAAAGTTTGCCGTACCCGTAACCGATATCATGGAAACAGTAGATGAAATCTATATCGCAAGCGGCACGCAGTTATATCTGTGGGATAAAGACATCATGAGCGACAATGGGACGCCGATAGAATACGAAATTAAGCCGCATGAAATTATTTCTTCTAACGAAATGCTTGTAAAGGCTGTAGATGCCAAGTTTACCAACGATGCAGCAGGAACGGTGAATGTAAGCACGAGCAAGCTAAAGGTAGATATGCCGACCAACTCAAGAAGGAAAGTTTTGTGCAACCACTCGACCGACTGTATCGCCCTTGAAGTGAAAGGGACTGACCCATTCACGTTTGACCATATTATTTTGGAGGTAGCAGATCTATGAAATCTCTCAAAGAATGGATAGACAAATACGAAAAAGAACGAAACGACCCCTTCGTTATCCCGAAGGGGTTTGACTTTTACTGGCTGCCTGAAAGAGGATTCTCTGAATACTTCTTTGATGGGAAGGGGATACTTGTCGTGTATCAGCTTTGTGGAGACATTCACTTTTGGTTTGATTTAGCGAAGCTGATTTGTCTCGCAAAGGGCGGGCATGCGGTTTCCACTGTCTGTATCCTCCCCATTCTTCCGTATCTGCGGCTTCTGAAATTCAAGATCGTAAAGAAGGAAGAGCGAGACGGTCATTTCCGCTTTTGGTGCAAGGATGAAGCAGGTCGTAAGGTCATAGCCACCTACAAAGGGACGGACGAAGAGGGGAACGACAGTTATTATGTGACGGTATACGTTAAAGAACTCTACAAGGAGGAAAACGATGGGTAAAAAAGGCGGTGGTTCTACCACCACGGTGCAGTCCTATCAGCCGACCGCAGAAGAGAAAAGGCTTTGGAAACTGCAAGGCGACTACGAAGAATCTGTCATGCCGAATGCCATAGAGCTGAATACGAAGGCAAAGAAGCTCCTCGAAAACTCTATAGGTGAAACACAGGTTGATTACAAAAACCTTCTCAATCAGGCACAGGGCATACAGAACACGGCTAATGCGGGGTATCAGGCACTCGCAAACGGTCAGCTCCCGCAGTCGTATCAGGACAACATCAATCAAGCCGTAACACGGCAGGTCAACGGATCTATGGGAAACCTATTACAGAACCTCGGCTCGAACGGCGTTTTGAACAGCTCCGTCACCTCGCAGGGAATACAAGGCATCAACCAAGCTGCAGCGAACACGGCGGCAGATATGTACAGGCAGGACATTTCTCAGCTCGCAGACATTTACGGAAACATGTCAAACATGGCAGGAGCGAACATCTCGCTCGGAGCGGCAGCGCAGGAAGCGGCGCAGCAACCAGCAGTCAACCTTTGGAATACATCTATCGGGCTTAGCGGGACGAACCTCGGCGCGATTTCTGCCATGGGCGGCAAAGGGACTTCTACCTCTACGCAGAGAACAAGCGGCGGTAGCGGCATCTGGGGCGGCATCTTGGGCGGACTTGCGTCCAATAGCGGTATCTTCTGCTTCACGGGCGATACGCTCATCAAGACGCCGAACGGAGACAAGATACTGAAACGAATCCGCAAGGGTGACACCATCACCACGCCAAATGGAGACGAAGTGGTAACAGACGTAATGACGCCGCACTACGCAAGGGTTTACGCCATTTGCACCGATGAAAAGGAAAACAAATGCATCAACCTTACCGCCACGCAGCCAATGCTCATGGAAGATGGAAACTGGAAAACACTGGAAGAAATGCGTATCGGCGAACGATTCAAAGACCGTGGAAAGATTGTGCTGCTTGTCGAAAGCGGCGACAGACTTGTATACGACATTAAAGTGCCAAGCGGCATGTATTATGCTAACGGCTTTATAGCCAAGGCAGGAACAACGGAGTGGTAGCAAATGGCGAACAACAATCAATTAAGTTATCAGACGGCAACTATTGACCCGACCATTGCGGGATATGCGGCGAAAGATCCAGGGTTCGCACTGGGGCTTTTGCTCGGTCGCGGATGGGTAGAGAATTACAACGAGCGCGGCATCCGCAAATTGCAGGATTCTCTCAAAGGAAAGGACGGACTGACACCCGGAGGAGAATCTGCTCAGCCAAGTGAACAGTCTCAAACAAATTCAGAGGCGGCAAGCACAGACAATGCGAAGCAGGTGCCGCAAATATTTTCGGCAAATCAGTCCCCCACCATGCAGACGGTCAATCCATATCAGCCGCAAGCCGTCAATGCATCACAGCCCATGACAGACACGCAGAAGGCGGTCATGGAGAATGCAGTCGCAAACGCTTCTACACCGCAGGCAGGGGATACAGGCTACAAGGATGCACTCATGGCGCGTGTAAGAAACATTCTCTACGACCCGAACAACCAATGGGCGCAGTCAGCGGCAAGAGGAGCAATCTACAATAAGCTGAAAGAAATGGGCGATCCGGGCGGCGGAAACCCATACGCCATGGGTAACTATATCGACCCGTCCAAGAACTTTTCACAGCAAGCACTCGCACAGTCCTTTGCAAACAAGTGGACGCCGCAGACAGTCATGAACGCCGATGGGACGGTAACGCAGAACCCGGCACCGGGATACGTGGCAAACAATCCGCTACAAGGAGCAAGCATGTACGCCATTCAAGGCAACGCCAATCAGGGCATCCAGTCCCCGGATATGAACGCACAGTTTAGGGCATATCTCAATGGGGAAACGCCGCAGACTGCGCCGGTCCTTGATGCTGTTCAAGCGGCGCAGGCGCAACAGGCAGTCGCTGATAACACGCAGAATGTTATACCGCCGCAGGCAAAGACCGCAAATTTTACCGACGCTGAACAGGACGAAAAGAGCGATGAACCTGTTCAGCAGGAGCAGACATCGCAAGAAGAAAAGCCAGTTGTTTCCAAACTGGAAACAACTGCTACTGAACAAAATTCCCAAAATGGTAAAACTGTTCAGTCCGCGCTTCAAAATAACGTGCAGCCTACGCCGCTGAAACCGTTTTCCGTGAAGGACTGGATAGCACAAGTAACGCAGGCAGGCATCGCACAGGGCAGACCGATGAATCAGATACAGGCGGTTATTTCCCGTGGACTTCCTGCCGCGCAAGCCGCAGAGGATAACTATAAGAAGCAAGCGGTTGACGGACTTCTGAACCGTATCTACAACGGAGATGAAACAACAGGCGGCAAGAGCCTTCTCCCGACAATGGAGAACGCCAACACTACCGTTCCTAAACTCATGCAGACGCTGAATGAGATTGATTCTATCGACCCTGAACGCGGCACGCAGATCCGTGCAATTCTTCCATCCTACAACACCTTCCTCAAGGAGAACATAAGCAACTTCAATAAGGCACGCGATGTGGGATATTCCATGAAACTCTCTGACCACTCAATGGAAAACAACATCAAGCAGCATGAAAGGCTTGGACAGTTTGATGACGAGCGGACAAAGAACATGGCGAAATGGAAGCATGCCATGAGTGTAGCATGGAGGAACCAAGACCTCGCTGACAGAGCCAACCTTATTTCCAAGTACAGTAACGGGCAGATAACGCCCGACCAAGCCATGGGCATGTTGCTTGGACTTGGCGGCAAAGGGAGCGGAGTTGCAAGCGGAGATGTGCAGAAAACTAGCAAAGGAACGCTAGTTATCAACGGCAACGAGCTTAGCAAGACGCAGACGGCACGTTCTAATGAGCTTGACGCAAATCTTCGGAGAATGAGCGATGAGCTTAAAGGCTATATGGCAAATTCCACCGCCGATGACATTAAGAACGGTGATGGGGGAGACAATCTCGCGAAATCTATAGACGCATTAAACGCCTACGTATCAGGGCTTGATGACAAAGACCGTGCATTGATACCAAACAGTATCTGGGATGGGCTTCAGCAACAGCTGTATGCCGCAAACTATATCAGAGAAAACCTTGCCGGAAACGGAAAGATGGAAAACGCAATCGAATATCTCAAGGCACTTACGCCAGAGACCAGACAGAAATATAACATTATTACTTAATAAGGAGACAAACATTTATGGCATGGGATTGGTTGAAGGATAACAACGATGAGCCAAACGAATTTAAGCCCATTGACGCAAGAGGGATTCTTGATGGCAAGGAATATCACGACTACTGGACGACTAAACTTCACAATGGGCTTGCTAACGTCCCCAAGAGCCTTTTGGGTGCGGTAGAAAGTATACCGGCGATGGCAGCTAGGACAAGACCTGCTGTCATGCAGGAACTGGAAAACGACCTTGACGGAACGGGACTTATGGACAGCGACGCCGACAAGGAAGCACTTAGTGATGTAGAAAACCAGATAAAGGGAACTACCGCCCCTATCTGGGAAGGCGCACGCCTTGGTATTAAGGCGGCGAAAGACGCACTTCCTGACGCGAACTGGGAATCTAACGTCGATGAAAGCCAACTGTCATATCCAAAGAAAATCGGCGGCATGATTGTTGAAAATGCACCGCTGATGGCGGCGCAGCTTGCAGCAGGCATCGTAAACCCTGCACTGGGCGTCGGACTTATGGCAGGGAGCATTGCAGGTGACGCATACAACGACCTTACAGAGAAAGGCGTAGACCCGCTTACCGCAGGTCAGGCGGGATGGCTTGACGCAGCTGCACAAGCTCCTCTTGAAGGCGTCGGAGAAATGGGATGGCTGAAGGCGTTCCGTGAACTCGGCACGGAAGGGGCGGCTAAGCTCATGGGGAAGGCGTTTGTCAAAGAAGGATTGACGGAAGCCGTGCAGGAATTTCCTGATGAGACCATTCCTTACATCGCAGAGCATGGAAGCCTTGATGGGTTTGACTGGGGGCAGCTCGCGTCCAACGCAGTTGACGCCGGTGTTGTCGGCGGCATTTACGGCGGCGGCTTTGCAGGAATCGGCAGAGCCATTAACGGAAAGGCGCAAGCCCCACAACAGGAGACGGGGCAAGATAGCGCAGATGTTGATAATGGCAATGGGGACACACCATCTCCTAGCCCTGCCATACACGCCATGAACCGCCTTGTGAATGAACTCGGCATAGACCCCAAAGCTGCATCAGGCATTGTCGGCGGCCTTATGCTTGAAAGCGGTGGGAACACGACCGACATTTCACCAACCGCAAAGAACCCGAAAAGCGGATCCTATGGCATCGGGCAGTGGCTCGGTTCACGCCAAGACGACCTCATGGCGTTTGCAGAAGAAACAGGCGGTGACCCGAACGACCTTGATACACAGATCTCCTTCCTTATTCACGAACTGAAAGGAAGCGAGAACGGTGCATTGCAGGAAATAATCAAGGCACAGTCCCCCGATGAAGCAGGGCGCCTTGCAGACAAGTTCTATGAACGCTCCGAAGGAACAGATGAGATAAGGAATCAGAAGGCAGCCAACGCCCAAAAGATATACGATATATTCATGAACGGCGGTGCAGACCCGAACGTAGTGTACAGCGGAGGGAAAGCGGGCGGTTCTTCCGTTCCCAACCCGAAGAGCGCAGAAGATTTTTTGAAAGACCTCGAGGAAACGCTGCCTGCCGACACCGATGAAGATGTAGAAAAGCTGAACGCCATTCGTAAAGCCATTCAAGGCAAGAACAAGAAAGCGCAGGAAGAACTGGCGGCGCAGTACGGGTGGGGTGAGAACGCCCCTGAAACGGCGCAGAATGCATCCGAGAGTGTGACGCAAGAAAATATGCAGGCAGGTAACTCCGACGCAAGCAAGCCTGTAAATAGCTCTTCTAGCGCAGGGAACATCAACAAGAAGCCTGAACAGTCTACCGTCACGGCAACACCGACCGTCGAGGGAAAACCGCAAGCAGGGAACGGCGAAGAGAATAAACTCTCGACCGTAAGAACCGGTTCGCCAAGAAACGAGGGCGCAAGCCTTCCCACGGCACCGATGGCGCAGACATCAACAGAAGCGAAGTCTCCGGTCGCTCCCTCTGCGCAGAGTACACCTCTTCCGGCGTCTCCAACGTTACGGCTGTCACCAGCGAACGCCACCGAAGTCAAAAAAGAAAACAATGCACAAGTGCCTCAAACTAAAATCGAAAAAGCACGCAGCAATCAGAAACTCAAAGAGCTTGTAAAGCAGGCATTTGTCGATGGGGATAAGGACGCATTAGCCCGACTGGATGCAATGCAAATCAATCCTGATATATTAGAAGCAGTGAAAAACGATGTGTTAAGCGCGCATCAGCCGCCGTTGACACTTCCGGCGACGCCTGTACCCGCAAAAGGCACGACATTGGGTACTGCTGCGCCCATTGCGCTCCCACCTGTAAAAGCAACTGTACCTATAACCGCTACTGTGGCAGCTGGAAAGCCAGTCCCCACAAACGCAGAAGGCGAAAGCGTGCCAGGAACAGATAGCAACACAAATTCCAATATTTCTGAAAAGGAGAACAACCATGAGAACACCGAGAAGAACCAGCCCGTACATCACTCCGAAGAAAATAAAAATGACAACGCCAAACCTGAACAAAGTAAGCCGTCAGAAAGCAAAGACCGTAAGACGCCCGAAGGCAAGAACCCTGTAAAGAAAGCTCCACCGAAAGAAACCCCATCTAGCGGTAAGAAAGAAGAGCCACAAAAGACCAACCAGAAGCAAGATGATAAGGTCGTTGTGCGAAACAATGCCGCAGACAATGATGCACGGGACGCCGCAAAATCTTCTAAGGAGATCGGTGCAATAGGCCCCAAAGCCTCCAACAAAGCGAAGGCAATCCTTAAGCGAATCAACAAATGCCTTATCCATCACCGGTCGGGCAATTCAACCAGCGCGGAGACAATAGCCCGTATCCGGTTCTCTCTTCGAGGAAAGAACTTTGCCAAACTTCCCGAGGCTGTTAAGGCTAAACTCAATGAATACGCAGAGCGAAAAATCAAGGAAATGCAGGCCTTTGACAAAGAACACCCGTGGGCGGAGAAGGAAGCTATAGAGAATGAAGATGCAGCTTTTGATGAGGCAAAAGACGCAATAGACCGTATTGCGAAAATGCTTGATAATGGCGTCATGACCCTTGACGAAGCTATTGAACGTGCGAACAAAGTCGCAGACGAGCTTGAAGATGATGGGTTTTCCGATACTGGCACTCCCGTTTCACATGCCGCCAATAGAGTTAGGGACTACTTCGAGAGCATGATGGCGAAAGAGGAGAAAAACGTCAAGTCTGCCACCGTTCGCACGGATGACGGGAAGGAGCTTAAAGTCTCTTATAGAATAGTCCCGGCTGAAACACTCATTGCATCCAATACCGCAGACTTTGGGAAGAACGAAAACTACCCTGAGAAACTCCAACCGCGTGACCGTGACCGCGTTTCCATGAAGGAACAAGTAGATGATATGGCAAGAAACCTTCGCCCAGAAGACCTTGCTGAAAGCCGCAGTGTCAATCAAGGCGCGCCGCTTGTCAATCAGGACAACGTAGTAGAAAATGGCAATGGTCGTACTATGGCAATCACAAGAGCCTACACGACGGACGGAGACGCATACAAATCGAGCAGTCAGAAGTACAAGCAGTACCTTGTGGAACATGCAGAAGAATATGGCTATACTCGCGAAGAAGTCGAAGCTATGCAGAACCCTGTTCTCATTCGCCAACGTGATGCTTCGTCTGATTCCTTGCAGGATAGTATCATCCATTCTACCGAGGGCGGCATGAAGATGAGCGCAAGTCAGCAGGCGAAAGTGGATGCGGAAAAGATTTCCCTCAAGACGCTTAGCCTGTATGACTACGATGGTAGCGGTGACTTGACGAAGCGGAGCAATGATGATTTTGTCGTATCTGCCTTGAATGAAATAGTGGATAAATCGGAGCGCGATGTTGTGTTCAACAAGGACGGCACGCCATCCAAGGCGGGTATAGAGCGCGTGAAATCTGCACTCACGGCATATGCCTATGGGGACAATGCCCTTCTTGAAAGAATTAGTGAAAGCACTGATACTGAAGATCAGAATATCGTGAAGGCGTTCTCGGCAGCTGCCCCGCAAGTAGCCGCTATCAAGGCAAAGCTCAACAAGGGCGATGTGTCGAAAGACTACGATCTCCCAAAACTCTTGTCTGATGTGCTTGACTTCTATTTCAAGAGCAAGAACGACGGGAAGAGTATCAAATTCGCCCTCGATGAAACAAGTCTCTTCGGGGACAACTCGACGATCGCATCTGTCAGTGGGAAGAATCTTGCTCGCTTTATTGCTGATAACATCAGAAGGCCGAAAGCAATTTCCGACGCACTTGTCAGAATGACAAATTACATAGATGGAGCAAATGAACCGGGTGCCGCCCTCTTTTCGGGGTCAAAGATGGGGTTTGATGAAATTGTCCGCACTTCTGTAGGGCTTAACGCAAGCGAGCTTAGCTCCGCATCTAATCCTAAGAGCAAGAACACTACCCAACCAAAAGAAAGCAAAGAAAGCGTCTTTGGGAGCGTGGAAGATGCCGACAGGGATTTAGAGGAAGCGTTTGGATTGACACCAAAGGCAGGGCGCACGCAAGAAAAGACCGCACCAAAGCCTAAAGAAGCAAAAGATGAGATTCACAAAAATCATAAGCTAGTCGATGACAGTGATGAAGCCATCCAAGGATACATCGACGAGTTCATTGGCAAAACTCGCAACTTAAACGCAGGGTTCGACCCGACTATTCTTGTACCTGTGTTTAAGATTTGTGCCGCGTACACGCAACGCGGCATTACCAAGTTTGCGGATTTTGCGAGCAAGACTATCGCGGCATTCAAAGCCAAGGGCGTGAAGCAAAAGGATATAGAGCCGTGGCTCGCACCCGCGTGGGAAGCAGTCAAGTCCTTCCCAGACACGGACAAAAAGTTCGATGCAAAAAAACTTGTAGTCGCATTGAAGGCAGTCGGCGCACGTTATGAAAGCGGATTGGAAACGGCGGATGCCGTCAAAGATGACATTAGAAGCAAGTACGGGGACAAGGCAGTATCCACCCTTAACGATTACATCGACGCCTCTTTCCGCGGTGTGGAGGCATACTTCAATAAAGGGAAGGTTGCCGAGCCAGCTAAAAAGAGCGAACCCTCTAGCGCCGCCGATAAATCAGGAACAGACCTCATAGACTACGCATTTAATCAAGGCGGTATCATCAGAAAAGATGTAATTCAAAACATGTCGCCAGAAGATGTGGATACGGTCTCTAAAATATTTGACGGCGGCGATAAATCCGTGAACAAGCCTCAAGAAAATGATACAATAGAGGAAGGCAATTCCAATGTTGTGTCTACAAAGGAGGACAAAGATGTACGAGGACGAAAATCAGGATCTGGCAGACCAGTGGAAGTGGGAGGACCCGGAAAGAGCGGCACAGGTGGAAAAGGAGAACAACGAACCACTAGAGGAAATAGCGAGACGCCGGATAGAGATGGCGGACGAGAACGAGGACCAGACGCTGAAAGTGCTGAACCAAAGAACAAGGGAACAGGCGGAAGCAGAGAACTGGGACGAGGACAGGCTGAAAATGGAACTCGCATGGAACGAGCAAACGGCGAGGGAACTTCGGCAGGAGGAACTAAGAAGCCTGTAATTTCCCCTAAAGCAGATAAGGTTGAGACGGATATTGCCAAAGGAAAAGTCAAAGATGCAAGGGACGTTCCTGGCAATGACTACATCGCCAAGCCAGTTCCGCCCGACGCTAAAGGCGCGTCCAAGACGCAGAGGGTGGACAACAATATCGCGGCAATCAAACTTCTTAAAAAGATTGAAAGCGAAAACAGAATGGCAACCCCGGCAGAGCAGGAAATCCTTGCAGGATATTCTGGATGGGGCGGACTGGGCAGTGAGATGAAGAGCGATGCCAAGAGAATGGCGCAGCTTAAAGAACTTCTCACCGAAGAGGAATATAATGCGGCGGAGCGAGAGCTATTAACGGCTTTCTACACTCCGCCGTTTGTTATTAGCAGAATGTGGGAACTCGCAGAGCATCTCGGCTTCAAAGGCGGTCGCGTGCTTGACCCATCTTGCGGTGTTGGCAGTTTCTTCAGCTTGATGCCTGCATCTCTTAGAGAAAGAAGCACCGCACTCCAAGGCGTTGAACTTTCCCCCATCCCGGCAAGAATCGCGAAACAGCTTTATCAGAGCAAGAAGTTCAAGATAGATAACCAAGATTACACCAAGTTCGACCGTGGCAATGGTTTCTATGATTTAGCTATCACGAATGTTCCATTCTCAAATAGCGTAAAAGCATCCGTCCCTGCAATGAGAGATTCCGACGGTGGCGTTCATAAGTCGCTTCTTATTCACGACTACTATTTCGCACAAACATTAGACAAGGTAAGACCGGGTGGGCTCATCGTATTCATGACTTCCAGTGGAACGATGGACAGAAAAACCGGATACGACAATGCACTTCTCCGCCATCTTTCCAGTAGAGCCAAGCTAGTTGGTATCGTCAGACTTCCTAACACGCTTTTTGCTCCATCGGCAAATGTCGGAACGGATATCGTCGTTTTCAGGAAACTTAATGAAGGTGAGAATCCTGATACCGTTGACACTACGAATGGTTGGACAAATGGCTTAACGACCATAGAGGCGAAGGATGACGAGGGGCGGCACACCTATACACGCATAAACGGATATTACGAAGATAATCCCGAAAACATAATTGGTGACCCCGTATTGGTTCGCGATAGATACGGCAGCAAAAACGTTGAGTTCCATACGTCAAGCAATGCGGAAACGGATAAGAAGCTCGGAGAAGCTATCGCACGACTGCCAGAAAACGTATACGTCCCACGTGAACCCGTTAAGATTAACACACCTTCCCATGTAAAAGAGCTTGTCGACGCAGAGGATGGGCAAAACGTCGGCGACATCATTAAGGGGAAAGATGGACAGTGGGGACAAGTCGTTATAGACGATAACGGCGAACGGAAGCTGAAACCGTTTGCGAAGAGTGCGCAAGCTAAGGTCGGCACACTCAAAGAACTGAGTGATTCACTGAATGATGTACTTGCGAAACAGGTTGATCCAGATGTCTCTGAAGCAGCTCTCTCTAAAGCACGCGAAAAACTTAACAAGCAATATGATTCGTTCGTAAGAAAATACGGATATATCAACGACAAGACCAACGTGCGTCAGATTTCAGGTTCTCCTATTGCGGGAAGACTTCTCGCCCTTGAACAAAAATACAAGGCTGGAACGAAGGGCAAGGAAAGCACCGCAGAAAAAGCCCCTATTCTGACAGAAAGAACGGCGTACCCTGCAACTGACGACTTAAACATATCCACGACGAGTGATGCACTTGCGTCATCTCTCCGCAAGTTTGGCTTCGCTGACATAAAATACATGGCAAGCGTACTCGGCAAGAGCGAGAATGCTATCATAAAAGAGCTGGGAGACAAGCTCTTCAAAGACCCTGTAAGCGAGCAGTATGTCCCACGTGACGAATATCTTTCCGGCAATGTGCGCCAAAAGCTCGCATTTGCAGAAGATGCCGCGCGCTCTGAGCCAGAATATGCGAGAAACGTAGAAGCATTGAAAGCCGTCATCCCTGCCGACATAGAGGTAGAGGACATTGAAATCCCGCTCGGTTCTCCGATCCTTTCCGTAGAAGATACGCAAGCATTCATCGATGACCTCTTAGGCGAGTCAAATGCCGTTGTTGTTCGATACAATCCCGTTACCACGTACTGGGAAGTAACAACCACGCCTAGATACGGAAGCATTTCAGCCCAAGCACACGAGAAATACGAGATAGCAAGAGCGTCCTATGATGACAGAGACAACATAGGTATCAATACTGTTATTAGTAAGATATTGAACACGGGCAAGATTGAGAGTTCTAACTTCAAGGTCAAGGATGACGATTCCGAAACGGTCAGAAAAGCTAGAGCGGCGGCAGAAGTTAAAGCCCAGACCATAGTAAAGGACATCAACGAAAAACTTAAAGAATGGATTTTGAAAACGCCGGAAGTTAAGCAGCGCGTAGGGCAGTCGTACAACAACAAGTTCAATGCCGTTGTGCCACGCCACTATGACGGATCGCTTCTCACATTCCCCTGGCTTAATGCCGCTGCCAACATGACGCCGCGAGTGCATCAGGCTGATGCAGTATGGAGAACTATTAACGAGAAGTCGGTTCTTTACGCACACTGTGTAGGCTCTGGCAAAACGTTGACAATGCAAGCAGCAGGGTTGGAGCTTCGCAGAATGGGGCTTGCCAACAAAATTGTCTACTGCGTACCGAAAAACGTAGTCAGACAGTTCGAGCGTGAGTTCTATCAAGTATGTCCAAGTGCAAAGATCCTTGTCCTTGATAGCTCCACGCTCCCTGATAACATCACGTCTATACACTATGACGTGAAGCCCAAAATGGAGCTGCGAGAAGATCGAAACGGAAAGAAGAAACTTGTCGCGGTTAAAGACGCCGACGGTGTGCCTATCTTCGAGAAAGTAAAGGTTTCTGACGAGGAAGCAAAGAAAAGAGAAGTTAGGCTTGCCAAGAGAAACGCCGCGCTCAACCAGATCCTCACGCACGACTGGGACGCTATAATCATGTCTCACGAAACATTCCAAAGACTTCCCATGTCCGATGAATACATGATGCAATTCCGAACCGAAGAGCTTGAAAAATACAAGAGAGCCCTTGCGGAAGAACAGGCAGAGGAACGCCAAGCTGGGAAGAAGAGTAAATCACTCAAAAACATTCAGGAAAAGATTGCCAAGCTAGAAGGGAAACTTAACGCCCTCATTGCAAAGAAGCAGGCGAAAGACTTTGAGTCGCCTTCTTTAGAGGATCTGGGGATAGATCAGCTTTTTGTCGATGAGGCTGACACCTTCAAGAATCTGGAAGTCATGACAAAGTACGGGCAAGTCAAAGGGATTTCTGAATCTGCGGCTGACCGTTCCTTTGATATGCTGATGAAAACGCGGTATCTGCTGCACTCGCCCAACGCGCACGGCGTCGTATTTGCCACCGGCACGCCAATCTCTAACTCCGTTGTAGAGCTTTATACGATGTGCCGATACCTCAATGATGATTCCCTCAAACGTCTTGGCGTGGATTCATTCGATCAATTCGCCAAAATGTTTATCGATATAGGGCAGACCGAAGTGCCAGCCCAAGATGGATCGGGATATGAATACAAGACGGCGGTTCGTGGGCTTAGAAACGCCCCTGAATGCATCAACCTTTTCAAAGAGTTCGCTGATGTAAAAATGGTGGAGGATCTGCCGTATATAGCGGCTGCAAGACCAAAGGCGAAACGTGTTGCAGTAGCGATAGAAGAATCTGCGTGGAATAAGCGGTTTAAGAAAGACATCCGTGCCAGAGTTGCTGCAATAAAGAGCAGCGGCAGGAAAGATCCCCCGATGATTAACAGCAAGAGCAAGGAATCAAAAGCCCATTTCGCCAAGACTGGGGAATACCTACAGGTCGCAGATTCTCCGCTTCTTGTCGCTAATGACCTCAAAAAGGCATCTCTTGCTCCGTTTACTGTTGACGATTCCCTCACTGGCGTCGAGGGTTACGGCAAGATTTGGGCATGCGCTGATAAAATCTACGAAGAATGGAAAGATTCTTCTGATCGTCATGGAGCGCAGCTTGTTTTCTGCGACCAGTCTATTCCTGATAGAAGCAGCAACGATCCGAACGCATACGACGCATTGAAGTCCCGCCTTATAGAGCTTGGTATCCCTGAAAGTGACATAGCATTTGTTCAAGACGCCAAAACAGATAAGGCGCAGGCTGCACTGTTTGAAGCGGTGAACGAAGGCAGGGTTCGCGTTCTCATTGGGTCTACACAGAAGATGGGCGCAGGCACGAACATGCAGCAAAAACTTGTTGCACTTCATCACCTTGATTGCCCGTGGCGTCCTAGAGATATAGAGCAGCGAGAAGGGCGCATACTTCGCCAAGGGAACGAAAATAAAGAAGTCCGTATCTATAACTATGTAACCAAGGGGACGTACGACGAAAACCTTTGGGACACCGTAAACACTAAGAAGAATGTTATCAATCAGCTCATGATAGGTGACAAGAGTACAAGAAACGCCGACACCAGCGACGTGGATGGAGATAACTTTGAAGCCCTCATAGAACTCGCCAACGCCGACCCTGACACGAAGAGATACCGCCAAGTCATGTCGCAGCTTACGGAGCTTGAATCGGCAAAAACCACCTTCGAGAAGTCGCAGGAACTCTCTAAGCGCGTACTCGTTACAGCACCGGAACTGATAGACAAGTTCAAGACCGCCATTGAATCCGTCAAAGATGACATGGCAACACTGGAAAAGACAAGCTCGGCAAAGTTTAGCATGAAAATTGGTCAGGCGGTTTACGAGAACAAAATCGAAGCTAACAAGGCGTTCAGCAAAGAGAAAGAGCATGTCGCCAAAGAGTTTGCAAAGATAGCCCATAAGTATGGAGTGGATAACGCCAAGTTTAAGGACGTTAAAATAGCTAGTGCTAGAGGGCTTGATATTTACGTCAGCGGCAACAATCCGTCTTTCAAGGCTGGATTTGCATCGGAAGCTCTCACCGTTTACGCAAAGGGCAAAGATTCTTACGGGGCGGCTACTCCGACCGCAATCGGCGTTTGGAATGCCATGCAAACACAACCGGCGGCGAAGCTGAAAGGCTATGAGACTGAACTCAAGAAGAACGAATCCGAACTCGCTGAAGCTAAAGAATCACAGGGTGATACCTTCAAAGATGACGACAAGATTAAATCCCTCCGAGCGGAACAGGAGGAGCTTCGGAAAAAGATTGAAGAGAAAGCCAAACGGCAGAGAGAGTTAGACAGCATCGAGCCTACTCCAATCACACTATACGAAAGCACATCCTTTGGCTCTTATGATTTAGATGTGGATGACCCGGATGTCTATGATATAGAAAACAACATTCGAGACGGGCTCGTACTGAGCATGAGAGAAAACCATACCGACACTGGGACAGTATCCTTCGATAAGCCGGGCAGCTGGGACAAATTCAAGAAGAAGTTCATTGACAAGACCAACTGGGCAGTATATTCCAACGAAAACACCATCGAGATAACCGCGAGCAAGAAGGACCTGAACGACCTTTATGAAGCAATCGAGAGCCAGGAGGAAACGAAGTATTCCCTTTCCCAAGGCGGCAAGCGTATTTCTCCTGAAGAGATGACAAAGCAGACCCTCTCCGTGTTCCCTAACGCACAGAACATCGAAGCCCATGATAACGGCGTATCTTTTGATCTTCCAAACGGCAGTCACGTGGAAGTCAACTTCACAGATGACACCATCTCCGTAGACCGTGCGAAAGCGCAGAAAGACTACGGCGGCACTCTTCAAGGCAATGAAAAGGCGTCCGGCAAGATTGAGATGGTGGATAAAGATGCACTTATCACCCTTACCATGGATAGCCCTGACGAAACCATATCTCACGAAGCCATGCACCTTGCGTGGAACTTGCTGACAGACAGAGAGCGAAACGCGCTTCTTAGAACCTACGGAAGCGAAGAAGGAGCGGCAGAGGGCATGAGAGAGTGGAAGATCCGCCGTAAGATGAAGCAGGGGACGATCGCAGGGAAAATCATGCAGAAAATTTCCGACATGGCGCACAAGCTCCTCTCCTTATTCCACGAGAACGACCAACATGTTTTCTCAAAGCTCGAGAGCGGCGAGATGTGGGAACGCAGCAACGAAAACAACACCGCCGCAAGGAACGTCAAGTACAAGATGAATCCGCTTAACGAAGCAGAGAAGTACCTTAAATCTCACAAGGATTTAGGCGAGAAAGCGGGCGTCTATATCGATCGAACTTTCCGTCCTGATTTAGCAAAGGCGAAAGCCAATCCAAATATCAGCGTGAACAAAACGGCGAAGAAGAAAGGATGGGGCGTCGCCAATACCGCGCTCAATAACACCGTTCGTTCTCCGTCTCGCATCAAGTCTCCGAAAACAAATTACATTTGGGGACTGGCGGATACGGCACAACGTGAATTGCAGGAACTCCGCGGCAGGTGGGCGCATAACTTCGCAGGTGCTATCAAGAACCTTAACAAAGAAGAGAAAGCCCGCTATACGGATATTCTCTGGGAAGAGGACATGAAACAACATGTATTCTCTGACGAAGAACTCCGTGACGCAGGCGTATCTGAAAATGTGATTAAGGCACATCAAAAGACACGTAACCTTCTCGGTAAGATCTACAACGCGGTCAATGCGGTCTATACCAGTGAACGAGTAGAGAACTTCACGTACAAGACGCGCAAAGGGGCGGAAAAAGCGCAGAAAGAGCTTGCTAAACGTCCGCACACGTTCGTGATGCACGACATTAGAGAAACGACGAAAGACGGCGAGACCGTATTCCAAGTATCCATTAAAACGCGCGGATATAAAGAAATCCATAGCGTCATGACCAGTGAAGAACTTTCAGCACTGTCAAAAGATAAGGACGTATATATCAAGGCACGTAAGCAAATGGATGATGGTTCTTTTAAGGTTTCCTACCTCGCCTACAATAAACCGCTTACCAACATGGAAGGCTATATGCCGCACATCTTCCACGGCGTACTCATTATGAAGAAGTACACCGATGCAGACGGAAACGTTAAGAGCAAGGTTGTCGGTAGCGCAGACACTATCGAAAAAGCGGTAGTGAAAGCAGATGCCATGCAGAAAGAAGAGGGCGGGGAATTTATCATTGCGCCGAAAGAGTTTTCCTCTGAGGGCGAGGTAGAGAACCCTCTCCTCTTAGGCGATATGGACTACTTCAAGCTCATGGAAAGCCTTAGTAAAGGTGCATCCCTCACTCTCGATGAAGCTAGGGAAATGACCCATGCGACCGTGAAAGGGCGTCACGTTTATTATGGAGCGAAGAAGCACCGTAAAGGCGCAGAAGGGTTTGAGAAGAACGCAATATGGGCTATTCAGCATCACATCGATTCTTCCTCGCGGTATGTTGCCCTTGACCCATTCAAGCAGAAGGCTATCAGCTTCTTCGAGCGTGCCTTCGGCGATTACAACAGGGACTGGACGGGTGAAGCCGCCTTCTGCAAGGGATATATCGATTCTGTTCTCGGAAAGCCAAGCAGACTTGAAACCCTTGCCAACGACTTCCTCCGTCTGTTCCCATGGTTCAAGAACGAAGCAAGACCGGCAAGACGTATGGCGGGCAACCTCACCGGGCTGACAGGCGTGCTGAAACTCGGAGCATCCTTGTCATCAGGGTTCGTCAACACCTTGCAGCTCTTCAACTGCGTTGGATATGTCGGCGCAAGGAAAACCGCGGTAGGGTTGAAACGTGCGCTCCATCCGAACGCAACAGACAAGAAAATACTTGTCGCGTCCGGCGTATCCGAAGAATCGGGGCTTGCTCTCGATAGTATCGGTCATGTAACCGCGGAAGGAACGGCACTCTCTAAAGCAGGGAATATCATAAACTCCGTGAACAACTTCCTTATGAAACCGTTCACCTTTGCCGAAAAGACTATCAGGAAGGCAACCATACTTGCCGCATACTACAAAGCAATCGGAGACGGACTTTCTAAGGGCGAGGCTATCCAGTACGCCAGAGACATAAACCGAAAGGTAAACTTCGACTACTCCGTAGCAGACGCGCCCCGTATCTTCCGTGCGCTTCAAGGTACTGTTATCGGAGACATGGCTCTCCAATTCCAGAAGTATGGGATAAAAGAAATGGAAGTTATTTCCGACTTCCTGCCGGTACTGGGGAATACCACCGCGAAGCAGAAACTCGAGTTCTTCATCCCGTACCTTTTGGTATCCGGCATCTGGAACGCCTTCCCATTTGAGGATGCACTTCTTTCCCTGCTGAAACTTCTCGGGTTCGGTGATCCAGAGAAAGAAGCGAAACGCGCCATGATGGAATGGGCAGGGAAGAACCCTGACAGAAAGGCTCTTGTAAACGTAGCAAACTATGGCGCAGGCGCAATCGTTGGTGTGGATATTTCCCAGCGTGTCGGATTGAAGGGCGTGGTGCCGGAAACGTCTAACGTCATGACGGGCGGTCCGCTCGGCTCTACCACCGTTCAGCTCGCAAAAGCTGTACTCAATGGCGATACCAACGGTGCAATGAAGGCTATTTCCCCTGCGGCTGGCAATATTTATGGTGCAGTAGCTGGATATAACACCGATAGCAAGGGCAGAAAGACGGTTGACTACGATACCGGAGATAGAATTGCCCGTGGACTTGGTTTCAGAACCATCAGAGAAGCCAATGCTACCGACGCACAGAACATCGTCTATAACTACAAGGAACAGAAAAAGAACGACAGAGCGAAAGCAAAGTCTGAATACCTCGAGAACCCGTCGAGCAGTAACCGTCAGAAGCTCAAAGAGATGGGCTACTCCGACAAAGAGATTAAAGCTCTCAAGGATGACAAGAAGTCCACCAGAGTGGAGCGTTCGCAATCGGGACTTTCCAAAGAGGATAAGAAGAAGCTGAAACCTGTATTCGATTATGTCCAGTAGCCTATATTTATAGGGAATAATTTCAGAGGGGCGGTATCCGTATCGCCCCTCATTTTTATTATTGGAGGTATAAATGTGGAAAAAATTAAAGCGTACTTGCGGTGCTATTACCCTGTCTTTATTTGCATTGGTGTTGTGCTTTTGTGTACCATCTACATCTTATGCAGAGGAGACTACGGGATACATCATAATGACGAGCCAGGAATGGAACGACTTCAAGAAGGATTGGAACGAGCAGATGATGGAGTGTCAGACGCTCAAAGCCAACTTAACAATGCTCAAGGCGAACTCGACAGAGCAGGAGCAGCTGCTTCTGACATTGCAAGCGGACTGTCAGACCTTAGAAACAAAGCTCAACGAGACCAAGCTCTCATTGACGAAAGCACAAAGCTCATTGAATCAAGCGAAGCAAGAGATAGAGACATGCAAGAAAGATTCCGAAGTGTTGAAGAAAGAAATGGAAACCTACAAACACAAGGTAAGAGTGGCGAAGCGTCAACGTGACGGCATCGCCATCGCCGCCATTGCCGTGTTGCTTGCCGCGCGTTAAGCACCTATCGTATAATAATTGTGAAGAGGGAAAGTTTCTTTTATTATCTGTCTCAAATTTTCATCCTTTCCCTCTTACTCCTTTCTGAACCATCATTGCCCCAACTAAAAATGATGGCCACGACCAACGCAGACCCCTCACTGGGAGCAGAGGCAAAATGACTCCCACCATTGCTTCGTCTCGGCATACGGAGCATAGCGGATCGTTACGATTCATCATAAGACCTCCTTAAATCTTGTGCCTCTCTGGGAGCAGAGGTAAACTGACTCCCACCATAGAAGGGGTTAGCACAGTGGAAAGTGCAGCGGACTTTGACTTCGCTTACGATGGTTCGATTCCATCACCCCTTGCCACCATTTCCTTGATTCTACGAAAATGGTTTACAATCCATGGGCAGCTATCCAAGCGGCTAAAGGACAGACCGTAAGTCTGAGTCAAAAGACTTCACTAGTTCAAATCTAGTGCTGCCCACCAAGGTCCTGCACACTGTATACGAGGAGTGCAGGCGTATCCCGATACGAAGTAGGGACGGTACTTGCATACGGGCGTTGCTTGCTAACAGGTGTTCAAAACATCCGAGCAACAGGAAGGTAAGCGGATTCTTAGGATTGCTTGACGATATTGAAAGCGATCTAGGCGGGAAACCGCCGCATGTGGGACAGATGGGGGGAATACCCGTTTATCCCTTTCGCGAAAAGAATCAGCTGGGTTGGTACCAGTAAGCCCTGTGTGGGGGCGAGAATTTCCTTTGCTGATTCGCAGGGTCGCCGCCCCTGAAACAAATGGCAGTGATTAAAAATAAGTTTCCCACTATAACGGAAAGTCACCGCGCGTTTGCTGACGCGCGGGCATTGCGGAAGTATCCAAGGCGAAAGTCTTGAAACTTCCTTGCCCATGTGCGGGCGGGGTTCTTTTCATTCCTGTCTTACCCCGCCCCTCTCTTTCTGGTCGAGTAGTTCAATGGTTAGAACGGACGCCTTATAAGCGTCTAACGATAGTTCAACTCTATCCTTGACCACCAGCGGCTTGTTTTGAGAGACTGCCGTCAATCAGGACTGAACGCCGCACTACAACCTAACGTGCTTCGCAGGGAAATAAGCGAACCTCTTGTGCCAAACAACATGTTTCTTATTTTTATTTATTTACATATATGACTGATTTTCTTAGGTTTTTATTTTTGCAGCGCGTCGAGCTGTAAATTAAACAATTACTGAAAATCTCCCTGCGAAGTGCCAACATCAATGCCTGCCTCAATCCCTATCATGGTGCGAGACAGGCTTTTATAGTCTCGCCAGTATGTAGAAGTAGGAAGGCGTTAAGTAGATGGTGTTCGTAGATTCATCACAAGATACCACCAAAC
>ERZ1034962.51-NODE-51-length-61754-cov-388.388839_pt1 | contig 61754 bp, 91 predicted proteins | sample MGYA00520696_ERZ1034962 | MGnify/ENA primary metagenome ERZ1034962 (study PRJEB33766, sample SAMN09781770) | gut metagenome | biome: gut microbiome | host: Homo sapiens | place: Madagascar | study: EMG produced TPA metagenomics assembly of the PRJNA485056 data set...
TTTTTTCTTTCTTCTTCTTTTAAATCGTTGGGTTTAAACCCAAAATGATTGGGAAATTTCACACCTTGTGGGTTTAAACCCAAAATCCTGTCGCACAAGTCTTTACCAATATTTGTACTGTAGTGGTTAACCGTCAAGGTCTTGGCTCGAATGTAGCCGCCCTTGCGCAGTTTCTGGAGTGCCGTGCGCACTTGGTTCACCGTGAGGTAGGGCATCCTTCTGCTGAAGTCCTCCATTGTCGAGTACATGTAGAAGCCCTCGCCCTCCTCCTGGTTCTTTGCGCACCAGTAGCAGATGTCGAAGTATATGATGCTTGCGTTTATGCCCACATCACACGCCACATCCACGAAAAATCTATTTATTCTTTCCTCTTCCATTCTCGTATGCTTTTTTGAGCCGTTTCAGTTCCACCGCCAGCACCCTTACCATGTTCTGCTCGGCAAGCGTCTTGGGTTGCGCCATGCCGAGCAGTTTCGGCAGGTGTCTGATGATGGTTTCGGCTGTGCTGTTCCTTATCTCCACCATGTCGTTAGAATTTTAGAATGGCAGGTCGTCGCCTCGCTGCCCTTGTGGTTGTTGCATCGGTTGCGCCTGTGGCTGTGGCTGGTATGGCTGTGCCGGTGCCGCTTGGTATTGCTGTTGCATCGCCTGCTGTGGTGCGCCCATATACACCTGCGCCTGTGGCTGTGGCATCGCCTGCGCCTGTGGCTGGGTGATGTCATACAGGGTGATGTTGTTAAACGCCCTGCCGTTGTACTCCCTCGCCTGTGTGTCAAATCGAGCGGTCACATAGTCGCCCACTCGCAAAGTGTTCAATTTTTCCACCCTGTCACCGAAGGCTGTTATCACTATTGAGTTGGGGTAGTTCCCCACCGTCTCCTCTATGATGAACTCACGCTTTTGCCACGCCTTTCCGCTTTGGCTTGTCCCGTTTTGTGTCGGCATCACCAACTTCACAACTCCTGTTATCTCCATCGTCTTTGTCTGTATTTTTATTTTTAATGATATTTTCGCTTATGTATTTCTCCGCAAGCGATATACGCTCGTTGATTTGAAGTATCGCTTCATCGTTCCGCTCTATCCTCACGATGTGCATCGGCTTCTCGAGGAATGGGCAGTAAACCACGAAATCGCAGCCGCTCGCCCCAGTGCAGTCCATTTCCGCCTGCACTTGCCAGTAGTAGTCGGGCATCTCTTTTTTGAGTGTCTCGCCGTCGTTGATGTTAGCCATATACCTCACGGCCGTTTCGGGTTTCGGGCATTTGATTTCTACGCAAATGTCCGATTTCTCCACAACCCCGTCGGGCGATGCGGCGTAGTTCTCCACGCTCTCGTGCTCCACGCTGGAGAGTTCGCGCACCTCGCATCCGCGCAGTTTCTCGTAGAGTTCGCGCGCCTCGTTCTCGTTGTCTATACCCCATTGCATCGCACGGTTGGTGTGGCTCACCTGCTCGATGTAGAGCCAAAACATCTCGTCGTCCTCCACCACCTTCTCCGAGAGCAGGCGTTCGCTCGCCACTTGGAAGATGTATGTGATCGCTGTCGCCGAAAACACATCGTCCTTCTTCCGCCCGGTCCCCATGAGTTTCACGATTTGGCTGCCGGTGAAGTGTCCGAGCCTTGCGCGGTGCCAGTCGGCCGTGCGCTGCTCTGGCTGGTTGTCATTGAACTTCCTCATCGCTCGCCTCGCTTTCCGTTGTTTCTGCCTCGTCCACTTCCTCGTATTCGGCATCGTCGTTCTTCCCCTCGGCGTTGTCCTCTGCGAGTTCGGTGAGTTTGCTCTTTGCCGCCTCGTTGCCGTTGTCGCTGTAGAGGTACTTGCCTTCTTCCCGCTGTATGCTCTGGTCGGCTCTGAACGCCGTCTGCATGTCCACGCTCAAAGGCGCGTCTTTGGAGAGCAGGAGTTTCATCACGGTCTTTTCTGCCATCTTGTCGAAGTCGGTGGCCCACTTGCTGTTCTTGCGCACATAGTCGTTCTTGCTGGAGTAGGTCTGTGAGTACCGTGTGGCGTGCGCCTTGATTTCCTCCACGGTCATGTACTTGGTTTTCTCGAAGCCGTTCACCAGTTTGAAGTATGCGAGGTAGCCCACCACTTTCGCCTTCTCGCGCTCGCTGTCGTCCTCTATCCAGTTGAATGTCATTTCGCCTGTCATGCGGTTGCGCCCCGCAATCTCGCCCTCTCTCACATCGGTCACGTTCATGCCGATGAACTGGCCGCTTCTGATGGCGAGCTGCTTGATGCCTTTCGCTCCGAGTTGGAACTGCGCCTCCGTTGTCCTCTCTCGGTTGTTCTTGTACGGAATCACATACGCGAATCCGAGGTTCTTGTCAAGCGGCAGGTCGAGCGCGGTGGCCGTAAGGGCTGCGTACATCAGCGTCACGGGCTTGCACTCCTGTAGTTTCGTGTCGTTGCTCACAAGCGCGGTGAGGTTGCTCACGAATGTCTCCTTCTTCTCGCCAAGCACATCTTGCAGATATGCCTGTGTGTTCTGGTTTCTGATTACCAGATTGAATTCTTTCAAGTTGCTCATATTGATTTTGTTTTTGAAGTTTATAGTCGCTTTCCACCGACTTTGTGGCCGCGCAGGGAATCGAACCCTGATTTGGGGTTTAGGAAACCCCCGTTCTGTCCGTTGAACTACATGGCCTGAAATGGCGCGCTATCTGTCGCAGACCGCGCGCTGTCACATTAAGAAAAAAACATTTAGTAGCCTTTCTGTTAGGAAATATTACACCTGCTTATAAAAGTAAGTTTTAAAAAAATGAAGTTGTGGCGTTGGCTGGAGTCGAACCAGTATTACTATTAGATAACTAAAATTCAAAAAATTATAACAACAAATTTATTTTCACTTATGTGCCTTATTATGGTGGGCGGTCGCTGTCGCACCGGCGGCAAGCGTTATCCTCTGCTCCCAACGCCGTTGAAAAAAACGCCCCCTGCACCTTCACAGGCTGGAGGGCTTCTTGCAATAAGCTAATAATTTTAACTAAAAAAAAAGATTTTGAAGATGTGGCGGGCAGGAGGGGAGTCGAACCCCTATGTTAAAAATATATATGGCTTCATCGCGAATATGTACATTTATCTCTTGTGTTGCCCGATAGCCGCCGCGGCTACGGAATCGCCTTCCTGCCCATGTGTGAAACACACGCTATCCGTCACGGACCGCGTGTGTGTAAAACAGATAAAATCTAGTCAACATTCATGATTACAAACTATGTTAGTAAAAGAGAAATCTTTTCAAAAAAAGGCGGTGTTCAGGCCGCTTCGTGGGCAGTCCCTCAACTGCACACGAAACATCACCATTCGCACCGCCTTGGCGCGTGTCACTGCCGTGTGCCGTCGGTGTCGTGTTCGCCGATGGCCTTGTAGCATTTCACGCAGTAGAGCAGCAGTCCCGACGCTACGAGTTTCATCACCACCATCTCGGTGAACGAGCAGTCGTCCATCTCGCCTATGGCCACGAATCCACACGCTCCCATAACCGCCGCTATCAATCCTTTCACTATTATCCTCATAATCCTGTATTTTTTTGTTGGTTGTTGATTGCTGCCGTGGGTGGCCTCGCACCACCGACCTCGGAGGCTATACAGCGCTCCGTGTTCTACCGTTGCTGAACTACACGGCATCCGTACTTAAAGAAAATATATGCAAAAACATTAGACTGAACTTCCATTCCTTCTAATCACCGTGGCGAGCCGTTGCCGCAAGCCATAGTATAGCGGCGTTCACCTTTTGCCGGGTTATCCCTTTGTGGCTGTTCGGGACCGTCCTTCGCTGGCACTTGATAGCCAGCACCACGGATTTTATCGTAGTAAGCCTTCCGCCTTTTCGGTGGTCGTGGCGACCCTTACTCGCTGCACCTACTTTTCGTCGGGCTTGATTTTTTTGTAACGCAATATGTCAATGTGCTCTTTCGTTCGGCGTTGTCGGTCACTCGCCCACTTGGAGCATGTACCGCTCGGCCGTGTCTGCCGCCATCAGCTCGGCCCTCGAATACCATATCCGCGAGTTGTCGCTGTGGCCGGTCTTGATTGCCGTAACCATCTTGTCGTGGAGCCAGCCCCTCACCCTCGACTCTCCGTAGAGCCTGAAAGCCTCCCTCTGCGACACGCTGTCGCTCTTGGGCTGCATCGTCTTGATGTAGTTCGCCACACCCAGTTCCGCGGCCTCGCGGAGCAGTTTCTTGAACTGGTAACTGTCGATGATGATGTTCATGTCTGCCACTGTTATTTGATTCTGGTCACGAATGTGTCCACCACCCTGTAGTTGCATACCTTGAAAAGGTACCCTTCCTTTTTCAGCTCGCAAGCCCTCTTGCGCACCGAGGTGGTGGGCCACACGCTTTGGGGTATCACCTGCTCCTCACCTATGGGCATCGCTATGAGCGTCGCCCTGAGTGATTTCGCCTTGATTATCTTTGCAAGTCTCATAATTTTTCGTTTACTTTGTATTTGCTTTTGTTTTATTCCAACCTCGGAATATCTTCGCTTATCACGTTTGTTCCGATTTGGTATTGCAAAGGTAAACAGTTTACCTTAACTTTCCAAATTTTTTAGCATAAAAAAATAAAGTATTTAGGCATTATTTAAATAGTATTATGATAATGAACAAGTTAGATAGATATAAAATTTTGATAAGACAACTTATTAATTTAGGTATTGTGTCAAGTCAAAAGGAATTGGGTAAAAAAATGGGGTACAATAACCCATCTGCTTTTTCCCAAGTCATCAACGGCAAAGCGAAAGAGCCTAAACTATTTATGCAGAAACTAAAACATGTATTCCCAAATTTGAATATTGATTGGTTAGAAAATGGTGAAGGCGAAATGACAATAGACAACAGTACCACCAATACAATTAACATCAATCGTGACAGCCATGGTAGTATGACAGTTAATGGTGGTATAAGTGGCGGAAGTATTCAGCAAGGCGGAAACCTTTCAGAAATTGTGGAGAAACTCATCAACGAACTTGCCGAACAGCGCAGGGAACTTGCCGAGCAACGCCGTGCCAGCAATAAGCAGCAGGAACTAATCAACACATTAATAGAGAAATTAATTACTGATAAAATAACTTGAAATTATGATTACCGAAAGAGAGATTTGTATGGAGCTGATGAATCTGATAGAGAAATCGGAACTCCGCATCGACCGAACAAACAAAATCGTGGCAATGCTTGCCGAAGTGTCAAAGAGAATCAGCGAAAGTTACATGCAGCACATCAACACGCTTTGCGTCAACCGAGACAAGATGCTCGAACAAATCAACCGCCTCACGGCGATGCTTGCCGAGGAACGCCGACGCAACGACGCGCTTTGGCAGCACATATTAAACAAGCAAACACAAGCCACCAACAATATAAATGTGAACCAGTGAGTGACGAAAACCGCACAAAATCGTGTAGGGAAATCCAAAAAAACCACCTAACCGCCTCACCCTCAAAGCCAAGCGGTTGGCTTCCCAAGCCGAGGGTCGCGGGTTCGAGTCCCGTCTATCGCTCAAAGACTAAAAGACTTGAATACCAGTGGTTTAACACAAATAATAAACCAATTAAATCATCAAAAAAGCCCACAAATTCCTACCCTATTTCAGCACTTTTCAGCACTTTTTGCTTAAAATGGCAGAAAAAAATGGGTAGAAAATGGGGAGTAAAAATCAAGCACTATGGCAACAATAAAAGCAATGGTAAAAAAGAGCCTTAAACGCAAGGACGGAAAGTATAAAGTCGTTATTCGCCTTAACCACCAAGGTCAGGAGGCGAGCATTAAAAACGAGTGGTACGCAAGCGAATCAGACACAAGAAAAAACGGGGAACTGAAAGGCAGTCTGAAACACACATTAGATATATATATAGCATCACTGTTCGAAAAGTATCAGAGGAACGCCCAACTCGCTTTAAGAATGAACGCACGGCAGCTTGCCGATTTTCTTTCCGACACCAACAGCGAGAACTTCGCCTTGGACTTCATCTCTTACACAAGGGAAAATGCGGATCTGCTGGAAAAGGACGGCAGGATAAGCACGGCTAAACTAAGGAGGTGCGCCATCAACTCGTTTGCGAGGTTCGTGAAAAGCGACCACTTCGACATTAACTCAATTACAAAGAAAATTCTGCTGGACTGGTTTGGCTGGATTCTCGCCCAGCCGCAACTCGGCAACAGGAAGCGAGGGAGGAGAGCCCCGACATCATACAAGCAGCAGTTGCAAGTGGTTTACAAGTTGGCGATGTATAAGTACAACGATGAGGATAATAATTTAATCAGAATACCAAGAAACCCGTTTTTATCCGTCACGCCACCAAAAGACAACACTCCAGAGAAAAGGGCGTTGACGGTGGAGCAGATTAGGGCAATCGCTAATCTGCCGTATCAAGAGGAAATAAGAAACATACACAACAGGTTTAATTTTGCGAAGGATGTATTTATTCTCTCGTTTTGCCTGATTGGTATGAACACGGTGGATTTGTTCAACTGTAAGGAGATTCACGACGGGAAGATAATATACGAGCGAGCGAAAACACGAACCCGCCGTTCCGACCATGCGAGAATGGAAGTGGCGATACCCGATATGGCGATGCCGTTGTTCGAGAAGTATAGCGATAACAAGTCTGACTATGTCTTTAATTTCCACCGCCAATACTCCAGCGTTGGCACAATGACCGCCGCCGTCAACAAGGGACTGAAGCAGATAGGGAAAGTCCTCGGAATAGACCGTTTGCAGTTCTACGCTGCCCGGCACTCTTGGGCTACGATAGCCGTAAACGATGTTAAGATAGACAAGTATATAGTACATCAGGCGTTGAACCATGTTGATGAAAAGACGGCCATAACTGATATATACATTAAAAAGGATTGGCGGCTTACCGATGAAGCCAACGAAGCGGTTATGGATTATGTGTTCAGAGAAACACCCGAATGAAATTAGCCAGCGCATTATTATTTTGTCGGCAATGCTCACAAAGGAAAGTTTTCGCCACACTGAACATCTGCTGGCTGACATATCCAGCGATATACTGCTCTTGCTCTCCGTATGGCTCTAACCCCAAGTGTTGTGATATATGCCTCACCAAATGACCTTTCTCATGATCATAGGTATTCGCAAACTCATCGGCACTTGTGGTTAGACCTATCACAACAACACTCGCTTTGCTGGCGGTGTTGGTGTATGTTACTCCACTGTTAGGCTCGCCAATTCCACGGCAAACCCTATCTGTGTTTTCGCAGCCGATAGCCCTCAACTGACGCTCTATAACACCAGTGTCGAGGGCATCAACCGCATAGTACACATACACATTCCAGCCGATGCGAGGTATTGAGAATCGCTGGCGAATCATATTAGTTCCTCCCAGTCAATAGCAATTCCCTTTGTGTCGCAGTCGGCTAACCAACGATTAAATATCATTCCGCCAACGGCATCGGCATCGTCAATAACGCATTTGATGTATAACGCCATGTGTCGCTCATCTTCAATGGCTGTTCCATAGAAGTCCGCCTTGCACATATTGGCGACATACACATAGTCGTAGCCTCTTGCATCGTCAAGTGTGATTCCGTTGTTTTTCAACAGTTCATCAACGGCGGTTTTATCAAGTGGCTCAATGCGCTCCAGCCGCCTTGTGGACTCGTTGTACTTCCGCATATTCTTTACAGCCCACTCGCAAGCATTTTTGTTAAAATGCCTGCCGTTGTTACGCAGGTATGCCCTCATTTCACGAGGTATAATATCGTATTCTTGTAACATAATAATCTAAATTTAAAAGCACCGCCACGCACGAAACGGCATAGCGGTGCAACGATTAAACACTAATAGTATCTTCCTCTTCTGCGGTCGCCGTACATTTCGCCAGCGTAACGACCACGTTCTTCCTCTCGGTCGTAGTCACGCTCATAGTCACGGCGTTCGCCCATCATCTCGCCGCCACGCAAGTCCTCGATGCACTGCATCGACTTGCCAGCGTATCGGAGCATCTTCTCCACATTCTCCGCCAGTGAGCGCAAACTGTCCTCTCTGATTTCAATAACTCTCATATTGTCACTTTGATTTAGGTGGCTTTTCGTTCTTTAGGTCAAGTAACAACTTCCGCATTTCGGCAATTTCTTTACGCAACGCCTCATTTTCGGCATTGATGTTTGCGTCTATCGGCTTGATGATCGCCAAAGCATCATCGCATTGCTTGATAATCGCTTTATGTCGGTCAACGCCAGCGATGGCATCCTCGCTCTTGCGCTTGATGTTGCAGATTTCGGTGGCGATGGTGTCGGCATTTGTGCTGATTACCACATTACCGTTGTTGCCATAGTCAGCGATATCGAGTTGCGCAGGAACTTGCGGAAAGTTGTAGGTAGCATCGCCAACCTTGGTGACAATATCCACCACATAGAGCGGTGTTTGGTTCATGCCTTGTGGCATAAATCTCATTGTCGGCATGGTGATGTTTGTCACTTCCGCTTCCTCGATGCGAATGTTGTTGTCTTTGTGGAGTATATAAAGTTTTCCTCCAACCCTTAAATTTTGAAAAGCCATAGTTTTACAATTTAGTTAATTACACAATGTTAAGCACTTGCAAGGTATTCTCGGCACTTTCCCACCAACACAGCAACACGCCTACACCAGTGATGTCGCTTGCCGTGATTGCATTACCGCCAAGCCCAGTCAATGGTTGGTTGTTGATTTGAACTGGTAGTGTGCCAGTCGTGCCAGTAGGTACGGCTTGCGACACCTTGATAGCAACCAATCCGTTCCAGGGTCTGCCGAAATTCGCATTACGAAGCGAGTAGGTGACTGCCGTTGTGCTGACCGCCACTCCACTTGTCTCAATACGTGGAATGCCTTGCTTATTAGCCGTGGTAAAAGGATTCAAAATAGCCATATAGCCCTCCTTTCATTTTATGCCCAGCCGTTGAAGTTGGGTGAATAAGGGTTATAAAGATAATTCACGCTGCTTGCACACAATGGGTTTTCTTGGAACGCCTTGATTTGCGGCCATTGAACAGGTACGGTATTGGGTTGCTTGCCCTGAATATCCGACAAAGCCTTGTAGATAGGCTGAAGTTCCGACTGACGCTCGGCACGAGATTGTGAAGCCGTGAGTTGCGCTGTAAGCGATGCGATTTCTCGGTCTTTTCGGCTGTCCTCGATTTGGTCGAGTTTGCCAAGAATGGCACGAGTGTTGTCGTTTGCGCTGGTCTTGAGGTCGCAAGCGAGTGTCTGCATACGGAATGCGTTGTCGCTGAACCCTCGCTCCATAGCGTTGCCAACACCATTGATGGTGCTTTGCAAAGTATTTGTCTGCTGACAAATCGCCATCTTGTTGTCGCAGCAGCATTGTGCCAACTGGCTTGCGAGTTGGGAATTGCTGTTTTGGAGTTGAGTAGCCATCGCTTGTAGAGTAGAATTAATCTGCTTGATGTCGCAGTTAAGTGTGGTAGCCAACTGACCGATAGCGTTTCCGTTGCCTTGGATTGCGCTCATCAGAAGTTCACGACCTGCGTCATTGTTAATCATATTAGGCAGATTTCCGTTTTGGTTGCCCCAGCCGAAGCCGTTGCCACCCCAGCCTGTAAATATAAGCAGGAAAATCACCCACATGAACCAGCCGCCCTCGCCACCGAAGCCGCTATTATTCTTCATCGCCAAAAGCATATTAGGGTCAATGCCTCGCTGTTGGCAAAGTGATGCGAGCAATGGCATCATTGAGCCGCTCTGCCCACCGTCAGGTAAAATAAAAGTTTTGGATTCGCTCATTTTTGTAAGTTTTAAATTGATTAAACAATAGGTTCAAGTTGCAACTTTGCCACGAATTTACACCCACAAAAACATACGCCCTAACAAGTGCCAAAACAAATGTAGGCACAAGTGATTATCAGCGAGTTACGCAAATTCGCTGTCCCGAATTGGGGACAAAAAAACAGCCGACTTTCACAAACCGACTGCTCAACTAATTAATTAACTCTTAACCCAAAAAAACTAAATTATGAAAAAGATTTCAGCGCATTTATATCTTCATCGGTGTAGTAAATGTTCTTGTAGCCTTCACGGTGTGGCGTGATACCACTCTTGGCAACTATCCTTGACAACTGGCGAACACTCACGCCAAGTTCCCTCGCTGCCATTTCTCTACTGTATCGTTTAGGCACTTTGCTCCTGTATAGCGTCCGCAGAGCCGATGCCATCGCACGCATCGCCATATCACCCATATTGCAAGGGTTTGCCGTCACCTCGCTTTTTATCTCGTCAAGCACAGCCATCATCTCTTCCACACCGCTTGCCATAATACTTGCTTGTTAATGTAACACTAATAATAACAATTCCAACGGATAATATCACCACACGTAAAGGCGTGAGGAAATCATCAAGTATGCCGTAGTCTCGAAGCCAACAAAAGCACCACACAGCAAGGTCGTAGTGCAGAGCAAGGCGGTGAAAACAGCAGAAGTCCAACTTGTACGAGAGCACCAGCATCACAACATACAACAGCGGTGATACGCCATTGTGTGCTAAAAAATTGGAGTATATTCCGCACAGCAACAATAGGCAGTGTAAAACCATCAACACTACCAGTGCGAACGGCAGCCACTTGATTAGAAATATCAATCGTTTCATATCTTATATATATTATATGTACCCATTTCCTTGATTTCGGGTACACAATTCATTCAACGTGTACCCAAAATCGCCAAATCGGGTACACATCATTTGTATCTCCGCCACGCCAACACACAAACAAGCACCCCAAATGCTAAACCAGCAATAACCGCTAATGCACCACCGCCGATAACTATCAAACACTTCTGCCACCAGTATAGGCGGTTCACCTCTTTTATGCCAGATTTGTCGGTATTGTGTTTCGTCTCCACAGGATTCTCCTCGTACACCCACTTGTCGGATGCCGTGAAAATCGTGTCGTGAACCATTTTAATGCGCCACTTAGTGCTATATCTTTCCTTGAAGATAGTGTCGCCCTTAATAGCGAAATACACACTATCCTTGACGAATGTTGTGTCAATTCTCCACGCTATTGTTTTCAGCGTGTCGTGGCTCTGCACAGTGTCGTGCATAACCACTGGCACTTCCTTATATTCAGTCTCGGTGATATACTTGGTCTTGCACGAGCAACACACCAACGCAAGCACCACAAGCGCAAGTATCACGGCAATGGCAGATGCGCACCCCTCGTATCTTGTATATTCCTTATCTTCCATAATGTTAAATATATTTAAGTTATTAATTTTATAACGAAATTGTTATGTTATTTAAAACATTCTTGCTATCTTTGCAATGGTTTCAAGAGTGAAGCTAATTAAAAACTTTAAATTTTTTAATTACATTTTCATTATGAAAATTAGACAATTTGTTGCGTTATTGAAACGCAATGGTTGCTTACTTCGCAGACATGGTGGAAATCATGATTGGTGGTACAGTCCAAAGACTAATCAGTGTTACGCAATACCACGACACCAGTCACAAGAGATTCCACCACGGATTGAAGCCAAAGCAAGGGAGGTCTTAGGGTTGGATAAAGAGTAAATCCTAAATGGTGGCGTAACAACCACCAACCTCTTTTGTTTTTTACAATTATTAAAAAGAACGCAATCTTATGAAGAAAGCCGTATTAACAACTACTGCAATGGTTGGAAAATCAAGCAAAAGCAGTTATTACTGCCACACCACCGACACGATTGAAAATTGCTCTCTCGCTGGATATGGAAGTACCCCAAAAGAGGCAATGGACGATATGCTTGTCAGTTACGAGGAAATCAAGGAAATCAACACGGAGAACGGACTTGAAACTCCAGCACTGAAATTCTCCTACAAGTTTGACTTGCCATCTTTCTTCGCCCACTTCAAATGGATTAATGTTTCCAAGTTTGCAGAAATTGCTGGCATCAACGCTTCGTTGCTTCGTCAATATGTATCGGGAAGTGCGAAAGCAAGCGACACGCAATTAAGCAAAATAAATAACGCTATCAACAAACTGTCAAAAGAACTTAACACAAGCATAGAATAAAAGAACTCTCTTATCCAATCCTCCTATATAGCTCCTTGTAGCTCTGCGCCTGTCATTTGTCCGATAGGCGTTTTTTTTATTTGCCCACAATTTGCTTTTCGCTTTAACTTGCTTAAAGTTTTAAGTGCGAAATCACGCCCACAATATACTGTAACGCCATTTCCACGCTTAACACTCGCTTAAAATCGCTTTAACTTAGATTAGCCGCAATTTGAATTTCTCCCATTCTTTTGAATTATTCCTCGCTCCGACAATTCTTTTACCTGTTGTCTTGTCGTAAATTTCGGGTGCATCGTTCCAGCCAATCAATCCAGGGCAAAGTTTGCCAGTTATATCATAGTGGCGAACAACCCTATCAAGCGGAATGTCATATTTTTTCATCAGAATTTTAGCCAACCTTACGGCATTGTCAAGTTCCTTTTCGGTAAAACTCCACCCATCGTGATTGCTGTGGTTGAGTGCCACATTCGTGCGTGGTGAGCAGTTGGAACAAATCTCGATACTGATTGTGTTGCTGTTTCGTGCTTTGCCATAAAGACTACCGCCACCGCTATTCAGGAGTTCGCCACCGACCGCCCAGCAGTAGTAATTGTTAATATCGGGGTTGAACTGCACCATTTCGGCATCGTCCACAGAAAAATCTGCACTCGCTTCACGGCTTAAAAATACATTACGCACATTCCTTGCGCTGCCAGCTTTAGAGGTACTGCCAGCGGTGAAATGTATTGCGAGGTATTTTATATCTCGTTTAGGCAGCATCTTGATATGCTTGTTGAGCGGAAGATAAACCACACCATCAGCCACCGCCTTGCTCGGTATATCCTCACCGAACATCGCCACCCAAGTCTTGTAACCAACAACACCGTCTGCCGTCAATCCGTGCGCCCTCTGCCACACAGCCACGGCTTCCTTTGTTTTTTCGCCATACAAGCCGTCAGCACTCACGCCCACGGCTTTCTGAATTTTCACAACCTCGTTACCTCGGCTTCCTACCTTGTATATCATATCGTTTTAAAATTAAAAAGGTCGGTCGGAACTAAACACAACTAACTATAACAACCTCAAATCAATTTTTAAAAAGTTACTATTAAATGGATTGCCGACCGACCTAAATTGTTAAACACTTTATTTCTTTTTCGTTTTGCGTATAACACCATCGGTATCAACGCCATAACGCTTGCCGATGCTCTTTGCGAGTGCCTGCAAGTTGATGGAGTAGCCGTGTGGCTTGATGATAATTTCGTTAATTTCTCTCATTTGTTCTTGCATTTATAGTGATAATCGATTCCGAAAAGAGAGCCGACGAATGTCAGTATTTCACCGAATGCTACCAGCACCGAGCTGTCGATTACCCCTGTCGGCGGCACGCTGAATCCTGCCACCAGCAGTCCTGCGCCGAGTGTTATCAGCACCACGGCGCAAATCAGCTGCACTTTATGTGATGTGTCTTTTTTCTCGCTCATATTTAAATCAAAGAAAATCATCGTATTTGTACTGTTGTTGAATTGGATTCGTGCCACCCAGCATGTCCGAAAACGTCAGTAGCCATAAGCCACGGCACCGCCTGCTCCACGCCTTGCTAATAGATACTGCCAACTATGGCGACAAAACCTCCTTGCACGGCATCACTATTCTTGAACATCACCCACCTCCTTTCCGTAAGGCATACCGTACTCCTTTGCAAGACGTTTTTCTTCTTCCTCTTGCTTTTGCTCCCACTCGTTGTATTCTGTAATATCGACCTCAACCCAACTTTCAGGGTTGTAGGTGCTCACACGCAATGCGTACACCACATCGCCATTCTCGCTCACTTGTTTGAGCGCCTTGTTCTTTTTTGCTATCAGTTCCATATATTATTCTCCTTTTGCCAATGATACATTTGTTTTATTTGCGAGTGCCGCCTGCACGCCAGCGTCAGCAATCGCCCTCTCGTATGCTTCGGGGTGGAGGGTGATGGTGAAGGTCGCGTCTGTAGCGTTTTCTATCATATATATTATACTTTCAATACTCAAAAACTCACAGTCTTTAAACTCTATGTTTGATTTTAAATTCTTGATTTTCACACTTGTAAGTTTTTTACAACTCCTAAATGGTAGAGTAATACTTGTACAATACGTCATATCAAGCACAGAATATATATGTGTAAGATGTGAACACTCGTAAAATGCGTAATCCATATTTTTAAGTGGAATTCGGATATTTGTAAATTTAATGATTTCTATTTTTTCCGAAAAACAGAACATATAACTAATATCAAAACCTGATGGTATAAGATATCCTTGCATATATCTATATTGCGAATCTGTGCAAGTTGTTCTCCATAAACTGTTGTTGTAACACATTTTGACGTTAGAATATACATTGTTCATGATGTTGCACCCGAACGCATACACCTTGCGCATATCATCATTTGTTAAGTCACCAAGACCAGTGCACCACCAGCATCCTGCTTTATGTGTTAAATTTCCAACAATCGGGTCGCTAACAACAATATCTTTGCCAGTCCCATTATACACTCCCCCTACTAATTCATACAAATAGTGCAAAGGGTCACCGCTCGGAGTGTTGGCGGCGAACGCCATCGTACTCGCCTTTTGACTCATCACCGCCGTTTCACTTGTACCTGTGGACTGGACAATATCTGTCTTGTCAACCTTATCGTCAAGCAGTGTGTCCGTTGCCGACTTCTCGTAATACCTGCTGTCAGACATCGCTTTCGTGTAGTAGTTGTCGGCATTAATCTTGTACTGCGGAACTGGGACTTTATTCCCACTCTCGTCTTTATAATACCATCGTTTAGCCATTTTGCACCTCGCTTTCCAATTCATTAATTTTATCTCTCAACGCTTGGCGTTCCTTGTGCAGGCTTGCCACATCGTACGGCATCTCTGCGCCAACGGCCATCGCCTCTGCGCATTTAATCACCTTGTAGTCGCTCTCTTGCAGTTCGGATTTTAAGTGTTCAATCTCCATATAACGCCTATCCCTCAATTCTTCTGCGGTTGGTTGTGGGCAATCCATTTCAACAACCACATATTCTCCACGCTCTTTATATTGTCTTGCTTTCATATACTTTACTATTTTCCGAACACATACCATTTTTGCACACCGTCAATCCTCACCAAGTCTGTTGTAATCTCTATTTTTAAATTTGTTATCAAACCAACATCTTCGTGTTTTTTGTCGGTTAGCAAATCTCTCATATAACACCGTTTTAACGCATTTGGTACTTTAGAGTTATTTGAAGCGTTTATATCACAAACATAATTTCCACAAACATTGTGTATATGGAAACATTCTTCTGCATTTGACGATGAATTGAAATATGAGACACCATAAGGCCCAGATGGATATTTCTCGTTAGTGATTATAATTTTAAACTGTCCTCGATTTGTATTATCCCATTTGCATTGCCCATAAATAAAAACCTCTCTTTTTGGCGAGTCAAATTTCATTTCATAAATTTTAACTTCATTCTTCCCGTCCCATTCCATTAGACCACAATACTCAAACCCACCACGCAGAAACCTCGCATTGCTCTCCGCTTTGGTGTAAACCTCGCCGTCAGCCTCGCCGCCGTCATCCTCCAGCCAAGCGCCAAGTTTCTCCTCGATACTCTCCTTGGTCTCCTGTGGGGCGTTAGTCTGTACATACTCCTTGGTGGCGTAATTGTTAAGTTCGGTCTTGTCCGCCTTCTTTTTGACCTCTCCACTCAACGAATTGTATGAAAAGCCAGCGATCAATGCGGTTTGGGCGTTGAGTGATGTCGCTTCCTTTACGGTCATTTCCTTTAGTTGCCCAGAAGGCTGGCCGTTTTCCCATTCTACACCAATAGCAACATCGTCGGCTTTTCCTTTCAGTTTCTCGTTGAGCGTAACATCGGTAATCACCTCGTCCTGTTCGACCGTCAAGTGACCATTGCCGTCGCCACCCAAAAGCAAACCCTCGTCGCCTATCCACATTGATTTTGTGGAAACGAAATTGTCAGCATTCAGTTCCTTCACTTTCACTCTCTGTGTCGCATCGTCGAGTTTGGCGAAACGGCTGTCTGCCTCGTCCTTCGTGTACGCCTTGACTCCGCCGACAAAGACCATCTTCTTTGTTTTCGTGTCCCATCGGTAGATGTAGCCTGTCAGTTTGTTGGCGTACAACTTTCCCTCTATCGGGTCGCACAAGTCCTCGAAGCCGCCAATGGTCGAGTTGTATCTTTGTATCTTACAGGTGTCGGGATTGAAGATTTTATCTCCAGCCTCTACATGGTAGGCGGCATCACCGTCAAGCGCGCTGCCCATTGAATCAAGCGCCATATCGAGCGCATTGTAGAGGTTTGCGCTGACCACTACAGCCAACGAGTTCTTGTTTGGTGTTTCATTCTGCGCGAACTCGAATGTGTCCCCATTGTCTGCGGTGAACTTCGCGACATCGTCCGTGTCGTTGAACATGGTGTGTGCGCCACCGTCAGAAGTATTGAACGAAACACCAGCGTTGTCGGTGAAAATCAGGTCGCCGCCCATCTCGTCACCAGAGCGGTCTATCTTCCCGGTCAAATCAAGTTTCTGCTGCTCGAACTCGGCGGCACGCTTCTTCTCGGCCTCAACACGCTTGGCTTCCTCGGTTATCCTTGTGTCCTCGTTTGTCTGCCTCTCTCGCTCGTTGCTCTCGCGGTTTCCCTCGTTGGCTCTCACGGTGGCGATAAACTCGGTGATTTCCTCGAACTTGGCTTTCCTGTCCTCTTCTTGCTCGATGCGCATATTTTCGCCTTCGCCGCGTATAGCCTCGTTCCTCACCCTTTGAGCCTCCGCGTTCACTCGCCCACTCTCCGCATTGAGCCTGTTTTCCTCGTTTTCTATACGCTCCTGCTCGTTGGCGTTGCGTGTAATCTCGGCTGTCACACGCTTCTTCTCAGCGTCCGCAATACCCACAACACTTGCGAGCGCGCCATAGAAATCCTCCGCCGTGCCTGTGTAGCCGTGTTCCCTCGCAATCTCGTATGCCGTTCGGTAGATAAACGGAAGCGTCACATCAATGGCGGCTTCGGTCACGGCATCCCCGTTGTCCTCCACGAGTTCCACACCGAGTTCTGTGCTGCCGATAATCACCACGCTTTTCTGTGAGCCGTCGCTGTACCGCCTGTCGGGGCTCATATAGTGGAACTCGGCGCACAGTTCTCCGATGCCGAGCCGCTGGTTGTTGATGTAGCACACGAGTTTTGTGCCGTCCTCCGAAGGCTCGCAGTTGCTCCACACGCCTCCGATATGCGAGCAGTCATAGTGCCTGCCCTCGTAGCCGTCAATGTAAAAGCGCACAAGGAAGTCGCAGTCAGGCACTGTTATCTGCTTCTCGTCCACCTTCAGCGACAACAGCAAAGGCGGTATGTCGCTCTTGTAGTTAATTCTTCTCATATCTGTTTTCAAGTTTGGATATTTCACGTTCAAGTTCCTCGCACTCGCCCTTGTAGAAGTTCACCTTGTGTTGCAGTTCGACAAGTGTAATTCCAGCCTTGGCGAGACTGGAACGGAGCGTGTTGTTCTCCCTGTACGCAAGGGCGAGCAGCACAATAAGCGCAGCCGTGAGTGCAAGGTGTATGATTGTTATGATGATTTCTGCCATAATGGTTTCGTTTTAGCGAGGCATCTCCCTGTAATAGGCGAGCCTCATAAGTTGTTGTGATATTTGCTGTTCCTCCAGTTTCGCTGTCTGCACGAGTTCGGGGGCGGTGATTTCAAGCCAAAGCGCAAGCATGTGCGCCGTTGCGAGCCTTGTGATGCAGTCCTTGATTTGCTCCATGTTGTTGTTCTGCACATTCAGCGTCATCGCCGCCTCGCCTGTGATGAACGAGGTGGTTATTTTCCTTGCGAGCAGCCTGTCAAGAATAACGCCCACATTCGCCATGGCATCGGCGAACCACTGCATCATCTGCTCGTTGTCGTACTCAATCACCCTCACCTTGTCGTACACGCCAAACTTCGAGCCGATATACTCGGAACTTCTGCACACGTCGGTGAACACGTCATCGAATTTTACCGTAATCGTTTTCATACGCCTTTCTCTTTAGCCCTCTGCTGGAGTTCGCGGATTTCCTCTATACCCGACAACCGCTCCGCCATCTGCGCCAGCGTTGCCCACAGTTGCGAGCCGAGTGTCTGCAATGCCATTGCCGCCGTCTGGTATATGATTGCGTCGTAAAGCATTTCGGGCAGGTTGATTTTGTCCTCGCTGTTGAACTTCGGAACAGGGAGATACTGCGCCTGTGTGATGCCTTTCCCCTCGTCTGCGCCGTAAAGGAGCAAGACTGGCTTTCCGACCTGCTGACCCTCTATCACGCACGGCCTGTGGTTGTTCGGGCGCACACCACGGAAACGGCTGCCACAAACCATCTTCGCCACGCTCGTGTCCTCGGTCGGCACCCTTACAGGGCAGTCCCAACCGTCCATTTCGGCTATCACAAGTCTTAGGTAGTCGTCGGGGAGTGTCATAACCGCCTTGTTCAGGCTGTCGGCCGTTATCTTTATGTTTGTCTCTATCGGGGTGTCTATAGCTCCGCCGAGGTTTGCTGTCTCGCCCTCTATGGAGGCATCTATTTTATTAAACTTCGGTAAGTCCTTCACACCGTCGTTCGACACCATTCGGAGTTGGCAGTTGAGCAGTATGTGCCTTGCCGCCGTGGTGATGTGCTTGGATATGATGTCGTCAAGTTCAAGTGTGTCGGCATCGGTCGCCACGCCGCCAATTCCGCTCTCCGTCTGGTTTTGGTCTATGACGGTGCGCACATCTTGCAGTATTCTCGCCTTGTCGTAGTTCATAACTCGCTGAAATAAATGTTCTTTGATTGCGCGTACTCCACAATGTCGCGCTTGCTGCGCAACAGCACATTGTCGTCGGGGAAACGCTCACGAAGGTACGACCTCGCGTCAGAGCAAGAGCCTACACCATCGATGATTTCCATGTTCCTGTCTATCGCGTCGCGCTTGTCGTAGTACCTTTGACCTTCGGGGGTTTCGGCAATCCGCCTCGGCTGCGGCTGCTCGCTCTCGTCCAAGCGAATCATGCCATCCGCAAAATACGGGTGGCTCATTATCTGCTCGCTCTCCTCATCGTCGGTGCTGTTGTATGCGAATCCGCTGTTGACTTCAACAAAGTGGGCGGTGCGCCAAACGCCATTCACGTTCAGGGGTATGTAAAACTCTTTCTTTGATAAAAACCTTTTCATCTCGTGTTGTGTTGTTAGTAATTAGAAAAAGGGTGGCGAGGCTGTTTTCTACCACGCTCACCCTTCTATTGTAGGTATAAGTAGTCGTTCGCTTATGCGGTCGCCACAATCCTCATGTGGTTCTTTGGTGACTTGAGAACCATGGCGGAGATTTCACGGAGCACACGCGCCTTGCTGTCCCTTGTGCCTTGTGCGTCAAGGTCGAGGGTGTTGGCGTGGAATGGCTCGAATGTGAACCTTTCGAGGTATTCCGCATCAAGGATAAGGCCGTCACCAGCGCGTCCGTGGAGGTCAAACACCTCGTCGAGGATAAACATGAACGAGCCGAAGTTTGTCTGCACCTCGGTGAAGGTCAAATCCCACTTTGTGACCTTGTGGATGAAGGTGTAGTTGCCCACGAACGCCTTTTCAAGTTCAGCGAGCAGTTCGCTGCCGCAAATCACAAGTCGCTTGTCGCTCTTGCCCGCGCCAGAGCCTGTGAACACGCTCTTTGAGAGGTCGATGATTTGTGGGATAGTCCAGTAGTTCTTTTTCGCCTGATAGGTGTGTTCGGTTGTCACCTGGTTCCAGATGCCCTGTGTAGTCCACACATAGCGGTTGGTGTCGGGGTCGAGGAACTTGGCCTTTGTGCCGAAGATGAACGCGCCCTCCATGCCAAGTCGCATGTCGGCAAGCACGGCCTCCTCTTGGTCGCTCAAAGTGATGTCGAAGCGTTTAGCGGTGAGTTTGTCGATGGTCGATTGCTCAACTTGAGCCATAAATTTTTGGCAGTATTGATCGCCTGTCACAGGAAGGATTGCGTAGCCCGGTGCTTGGCTGTCGAGTTCAGCGCAAGCCTTGGCGATACGGATAAGTTCCTTGTTGGCTGGAATGGTGAGTATCTCATCCTTTGGGTTGATGGCGATAACCGAAATGCTGGTGTTCTTGTCGCGGTCAAGCACCCAAAGTTTCAAGTCCTCGTCGTTAAGGCCCTTTACACCCTTCACGATAATCACGTCACGGCGGTTGAAGATGTTCACCTTGCTTGGCACAATGGTGAACGCCTCCGAGATTTTCGCCTTCTCAACTGTCACCTGTGCGCTGACGGTGGTCTTGATTGGCAGGTAGTCGATGGTGCCGAACTTGAACTCCATCGACTTCACGTTCTTGCTTCTCGCCGCCCTACGGCTGATTTGGTCGATAGGCGTGCGCACTGGTCGGATTTTGGTGAGCAGTTTGTCGTACTGGTCTTCGTAAACCTCAGGTGCCGCCTGTTGAACGGTGGTGACGGACTGCTCGGGGAACACCGCCTTGCCACCATCGGCGGTTTCAGTTGTTTCGGTTGGGTTCACAACTGTTGCTTCCGGTGTGTCGGTAACCGCAACACCTGCGGCAAGGCCAACGCCACCGCCGACAAACACAGCCACAGCCATCATCAGCACTTGGCCGATGAATGACACTAAACTCTTAATTCTCTCGTGTTTCATAATGCTTAAAATACTTGTATATTGATTTGTTTACTATAATTCCTTCTCGTTGTCACGGTCCCAAATGGAGTTGCCGAGTTCGCTCGAAAGTGTTCGCCTTTCCGCTCCGCTCTCCCGTGGGCCACCGCCTTGTCCTCGCAACATGCTTGGCGACGCGCCTTTGATGATGTGGTTCTTCTCCACCTGCATCTTGGCGTTCTTTCCTCGCATCTCGCCCTCGGTCTCGGCCGCCGAAACATTCTCGTCGTGCAACACAGCCTTCGCGAGCATCTGCCAAATGTCCTTGTCGACCTTGTTCTTGATTGCGCCCTCTTGAATCCTGTCCCAAAGCGAATACATTTCGTTGGTCTGCTCGCCGGTCATCGCGTTCTCGTCCGCCACCTCGAGCATCGCCTCAATCGACGGGCCGATATTCTCCAGCTGCTCCTTCTCCAGCAGTTCCCTGTCGCTCACACTCTTGGCGTACTCGTTCATGCCGTCAAGCACATTGTTGGCGAGTTCCTCGTTCTCCGGGTCTTTCATGAGTTCAATAAGGGGTTCGCCGCCAATCTTCGCAAGCACCTTCCAAGGGTTGCCGCCGTTGTGCGCCTCGACAAGCATCTGAGCGAAAGCGGGGTTCTTTTTCAGCATCTGCGCAATCTTCTCGTTGTCCTCCTCGTAGGATTTCACACGACTGTCAAAATCGTCATAGTCAGCATTAATCGCCCCGTAGTAGGCTTCCTCGTCGTTGCGGTCAATGTCGGCATGGCGTTTTGCAAAATTGTCGTCCCACTTCTTCTTTGCGGACACAACTTCTTGATTTTCAATATTTTTCTCGTTCTCCATATAGATACCCTCTATTATTTGTTTACGAAATTAACCCATATACAACACTGCTGATTTCCAACAATTCACAAAGTGTTGGTAACTTTATTATATGAAAGCGAGCAAGTTGGACTATGGCGAGCAGCGCGACAATGAGCTGTTGAGGGTTTTCCTGTCGTACCTCACGATGGGCTACGGCACAGACGAGTCTGTGCGCCTCGCTATCGACACGCCGTGTTCGAGGTACTGGACTTCACCGGAGAACGCCTTCAAGCGCATAAGCGCGATGCGACGTGGAAAGGAGTACACGAAAAAAGGCACAAGGGCGAGCCGCCTGTCAATGTTCGCCCACATCATGTGCAGGTGCGGCGGCGACTACTCTGTCCAGAATATCGAGAGGGTGGTGTATTCGGAGGCACCACGGTTCTTCCTCACTTTCGAGACCGCTAAAAAATACATCTACAACACCATAAACAAGAGAAAGAAATGCAGAGGCACATCAGAAAAATAGTCATATTCCCACTTGTGTTCATCTACTCGCTTGAAATCGCAAGCGGTGTGAAGTACACAAGTGTCCCGTTTTTCAACATCTTCATGCACGGCAACGTGTTCCACCTGTTCCTGTGCTGCTATTGCCTGTGGGCGATGCTTGTGAACCGCCCGATGTCAAACACGCACATGCTTTTGGCCGGGCTTGTTTCCGCCACGGTGGGCATGTACCTGTCGCCAACTCCGTTTCAAGGCACGTCGGGAATCATATTCACCATCACCGGGCTTGTTCTTTCGGCATATCCGACAAGGGGGAATTATGCCCGTGTGGCCATCGCGACGGCGATATGCACGGCGGTGCAGCCATCGTCTTGGTGCGTCCATATCGTGCCGCTCGTGATAGGTTTCGTCTATTACAGGATTTTTAAAACAGCACGCCATGGGCACACCGTTTAACCACAGGTACAACGACGAGGACAGGAAGAAGATGCACTCGCCAGAGGCTCTTGAGAAGAAAAAGAGGACTTTGCAGGCCAAAAAGGATTTGCGTGAAAATGTCAACGCTATACTTGTCGAGGACGACGAGCGCAACAAGGCCCTACAGTCCACATTTGACCCGATTACAGGCTATAACTCGGTCGGGGACAGGGTGCCTTTTTTTCTCCGTGTGAAGCAGGGTGTGGAGTACAAGTGGTGGATTCCGCGTGAACTCGCTGGCAACGAACTTGTGAGGGAGTTGAACAAGTGCGGCTCGATAAGGCTGTTTTGCAAGCAGAACGGTATGGAGGGAAAGGACGAGATGGTGCTTTCCGAATTGATAAAGTTGCGTGCCAAATACGATTTCCCTTTCTATGCCGCTTCGTTCGTGTCAATCAAGTCAAAGAAGGGCGGCAGCAATGTGAAGTTCGTGCTGAACTATCCACAGCGAATACTTTGCGGCGTGTTCGAGAAGTTGCGCTCACAGGGCAAGCCGATAAAGGTTATCGTGCTGAAGGCGCGGCAATGGGGTGGCTCGACGCTGACCCAAAACTACATGGCATGGATTCAACTCATGCACAAGGAGGGCTGGTACTCCGCTATAGTTGCGCACCAGTCGTCGGCGGCTTTGAAAATCAAGGCGATGTACGATAAGATGATTCGTGATTTTCCACCCTCGCTTTTGGGTATTCCCGACAAGGGCAAGATGGCTCTGACACCGTATTCGGGCTCACGAACCGACTATACCATAACGCAGTCAAAAAAGCCTGTGCGTGATGTTGTTATTTCTATCGGCTCGATGCAGTCGCCCGACTCGGTGCGTGCCGGTGATGTGTCTATGGTGCATTATTCCGAGGTCGGCCTTTACCGCACCACAGAGGGCAAGACACCGGAGGATTTGATTCAGGCCATTTCCGCATCAATCCCCGATGCCCCGCTTGCGATGAATGTGATGGAGTCAACGGCAAAAGGAGAGAACAACCTGTTCCACCACGAGTGGCTTGACGCGAAGAAGCCAGAGAATGACGGCTGGAGCGGCCGCACTCCCGTGTTTATCCCTTGGTACTATATCGAGATTTACCGCCGTCCGTTCGCTGATGATGCGGAGCGTCGCGCCTTTGCAGAGAAGATTTTCAAGGGCAAGGACAAGACCGAGACGAAATCACCACGCGAGGAACCCGGCTCGTACATTTGGAAACTGTGGGAAATGGGAGCGAGCCTTGACGCTATCAACTGGTATATGAACAAGCGCAGGGAGTTCCGCAACCACGACTCGATGGCATCGGAGTTCCCCTCGGATGATATTGAGGCGTTCGCGCACTCCGGTCAGGCGATATTCGACAAGTACAGGATAGAGAAGTTGAGGAAGGACTGTTGCTCTCCACGAAGGCTCGGCGAGGTGATGGGTGATGATATAAGCGGCCCACGCTCCCTTTCCAACCTCAAATTCGTTGACGACACACAGGGGTGCCTGCGTGTGTGGGAGCTGCCCGACAAGTCTTTCAGGGCATCAGACCGCTATGTGGTGTCGGTTGATGTCGGCGGTGTGAGTTCAAAGAGCGACTATTCGGTTATTGTTGTCATTGACCGCTGGTGGCGCACCGAGGGCGAGAATGACGAGATTGTGGCGGAGTGGCACGGACACATACGGCACGAACTGCTGGCGTGGAAGATGTTGCAGATAGCCACATTCTACAACGACGCGCTTCTTGTTCCCGAGGCAAACACATACATTCAGGACTACAACAAGACCGAGGGCGACCACGCCCAGTTTATCCTTGACACGATAGGCGGCATATACCGCAATATGTACACGCGCAAGGCATCGCCAGAGAAAATCCGCGAGGGAAGGGCGCGCGAGTGGGGCTTCTTCACGAGCCGCTCGTCAAAGGAGATGATTATAGACCACTTGAAGATGCTCATCAACACGCACGGATATACGGAGCGGGAGGTGGAGGCTCTTGCTGAATATGGCGTTTACCAGCGTGACGAGAAGGGTGCGGCAAACGCCGCCACTGGCTACCACGACGACCGCTTGATGTGCCGCGCTATCGGCTTGTATGTCTCATCGACAATGCCCATACCGAGGGAGGTCAGGGGCAATAGCAGCGATAACAGGTTCAGGTTCGGCGGCGGGAACTGGCTTAACGAATCGCAGTTCTGATTTATATACACACAAAAAAACAGCGGCACGAACAATACGCGTGTCGCTGTTTTTTTTCTTGTTACCGTCATTCGGTGAATGTGCCAGCGAGTTTCGACACAAGCATCTCCGCATCGTCTTTCACATTTGCGTTGATATCCTGCGCTATGCTCTGCTTTTTAGGCACCACAAACTCCATGAGTTTCAGATACGCCTTCACACGGTCGCCCGGCTCCATTTCAGCAAGGCACCTCTTCATGTCGCGTATGTCTATCAGTTTGCCGAGGTTTTCCTCGTTCAGTTCCTTTTTCGCCATATCGTCAGAATTTTAGATAGTTCGAGTATTCGTCATTTGTGTGGCCGATAGGTATCCTCGTGTTGATTGTCACTTTAAGCCTTGACCTTGCGCTCTGTGCCGCCACCTCGCTCGCTGAAGGGTCGCGGCCCACAAGTGTCTCCCATTGCGCACGGCATTTCATGAGCATGTACTGCTTCACGGTCACGGCTATCTTGTAGCCCATCTGCGGATATATGTCGTCGGGGAATTGCAGGCTCACATTGTAGTCGTGCATGTCTATCGTGTCGCCGCAAAGTTCATACTCCACGCTGTCGTTATGCGCGCTCTCGCCACAGTCGCAACCGTCATGGCCGCAGCAGCAGCCGTGCGCCACGGTGTACGCGCTTAACGCGTCGAGCATTTCCACCCACGCCATATCAAGGGCCTCCTTGATGAGCGATGCGTGTCCGAAGTCTGTCGCCCCCTGCACGGTGTGCCTCAACTTCATCTGCTCGTCGCTCATCAGTTCGCCTATGGTGTACGACCAAGTGGCAATGCTTTTCATTATTTCCCTGCACGGGATTTTGATATCAATCTTTTTCATCGCTATTCTTGTTTTGCTGTTGCTCTCTCATTCGCTCTGTCGCCTCCTTTGGCGAAAGCAGGTCGTACTGGTTGAGGATTCGTTCGGCGTTGTGCTGTGCCACGGTGCCGTTGTCAACCATTCCCTCGTAGTCGCTCGGAACACTTTGCGGCTTTTCTTGCTGTGGTGAAGGCTGTTGCTCTTGTCCGCTTTGCGCCATCTGCGTCTGTTGCTCCATTTGCGCCTGCCTTGTCTGCTCCATCGCACGAAGCACCCTTTGCTTGAAGTTCCAGTCGCCAAGTTCAACATACTGCCTTCCGTCAATGTCGCCACGGTTCAATAGCATGGTGAGTAGGTCGGGGCTTACACTGTTGGCGTTCGGCGCGTCGTCCTTGTCGTACAGTGTCACATCCGCATCGATGTCACCGCAAAGTTCGGGGTCGTATATGATTGGCTCCTGTGAGCCTGCAATCGTCAGCCTTTTCCTCTGTGTATAGAACTGCTGCACGAGTTTCAGCACCTTTCTCGCCACATTGGTCATCATCTGGTTGTATGATTCCAGGAGGTCGAGAATGGCAACTGAGGAGTTTTGGGTCTGCTGTGCGTAGAGTGCCGCGCTCTGTCCGCTGAATCCGGGCTTGCCTTGAAGCGCGCTGTTCACGCCCGATGCCTCTTCAAGTATATTCATTTGAAGTTGGAGCATGTCGGCCGTGCCGATATTGGTAAGCCTGTTCGCCACCTGTTCGGGCCGTGCCATGCTTGCCGGGTTTGCCTTGTCGTCGTAGAACATCACGGCGTTGCTTTGTGTCCACTCCCTCTGAATCTGTTCGGGTGTCTTGCCTTCGGGGACAAGCGACATCGGGAACAGCAGAATACCCTTTGCCGCCGACAGGAGCAGTTTGTCGTTTACCGATATGAGTCGGTTGATATACCTCTGCTGGTCTATGAGGTCGGCGACGAATGAGTGAACCTCGCCGTTCGTGTACGGGTACAGTTTCATCACATACGGATGCTCGCCATGCTCAAATGGCGACTCCTGCTCGTCAAGCACATCTCCGAACGGGGAGAGATAACGCACATACCAGTATTCAGACATTATCCAGTTCATCTCTATCAAAGCCACATCGTCAAGGTCTATCGGGGCGTCGGGGTGCTGTGCGTTCCATTTTCTCGCGCTCTCTATCCTGTTGCTGTTGATGAGGTCATAAAGCGGCTTGTCCTTTTCGTCAATCTCGAACAGTTTGTCGCTTTCCTCCTGCGCCCAGTCTTGACAAAGGTATTTGGGTTTCCGCTCTTTCGTCCACACCTCTATCACACGGCAGAGCGACCTGTCCTTTGGAACGTAGAAGTCGGCGGAGTGGCTTTCCTTGCCGTTCCACATCTGGCTGTTGAACTCGCGCACCGTCTCCATGTCTGAACACCTGTTGTATATCGCGTCGAGTTTGGCGTAGTCCTGTCTGCTGTGCGCGAAAGTCCTGCACAACTCGCTGAATGTGATGTCGTGAATCTCGCCTATAATGCTCAAATCCCAACCGCGGCTGTCAACCATGTTGGTGTCCCAAAACGCGTACTCGAAGTTCGGCACGTTGCTTATCCACACGTTTTGGCTTCCGCCGTGTATATCCCACACGGCCTTCTGCATCGCCCAGCCCGTGATCAGGAATCTGCCAAGTCCTTCCGCGTCAAGCCCTTTCTTGTCGTTGAGGTCGTAGATGCTCTTGATTGCCACGGTCAACTGGTCTATCGCGCCCTGCTCGTCGGGGTCGTTGGCGGAGCAGGCGGGTATCTTGTTCTGCTTTCTCCACACGCCCACAAGCACACGCACAAGACGGTTGAGCATGTTGTTCGTCAGCGGCACATTGCCTTGCGCCACGATGCTGTCACGCTCCTTGCAGCGGCAGCCGTTCTGCCATATCTCGTCACCCCACTGGTCGCCAATCACATAGCGGTAGTTCCTTCTCGCGCTCTCCCTGAACTCGTAAAGCGCGTCATAGCACGACTGCGCCTTCATCAATATGTCAATCTCGCGGTTGCCGTCCTTAATATACTTCACAGAATCGATTGTCTTTGCCGATTCCTTGGAGTTTACGGTAAGCCGTGAGCGTAGTCTGATTTTGCTCCTGTTCTTATTTATGGCCATAGATAAAAACTTTTTCGGCAAAGTAATGCCTTTATCGTTTCGGCGTTGTTCCAACAATTCAACATAAGCCCATACCGCACAATCCTTTCCAATGTTTGCAATACTGGAAAGGATTGGAAACAGCGGTGGCGGCACCTTCTGTGATGCCGCCACCGTGGGTTGTGGTATATTACAAAGTCATGCTACTCAATGGAGTTCAACAGCATTTTCGCCACTTCCTCCTTCGGTTTCATATCGCCGTCGATGACCTTGCCTCTAATAGAGCGAATCTGCTCCATTATGGCATCGGCGGCCTTGTTGTTACCTGCCTTCACGGCCTTTGTGAGTTTCGTTTTCAGGTCTTTTATCAGCCTGTCGGCCTCGCTTGCATATACTGCCGTAACAAGGCCGTCACCAATGTCGGTCATTCGCCTGTACGCGTCTTGGTAACTGATGTCACCGTCTGAATACATCTTCATGACCTCTTTCGCCTTGGCCTTTTGCTTCTCGCTGCCGTCTTGCAGTTTCCTGAACCTCGCATCGGCTTTCACATCGTCCGCCGTGGCAATGATTCCGTATGAGCCTTTCACCTCGCCCCTCGCAACCGTGCCGTTGTCAATGTCCGATTTGTTCACATACTTGCCGCTCTCGGAAACGCCTTTGGGTATCATCTGGAAATCTTTGACACCAGCCTTTTCCGCGAGTTTCACATAATCGGAGTGGGTGTGGCCTTTAACCTTGTCTATTCGCTCAAGTTCCTTCATCAGCGCGAACGCCTCTTTCCTGTCATTGTCGCCGCCTGTCAGTTTCTTCTTGATTTGTCGGAGAATGTCGTGAACAAGGTTGTACCTCAAGGTGCGCTCGCTGTTGCCGCTCTTCTGCTCATATCCGAGTGCGAGTTTAAGCGAGTCCGTTTTCTGCTTCGCCTGCTCGTCGGAGTATTCGAGTTCCCTGTTTTTCCGAATGATTTCTTTCCTCTCGTGGTTTTTGAGCCATTCGTCATGGTAACCCATCGCGTCGGAAGCGTCTCTGATGTGGTACTCCGCCCACTCGTCAACATACTTGTTCAGGTCACGCTTGAAGGCACGCGAGCGGAACAGTTCGGCCACCTTTCCTCTTGCGTCTCCGCTTTCCACCTCCCTCTTGAATATCTTCCCGTCCGCGTATGCTCGCTTGACGATGTAGTCCTCAAGGTCTTTGGCTGTCTCGCTCGTCTTGCCGTATGCGCCGAGGTAGTAGTCTTTAGCCTCGTGGTCACGCATACTCGACATTGGGGTTGAAAGGAAGTTGGCCGCGCTGATGAGGTTCAGTGAACTGCCCTTTACCTTGTAGTCATAGAAGGCGTTGTAGAACCTTTCCACGGTCTTCATGTCTATACCGGTATATCCCCTGAACAACGCGTACAGCACGGTCTTGATGGTGTACTTGGCGGCATCCTCGTCCAAGTCATCGAGGTAGTCGCTCAAACTGTCGCTGTCCTTGTAGCCTTTCAGGGTTTCGCCAACGCTTCTTAGCACCTCGCTGATTGCACCCTCGGCCATTGTTGGTGTCCACCCTCCGTAGCCCGACCATACCGAGTTCACAAAGTTGTTGAGGATAGTGCCTTGGAGTGGAGCGGAGATTGTGGCAAAGGCGACATCACCGCTGTGACCCTCGATAAACCTGTCAAGAGCGGTTTTGCCTGTCGCGTCCTTCGTGGGCGCGTTGTCGTCGTCACCGCCGAAAAGCGCGTTGAATATAGCTTTCGCCCCATAGTAGAATCCAGCCACACCGATAACATTGATGAGGTTCCACGACGCTGGCATGACCACACCGTCCCAAAGCAGGTCAACGGTGGCCTTCGCGCCCTTGCTTACGCTGTGAAGCGGCTTCTCCTTGCCGAGCCTCAACAGCCTGTACGCGCGCTGTATGTCGTTGATGTCGTTGATTGATTTGCGCATAAAGCCGAGTGATGCAGTCTGGAATGTGGTCAAGCCCTTCTCGATAGGGTTTCCGCTTACCTGCATCTTGGAGACATAGGCACGGCCGCTTGACTGCTGCGTCTTGTTGTAGTTTGTCTCGGCGCATGTCATGGCGTACTTGTGGGCATCCTCCTCTGTCGCACCCTTGCGTATCGACCTTTTGTACTCGTAGTCGTATATCGACTTTGAGTACACGGCCACAGCGGCCGCATCGAACACTTGGTTCAGGAAAAGTCCCTTCTGGGAGACATTCTTCTTTATCCACCTGTACAGGCTGTTGCTGTTGCCTACCACCGACTCGTACTCCAACATGATGTTGCCCATCTTGCCGTTGCGGTAACGCTCTCTGAACTGCGGCAGATTCTTCCACGCCCAATAGCACGAGCCGACCATACCGGCAAAGGTGTTTTCCGCGTTCTTCACCTTGCCTGCGAGCAGTTCCGTTCCTACTGGCATGAGTATGTTCGCGAAAAGCCTTGCCTGAAAGCGTGGGTTATAGGAGTAGTTCACACCGGCGATCATTGACTGCAACTGCTTTAAGGCAGTCCAGTACCTGAAGCCCACGGCCGAACTTGCGTACATGCTTTGGGCCTCGTTTATCACCTGCGATGTCACGCTCTCATCGCGCTTATCGACACCAGCGAGGGTGTGCATAGCGTCCCTGAACTTTCTCCACTTGTTCGGGCCTTGCAGTTTCAGCGTCTCGCGGAAAGCGCGCGAACTCAACAGTGTCGAAATATCCTCTCGCATATCAGCGAAGTGGTACCAGTCCTCCATCTCGGCGACATGCTCGTTAAGGATTTTCAGCGCGTCCTCGGTTGTGCTCAACTGGTAATTGTGCTTCACGCGCTCTTTAAGCGCGCTTGGCATCGGGATTGTGTTGCCGTTGTCGAAACTTTCCAACTCGTCCTTTGTCACGATGTCGCCGCCGTAAATCTTGAACGGGAAATAGTTCTCGTGGCGCGTGATTTCGGTGCCGTACTTCTCCACATACTTCTCGTTGTACTTGTCGTATAGTTTTGGCAGGAAGTCACCGACTATCCACTCACCGAACTTGACCCAGTTATCGCCAAGCCCGGCTTTGATTTCAGAAATGGAGAATGCGTCTATACCTTGGCTTTCGAGTTTAGCCCTGCCTTCCTCGCTTAGGCTCCACAGGTACAAGGACAACGCCTCCCCCTTTGTCACCTCCGCCGGTACTGGCTCGCCTGAAAGTGTCTGTGTGAATTTAATCCTCTTGTTGCCGTCCTTTGGCTTCTTTGAGCCGAACAGTTCCTTGCACTTGGACTGTATCTCCGAGCGCAGACCCTCGACCGACTCAATCCGCCTGTCCTCCGACCTTGAGTAACCCCTTTCGCTCTCCATAATCAGGTGGTAGAGTTTACCCTCGCCAGAGAAATGGTTCACATCCACACGGCTCAACATACTCTCCGCCGATTCCGTAGGTGCGAGGAACACCCAGTTCCACAACCTCCTTAACACGCCAACCGACTTATCTTCGCTCTCTTTGGCCTCCTGCTGACCCTTTACGCCAGCGGGTCTTTCCTTGCCGGTGTCAACAGCGGTGATGCCGATATGGGCGACCTCGCTCCTGTGTTCAAGTCGCTCCTGCTGCTGGGCCATATACTGCGTTTTCCCGATTTTCAAAAGCGACCTCACATCGTTGTTCAAATCCCTCAACGCCTTCCGTGCCGCATCCTTCGCCGCGAACAGCCTCGCCCTCTCCTCTCTGATTTTAAGAGCGGTCTGCAATCTCCTGTCCCTGCGGTTGGCTGCCTCCATCTCGGTGTCGGTAGGTGTCGGGGCATCGCTTTTCCATTGCTCTTCAAGTGCCTTTAGCCTGCTCTGCGACTTGTCGGCCTCCGCAAACAGTTCCCTCACATCAACAAGAGAGCGGACAAACGGCATTATTTTTAGCATCTCCTTGTCGTGTGCCGACATTTGCGCCACACCGTCCTGCTCGTCCTGCTGTTTTGCCATCAGGTCGTTCCATAACTTGTCGTATTCAACGGTTGTCCTCGGAACGGCAGTGTCTATCGCATCGTTGGTTTCCGAGAGCGCGTCACTGAACACTGTGTCGAAATTCGCCATTTCCGACTTCACATCGTCGCGCTCCCTGTTGATGGCCTCAACCTCCGCGTCGTACTCGTCTTTGGTGATTGCGCCGCTGTTCAGGCGTTCGTTTACGCTGGACTCTGAGAGTTCAAGTTCTTTCAGTCTGCCTTGCAGCGACTTTTTCTTTGCGAGCATTCCGTCAAGCGACTTCACAAGCGACTTCAACCCGTTGCCGAACTCTCCGTCAAAGCCACGGAACATTCCTTTGAGCGTTTCAATGGCTATCCTCACGGTGTTGCTCACCTTTATGCCAACCTTCTTGCCGCTGCTGTCCTTCTTCGTTGTCTTTACGGAAAGCATGTCGGCAAGGTCGTTGATGAGTTTCCTTGTTTCAATGCCCACTATCACATCGTCAACCTTCCTTATCGTGTCGTCAAGTTTGGTTGCGAGGTTGTTCCTGTCCTGCTCCGTTCCGTCTTTCGCGTTCCATTGCTTGGCGATGTCGCGGACGCTTCTGACAAGGGCGTTGAACTCCGCCTTGCCCATCTCCTTCGCGAGTATTGGTGATAACTCTCCGCTGATGTATTTCACAAGTGATTTCGCCAAGTCTGAAACATTCTCGCTCTTTGACTTGATTTCCGAAATCTTCGCCTTGTACCTTGAGCGGATGCCGGTGTTTGCGATGTCGGTCTTCAATCTCTTTATCTCGGTGGTGAGGCTTTTGACCTTTTCCGCATCGCCGTTCTCGGTCGCCTCGATAAGTTTAGAGTTGAGGTCTGCGAGTTTGTCGGTCAACTTCGCGCTGCGCTCGTTTTCCACGGCGACTGTCTTTTTGGCGTTGAGTTCGTTCAGCCTCTCGCGCAATGCGGCCGCATCACCCTTTGCCACCTCGGAGTGCGGTTTGCCAGATAGATACTCCTTCGTGGCTTCCGCACGGAGTTTCTTCACCCTGTCTATCTCGGCTTTTATCTCGTCAGAGGTGGAATTTTTTTCCAGTTCCTTGTTTACGGCCTGCTCTATCTCGGAGTGCTTGCTGTCATACCCGGTGTCTGCGCCATTCGCTTTTCGCCCAGCCACGGAGAATTGAAGCGGTGTGCTTGAATTATCAGAAGAGTTTTGTGCCTTTGCGTCCGCACTCTCACGAATGCCAATAGGCTGCGCACCGCCACCGACCTCAGCATCGGGTTTCCTGCCCTCCACAAGGTCTTTGAGCGTCATGTTCACGAAATCGTCCACGCTTACCTTTTCAGCTTCAGCCTTGCTCCATGGGGTCATGGTGTCTTTCACGAATCCCCAAGCCTCTTTCAGCCATGATTTCAGATTCTGCACCACAGCCAGTTTCTGTGCCTTGCCGAGCAGGCCGCCCCTCCCGATGGTGGACTCGTTGGCCATGCGGTTCAACAACTCCTCGCCCTTCTCGCCGGTCAGACGGCTATGCACCTCGCTCGCCACAAGGTTATCGTCGTGGGCGATGTCGGCATAGTTCGGGTCGTCCGTCACCTCTCGCCAAAGCGCGGTCTGCTTCATGAGCTCAACGCCCCTGCCCCACAATTCGGGATTCTTCTTCTGCAAGGCTGTATCCCACAAGTGGGTGTACTCGTGGATGGGTGTGTTGGGGTTCATCAGCTTCGCGTCGAGATAAACCTTGCCGTCCACAACGAAGCCATACACCTCGCCTTTCGGTGTGCGCATGAACTGACTTCCACCATTCACCTCCTGCGTCTCACCAAGCCCGGTCGTATCATTGAACTCACCGCTGTACAGCGACTGCTCGATGCAGCGCACTATATCGGCAAGAGGCTTGCCCTCCGCCTTGCGCAGTTTCTTGGCGTTGTAGTACGTCTCGGTCACATGAGCCTCGCCGTTGCCTTTCAGACCCTCGTTCGGCTTGCTTGTCACAAGGATGCTTATACCGTCCCGCACTCCGGCATCGTCCCAGTCGGACACGGTGGAATTGTGGTCGCTCAGACGGATGGTCACTTGCTTGCCATTCATGGTTTCGAATGTTCCATACTGGCTTACGCGTCCGGTTGGCGGCATACCAAGGGCTCTGGCTATGTCGCCAATGAATGTTTTTATGGGTGCATGTGCAAGATTTTCAATCTTTTCCGCTTCCGTTCTTAAATTATTTAGTATCTTTGCACCGTCAGCACTTGATATGACGGTTTGACGACCCCTCGGTTCTGAGGGCGATTCGGTATCGAGTGCTGACTTTTTCATTTCCTGCAACAGATTGTGTGCTGCAAGCACGGATTGTATTTCAGCCTCGTCGGTCACGACCTCTACGCCAGCCTTGCGCACAATATCAGTGGCCATCTCGCCTAATTGCCTCTCACGAGTGGTAGGCTCTATGCCCAAGCCAATATGCTCCTGAGCCTTGCCACCGCGCAAATCAACCACGACAGCCCCGACTTTTGGCTCCTGCTGCTTCTCCATTGGTGCGAACACAACCTTGCCGTTCGAGTGGTACGGCTCTCCGCTTGACTTCACATGCGACTTGGTTACATCACCGCCCTTGCCAACGGCATCGACGACAATGGTCATAGGGTTGCCTTCGTGTTCCACAACAAGTTCTTCGCCTTTTTTGTATGCGGTTTCTTCACCTTTCGGTTGCTTAACCGGGTCTTTCAGTCCGAACATCTGCTTCATGTACGCGTAACCCTCTGGCTTCTCGCTCAACTCCCCGTTCGAATATTTGATGGCCTGCTCCTTGTCGGAAAGGAATTGTTTGGTGAACATTTCCATTCTCGCCTTGTCGCCCAAGTCTTTCTCTGTGAGTTCGTGGCCGAGGTGCACATGCGAGAAATACTGGTTGAGTTGGTCAACCGTTGGTTGCTCCTGCTCGGCTTCTTCCACAGGCTTGGTTTCAGCCACTTGCTCCACTTCGGTTTTCGTGTCTGCCTTGGCTTCCTCTTTTGGAGTCTCCACCTCCACAGGCTTTTCTTCCGCCTTTGGCTCTTTCGGTTGCTCGGCGGGTTTTTCGTCTGCTGGCTCAATCGGCTCGCTATCTGCCTTTGGTTCCTCCAATGGTCGCATATCTTCCTCGGTTTTCACCTTTGGTTCATCCAATCCGAACTTCTCCTTCCAGTAGTCCCAGTGTTCGGGTTTCTCCGAACTCTCGCCATTGGAGTATCTTACCGCCTGTTCAGATTCCGCACGGAGAGCGTTCACCTCGTCGGTGTAGTTCTCGGCATCTTCCCTGATGTCGTTTGCCGTTTCATCGTCCGCCTTGTTGATTTTGATGTAGTCCTCGATACCAACACCCTCTTTGCTTTGGGTTTCCTCGCTCGGCTTCTCTGTTTCTTTTTCGGGAGCGGACACATCTTGCTGTCCGCCTTTCTCCGCCTCTACCACAGGCGGTTCGTTGGCTGGCTCTGCTGGCGGCTCGCTTGGGGCTGTCGGCTCGGTTTGCTCTGATGGCATATCCTTTGCCGTGTTCTCCCCGTTGAGTGCCTTTATGTACTCGTCAACAGCCTCCCTCTCGCTTTCACTCCACTTGTAGTAGTCCTTTGCGAGTATCTTGTCAATGTCAACACCTCTGCTCTTGTTGAAGTCGCGCCTCACTGAACTGGAGTTGTCCGCATTTTCGGAGCGCAGGTTTTGCAAGTACACCTCGTCAAACCTCTTGAGCATCCTCTTTTCTCCGTCGGTCAACTGCTCGCCATTCCTGTCTTTCTCGAATGCTGTCTTGAGCATGTCTGTAAGTTCATTTTCGGTAGCCGTTCCGTTGAGTTCGGAAAGCACGGTTCGTGTCGCGCGCTCCGAGCATGTGTCCATCCACTGTGCGTCTCTCGCACCCTCCGCTATGGCCACATTGTTGCGCTTGATTACGGTGCCGAGTCGTGTTTCCTCGAGTTTGGCGTCTCCAAGCGATCCAAAGTCCCTCTCGCTGAAAGCCTTCCCGTCGGCGGTGTATGTCCTTACGGTGTAAACCTCCTTGCCCTTTTCGCCATACTCGCTGACAATCTCGCTCCTTGTGATGGTCGGCGTGGCTATCGCTCCGCCACCAATGGCGGTGAGCAGTTTCATCTTCGCCGATTCAAGCACTTTCGGGTTCACGGTGATGCCGTAGAGTTTGCTCGCGATGGCCTTTCCGTCCTTCATGAAGTAGCCGGGTGAGTTCTTTCCGTTCGGTGCGTATATGTCGTCAAACATCTGCTTCACGCTCTTGTAGCCGAGCGAGCGCAACTCCTCCTTGGTGAACACCGACTCGTTGAGCTGCGTCCTCACCTTGTACTCGTCGGCTATATGCCTGATGTTGGAGAGTTTTCCGGGAACGTGCATACCGAGGAACTCACCGAATTTCTCGAAATAGTACGACTTCAAGTCCTCGCTAATCTTCTCGCTGCTCAACAGCACATCCTTCGCTGTCACGAGCGCGGCGTTCGCTCCGGGTCCGAATATGTCCTTGAAGGCGATGTTGGTCGCAACCCTTATCGCGGTCGCGGCCTTGCCTGTGCCGTTGAAAAGTTTAAGCACCTTATCGGCTCCGTAGTTCATGATTGACGGTGTGAAGCCCATCATACTGAAATCAACCGCGCCCGATGCCGAACTTTTCAACGCCTCGCCCAACTCTGGTGTCACACCACGGGCGAGCGAGCCCAAACTGTATGCCACAGGACTGTATATCGCGCCAAGCCCTGCGCCGTTCGCAACACCGATGACCACTCGGCCGCTATTGGTCATTGAGAGCATTTTGAAGGCCGCCTCTCCAGCCTTTGGGGTAACGCCTTTGGAGAGGCGCGGGAGAAGTCTCACCAGCGACCATTTCGTTCCGCTGCCGACAAGTTTGCCTATTCCGCCGAACGCTGGAGAGTCGCCCGCCATCGTTGTAGCCGACTTCAATGCGATTTTGCCGTAGCCAGCCACGCCCTGCTTCGCCCACTCTTTCGCGCGCTCGTCAATGCTTGCGCTGTATGCGTCGAGCAGGGTAAGTTTGTTGCCGCCGCCAGTTGAGCGCATACTCGCCTGCGCAATAGAGCCTACAAGCGTGTTCATCAGGCCGCCGATAATAACAGCCTCGGTGTCGCTGTTCACTTTCGCGCCAGTTCGCGCGAGGCACACGCGCTGGAAATCGTTGGCGATATACTCCGCCGCCTTGTTCTCGTCATATCCGAAGTCCTTTGAGAGCGCGAGAGTGAGCGCCGCCAGCCTGTCCTTCGGGATGCTGTTGAAGGCACGGTCAATCATCGGCTTCAAGTCCACACCGGTAAGCACTTTGGAGGCGAACACCATTCGCGCCGCGTCCTTGTCGTCTGCGGATGCGAAAGGGTTTTTAGCGATGTTTTCGTAGTCCTCCATCGCCTTTTTACCCACCTTGCCCTGCTCGCGCTTGTATTCTTTCTCGAACAGCCTTACGAAGTCGTCAACAGCGTTGCCGAGGATTGACTGGTAGTTGTTGTCGCCAAACTCCTTCGGTGTGCGCACTTTGATGAACTCTTTCTTCACGCTGTCTGATATACCGCTGTTTTCAAGCACTAAACTGTCGATTGGTTCGAGTTTGTATGAAAATTTGCCGCCATACTTCTCTTTGAGCCTGTTGGCGGCAAGCATGCCGTTCACATAGTCGTTGATGGCGGCGGTAGAGAGTTTGCCGGTGTTCTCCGATATGTACTCCTTGGCGGCCTTTGCTATGCTGAATATATCCTTTCCGCTCGCGGCTGCCGCGCCCTCCTTGAAGCCTTCCGAGGCGAGCATGGTATTGTTTGCCTCGCTCACCTTGTGGCCGTTCATCCAGTCGGAGACATAGTTGATGTCGGCGTATTTCTCTTCATACTCCTTCTTGGCCTGCGCCTGCTTGCGCTCGGCATCGGCTCGAAGCCTCTCGTTCTCCGCCTTTTGCTCTGCGTTATGGGTCTCAATCCTTTCGTTCAACACCTTTGCCGCGCTTTCGTAACGCTCCTGCGCCTTGCGTTTCGCGCTCTCGCTCATGCCGCTCGCCATAATGGTCTGCGCCTCCTTGCCGAGCTGCTCGACATACTTCCTCGCATCATCGATGTTGTGGTTCTTTACCGCCAGCAAGTCTTTGGTGTCGTCGTCCAATTCGTCTGCTTGAACATCTTGAACGGTTTGAGCAGGTTGCTCCACCTCGCCCTTTGGCCGCTCTGCATGTCCGGGCTTCTCCTGTTTCTGCCCGGCAGGCTGCTGAACACTCTGCGGCTCGGCCGCTGTCTGAACCACTGCTGTCTGCTGGGCGGTTGGTTCGTCATTTGCCTTCTCTACTTCGGGTGTCGGCTGCTGTTGGGCGGTTTCCTGCTTGTCCGTTTCGCCCTCTTTCAAAATAGACATCATGAGCCTGTACAACTCCCCTTTGCCGTTTTGCTGGTCTGCCGCGAATACGCTGTCTGTCTCGTTTGCCATATCTTTACTGAATAATGAAATTACTAACTAAAAAAGACGGAAACCCTCTTTTTTATTTTTGTTGCGCATTTTTTGCGTCTTTATCTTTGTCGCGTTGTTCTTGTCGGTGCGCCTGTTCTGCTGCTTCTCCTTGTACACATTCTCATTGTGCTTGAAGGTCTGCTCGCGCCTCTGCTTCTCGTAGTCATACGCGCGCTTGTTGTGCGCGTCCACGGTCGCCTTGGCCGCCTTGAGCGCATCGCCGCTTCTGCGGTACCTGTTGTTTAGCGCGCCCACACCAGACGTGAATGTGTCTTTCGCGAGCCTTGTGGATGCCTTGTACGCCTCGAGGGCGGATGTCATGTTGCGCGAGCGGAGGAAGTTAGATGCCTTCGCGTCGCTGCTTCTCGCGCTCTCCATGCGTTTAGTCCAGTAGTCTATGCGCTTCTGCAAGGCCGCCTCGTTCGCCCTCTCCTCCTTCCGAGCCTTCTCTGACGCGCTGTCAACCTTCATTGCCACGCCGCCGTTTGTGGCGGTAAGCACGTTGCCGATTGCCGAAAGGGCGTCGGAGAGCATGGCGAGTATCTTTGTGGCGTGCATGCGCTTTGCGTAGCCGGGGCTTGAGTAACGCTTGATGACCTCGTCCGCGGCCGCCATTCGCTCTATGGCATCCGCCTTGTCGGAAATAGTGCTTGTGTCGTCCATTATCCTCTCCAATGCCTCATCCTTCTTCCTTGTGGCCTCCTCGACTTTCTTCGTGTATTCCCTCTCCAAGTCGGCCAAGTCCTTGTCGTATTGCGATGTCGAGTTGTCGGCTGGCGTGAAGGACACGGGCTTTGGCCTTACCTTGTTGCCGCTCTTGTCGCGCTCGTAGCCCTCCTCGTCTATCACCTGCTCGGCAGTCCTGCCCTTCGCGTCAACAACGCCCGTGTCCACCGGACGGCCTTTGCGCTCTGCGCTTTCCTTTGGTTTCCCCTTGTCATCCGCTTTCGGCTGCTCCACATTGGCGGTGGCTTCCGTTTCGGTTTTGGTATTCTTTTCGGTTGCCGTCTCCTGCGGCTGGGCGGTCGGCTTCGGCTTACCGGTTTCCTCCACACTTGGCTCCGCTTTTTGCTCTACGGCACCAGTGTCGCCACCTTGCTTCTCTTGTGGCGATGGCTGCACGGTGTCGTTGCCAAACTTGCCGTCCTGATAGTCGGGAGCGTACTGGTATACCTGTCTCTGGTTGGGCGACAACCCTCTTTGCGCACGCACATCGTCCAAGGCTTTTACGACTTTTACGGCATCCTCTCTTGTGAAACTTCCGTCATTTGCACCTATGGTTTGTATATTTTTATACATGCCACCATTACGGAGCGTTTCCTCGTCCCAGTGCGCATCCGCCTCCGCGCCCTTGTCGTTTGCCTCGTCCTGCCTCGCCTGAACCTCGCCAGCCACATTGCCCTCCGACACCGAGCCTTGCAGGACTTTCACGCCCCTTGCGTCGTCGATAGTTTTTTCCGCCGCGACGAGCGACCTTTGAGCCTCGTTTTCCGCCTTTATGGTGGAATCGCTCACCTTTGGCGTTTCCGTGGCTGTGGCGGCCGCCTGTGCGCCTTGTTCGGCATCTTGCGTGGCTTGCACGGCTTTTGGCTCTGCGGCCTGTGTGGATGGAGCCACACCAGCGTCTGCCGTAACCTTTTTGTTGGCGTCAGCAATATGGTCGGTCACCTGCCCTGCGACAACAGGCTCTATTTCTTCGTTTGGTTTCCTATTTGCCATTGTATCTATTCTTTAAGTTATGTCATAGTAATCCCTGTTCCAAAAGCCGTTGAACTCGCCACCCCTGCGCTTCGTGTCGTAATCGGGGTCAAAAAGGCTTGTAGAGCCAGCCTTCGTGCTGGTTGTGGCGGTAGGCGCTTGCTGCTGACCGGGCTTCTTGCCGCCCGAACCGCCCATCTCGCCTCCGAGGGCGATGATGTTGCCAGCGGTGTTCAACGCCTGTGACGTGGCAGCCGCCGTGTTCTGCTGCTTCTGCAGGGAGATGTTGTCGCGGGCGTTCTCGATTGCGCGCTTCTCCCTCCTGTACTCGTCCTCGACGCGCTCTTTGCGCGCATCGTCACGCGCCGCGATTGCCGACACGGTGTCGCCTATCGTCTTGTTGGCCGCCGCCTTCTCCGCCGCCACGCTCTCCGACGATGCGCCCGAAACGGCCGCCGCGCCCGATGCACGGTTCATCCTCTCTTGCTGGGCATCACGCATGGCGGTCAAGGCCCTCTGTGCCGTTGCCGACTCTGTGCCCACCTCATTGTACTTGCGGTTGTACCACGCATTGTTCTCTCGCTCCCTCTCGTCAAGCGCGCGCCTGCGCTTGCGAGCCTCCTTCGCCTGCGATATGAAGTTGGCGGCCGAACCAGCGGCACCAAGCCCCAACCCCAACGCTCCTAATAGAAATCCCATAATCTGTATGATTTAATATTAACTGCACAAATGTAGAAAGGCGCACACACAACACGTTTCCAACAATTCAAGTCAAGAACGGAGGAACAGGCTCTGATTTAGATTTAGATTGGTTTTTTGTTTATATATATAATCGCGCACACCACCCACACGAAAGGGGACCCTGGGTATATATCAAATCTTTGGGGCGTGTTTTTCAATACAGGCACAGGCACACACACGACTTATCAACACCCCATTTTTTTCACAAATTTTCACAAATTATTTCTTTCTTTTCTTCTATACTTCTTTTCTTTCTTATATACTAAGTGATAATATATATAATAATAAATAATAAATAAATATTTTATATTATTTTACTACTACTACTACAACAATAAACATTTTCTTTGATTTTGGGTTTAAACCCAACTGCTGTGAAAAAAACCCATTCGGAATGATAAATTTCCCAATCGTAAATTTAGACAGAATTTAACAATATTCTTAACAAGTGTTTAACGAAAACGAGGACAAAATTCTATATATCCGAACAACACCACCCTAAAAAGGTACTACCCGAATATATACAAATCCTTGCCGTGACAATTCGTCACACTTTGACAAATCAGGTCAAAGGCTTTTCAAAAATCTTGGATAGTGCAAGAGTTTTATAAGAGGGCCGCACACATACGCATGTGGGGGTCCCATTGAGCGCATTGCCTTTTCCTCGCCCTTGCCATGGCTCCCGTGGTGGTTGACCAGCGCACACCAGCCACGCACCCACCAACACCACGGAGGGACACACACAGGCGAGCAGTAGAGCATCACTCCACCCCACCCATTTTTAACACACACAGGCGAAAAAATAAAAAACGATAACTATTATTATGTTAAATGTTAAATTCGGTGTGTGCTAATATGTTTACACTCAATCATTTATGCAAATGTTAAACACTCAACACCACCAAATGTTAAAGGAATTACGCCCAAATTGGCAGATTACCACGCGAAAACACCCCCTACACCACTAAAAGCCGAAGCCCCCGCGACTGGTGCAACTCTCCAGCGATTAAGGGGGCGGCGGCGCGAAAAAACGAAACGACCTCCATATTTGCGTTTTAAGGCGTTATTTTCCGCCAAATGACCAACTACACCACCGAGAGCGAGAAAACGCCACAGAAGCCGCCCTACACGCAAATAACGGCATTTTCGGGCGCAACAATACAAGCGACTATTTTTCCCTCGCCATCGATAGAAAATATTTATGATACAATAGACAAAATCTATTAATTAATCGGTTGCTAATAGATTTTGTATTATTTTGTTTGCTGTCCCTTATTTACTCTTGTTTTTTGTCAGAAACTGACAAATTAATTTGGAGTTTTGCTCCGCAGTGTGGGCAGGTTATTGTGTTGTGATCTGCGTTAGTCGGTTGTGTCTGGTCGAATAGTTGTGCGACAGGCACGCCGAGTGCGTCGGCGATGCGTTGCAATGTTGATATACGTGGGTTGTTGTTGATTTGCAGGTACAAGGCTTGCCTGCTTACACCTAATTTTTTCGCTAAATCGTTAAGTGTCATTTGCTTACCTTTTAGAATTGCTTTAACTTGCATAATTGTAAATTTTTGTTAATACAAAGGTAATATTTATATTTACAATGTATAGTAATAACTTTACTAAAAAAAGTTAAAGTTAAGTATAAACTTGTCGTTATGCTTGTGTATGTCAAATTATACCTATACATTTGCACCGTAAAAACGAAACAAACTAATAATAACAACTAAAAATTAAAGATTATGGAAGCAATTAAATTTTCTTTCGGCGAACTGAAATTAACAAACGAAGTTATTAACAGGCTTGCCGCCCTCGGCTACACAACCGAAAGTTTAAAAGAAGCAATAAACAAGCACGAGCAAACCAACGGCAGCGACTCGCCAGCCCTCTACTGCGGCACCTACGGCAAGTATAACGCAGGCAACTTACGCGGCATGTGGGTGAACCTCTCCACATTCGACAATTACGAGGACTTCGAGGCCTTTTGCATTGCTATCCATGCCGATGAGGCGGACCCCGAAATCATGTACCAAGATTTCGCGAACATGCCGCGATCACTTTATCACGAGAGCATGGGCGAAGAAGGATTTAACAATATTATGAAATATTGCGAGCTGTGCGACGATTACAGCGTTTCTGCCGTTGACGACTTTCTCGAATGGGGAACGCCTGAGGACTTGGATAACATGCCCGATGCCTATGTGGGTGTGTATGACAGCCCAGAGGAGTTCGCCGAGGAAATGGTGAACGATTGCTACAACCTTGAGAAGATGATGGGGAATCTCGCAAATTACTTCGATTATGAGGCATTCGCCCGTGATCTTTTCATAAGTGATTACTATTTCGGAAGCCACGGCACAGTGATTCGCACATGCTAATATAACAGATAACAACTAACTAAAAAAAGATTATGGAAAATACATTTAAAAAAATTATCATCTTAGTAGCATTAATGGCCACTATCTGGGGATGCATCCCAGCCGATGCGAAAAGCGAGTACAAAGTTAACGGCAAAGTTATTACGCTGGTGGAGCGAAAGGGCGCAAAGAGCGAGCCACACGACAGCATAACGGGCTACAAGTTGCAGACATCAAAAGGCACTTTCGAGGTGTTCAGAGGCAGGCGCGGCGGCTTGTATGTGTGGGCTGGCGGCAAGAAAACCTACTTGCCTAAAAAGGTGAAGGCGCAGTTAAATAATTTGTCAAAATCTGACAAATAGCCGAACCACAGCCAGCGAAGAGCGGAACGACCGCGCACCAGTCAGGGCGAGCCCGACCGCTGGCACTAATCAAGTAATTAACAACTAAAAAAAGACAAACGAAATGAAAAAAGAGACGCTACAAAAAAGAATCGAAAAGCACCTTTACACCAAGGGCGGCAAACTGGCGAAGAAATACGAGGACGTGATCGAGTTGTTAAACAACCCCGACCGTATTATGAGGCCTATATATTGGGGATATAAGGGGCGAACACTGCACGATGGCAGCGCAAACCTTGAATGGGGTTTGCACGCCCTCGGCATTGACTACGAGACCGGCAACGATGCTCCACGAGGTGGCAAAAATGGATATTTTGTGAAGTTGACCGCCAAAGGTCGCCGCCAAGTGAGAGAGTATAACAAGTAACAAGTAATTAAAAATTAAAGGTTATGAACAAAAACGAGTACAACAAACAAGAAAAAAGAAGACTCTATTTAAAACGAGTGCAAAGGCTGTTTCGCGAGAGGTATTGCTCGGAGTATGTTATGAGACGTGGCGTAATAAAAAGAGTATTTAATAAAGATAACAAACGACAATAACAACTAAAAGCAAAAAATTATGATGATTACAAGCAAAAAGAGCGCAGAGGGCGCAAATGTGAGAGTGGCAACATACAGTGATAAATCCTTTTGCGTGTTCGGCGATACCTACCCCATCCGCAAGATGCTGAAAGCCGCCAAACTGGGCTATAACCCCGGCTTAAAGTGCGGCCCCGGCTGGCTTGGCTCCAACAAGCGCAAAGAGGCAATTTTGCAGCTTTTGGGCGTGCAGCTCGAAACCCTGACCGAAGCCGAGTTAATCGCCATCGGCGAGCAGAGGCGAGCAGAGAGCGAGCAGCGGAAAGCCGACCAATAATTAACTCGACACGGCGAGTATAAAAAGCAGGTTAGGCCGTGAGCGTCACCGCGAATTTATCGCGGTGGGTCTTGACAAATTACTAATAACTAAATCAAAAAAGACTATGACAACAAAAGAAATTTACGAGTTGAGCGGCGAGATTAACGACCGATTGGGCGACTATCGCCACGACACGGCCACCAACACGCAGGACGGCAGGCGGAGTTTTATTTACCTTGGCGTAGAGTACGCCATCACGGCGTGTTAACAACAACAAAAAAACAGATATATAAATCAATCGAAAAAGTTATGAAAGAAAAGGAATATTACAGCCCTGAAGAGGTGGCGGATATGTTCGGTTATTCTCGCCTGTGGCAGATATACTGCGATAATTTCCACCTGAATATGCTCGACTTCACACGCGACTACATGGATAGCGATAAGCCATTCTGCGAGTGCCTGCGTGAATACTTGGCCGAGCATATCGCAAACGAAATGACAAAGAAAGAATTAAGTGTTTACCTAACTAACGATTAATGGATTATGAAAGCAAGGATAAAAAGAGCGCAGAACATCGACACGATTAAAATATTTCTCAGCAGTATCGGCGGCGATGCCGAGTTAAGGGAAGATAAATTGCTTAAAAGGTTCGCCATCTACCCAAAGGGCAGTGAAACCCCATGCACCTCATTCCTTCCGCTTGATGCACTCGTGTATTACATGCTCGGCGTGCTGAACAGCGAAAGCACAATAAAGAAAATAAAAAACGGCTAAACCCTTTGCGCCATCGAATGTTTTTACTACCTTTGGTGGCGCACACAAAGAAACAGATTAAAACTAATAATAACAGCAAAAATCATGAGCATCAAATCACCTAAAAACAAATATTCAGCGGTCATAACGCTGGATAAGGCCTGTAAGGAAATGGCAGCCGGGTAACATTCACCAGCAATGATATTAACGAGTTAAAGAAGATTGTAAAAGACCAATGCGACTGCATTAAATGCGGCTGCACGGTCGCAATCTCACAGAACATGAAAGAGTATCCACAATTCGATTGGGTGGAGATAGAGAAATACCGAATCGAACAATAAAAACAACCTTTCGCTCGCCAGCCGGTGGCCTTCGCCCTGTCCGAATCAGGGGAGCGAACAAATAAACTAATTTATTAACTAAAAAATTACAACTATGAGAATTGAACTAACAAGTTACGACGCTATCGAGTTAACAAGTGAAGAACTTATCCAAAGCATCCACAACAACGTGTTCGGAGAATGCATAACCGATGACGACTATATCGTTTCGGGCATTGTTAAATTATTGAAAAACACATTGTTAAATAATGTGGACGGTGAAGACTATGTTATCGACTTCATCAACTGGAACATCACCACAACAGGCGAGGGCTTCTGCGATATGCTCACAACCGAGAATAATTTCACTGACGAGCAGCGAGAAATCATCCGCAACTACGATGGTGAAGATGCATACCTTGACGCACAGAAATTGGAAATCTTCTGCGACCTTCTGAACGGATTCAACGCTGGCGAGGATAACTATATCAGAATATTCGAGGGCGAGGACTGGGAAGAAATCGCAAGGGAAATCGTCAGCGAGTAAAAAAACTTATCCAGCAATCCACACACCCCCACATTACCCCACATTACCCCACAATGGGCTATTGTGGGGGTTGTTTTTTGGTTAATTGCCTGAAAGTTTGTAGATTTGTACAAAAAATAACGGGTATGAAAGTTGTGCAAAGGGTGAATAAGAAGGTTCTCGACTGGGCTACAAGGCGCGGTTATGATGCGTTCTCGCTGGTAAACACCACCTACGAGCGAGTGCTGCTGCTGCGATGCACTACCCCAAGGGAGATGCGCACTTGGGGATGCACGGAGGATGAGCCGTTCGTTGTCATCAACCCCGACGGCCGCTGGATATGGAGCGAACCCGACCCTTACAAACCCAAATACACGCGTAAAAAGGTAAACGGAGTATGGACGTAGCAGGCAAATTCACTGGCGATATACGGCAAAACGGAAAATTATTACGGCAACTGCGTGAGGAGACTTTTTTCACCCGTTTGCAACTGGCGAAAAAAAGCGGTCTAACAAACTTTTCTGTTTGGGCCGTCGAGGTATTCAAACGGCACCCGAACCTTATTACCGCCGCAAGGCTGTGCGATGCCATGGGCTACGATATACTCGTGGTCAGGCGACCAAGCGAGGAATAGTTTCGCCACAAGACAAAAAAAGGGCCGCACTATCCATCACGGACGGTGCGGCCCTCAACATGTAAAAAGCAATTAAACTAATGCAAAAAACATAAAAACTACTATCATCAAGAAAATATGGATGTGTTATCTTGGCTTGTCCGCCTGTTTGCCTTCCGCCTCTATTGTCAGGTAGTCTATGGCGAGCCTGTCGCTCTCTGTGTCGCCTACGCTAACCATGGCGGCCACGATATGCGAGCGGTAGCCTGTGCCGTGGCGGCGTGTGAGCCTCGCCATGGCCGAGGTGGCTATAAGCGGATATGCGCGCCAGTCTCGGCTTCCGAACAGGGCGGTTTTAATCATGCCAGTGTCGGCACGGAAATTGCCTCGCCACACCACCGCGTCAACCTTCGCCAGCCACTCTCCGCCTGTCTTGATGGGGCGTGTGATCACAAGTCCGCCGCCGTAGTGTGTGGCGTTGGAGGGTATCTGCACCACCTTCGCCGCCGTGTCCTCGAACACACATTCGGGGTATGAGTTCAGTGCGCGCCTCACCGTGGTTGTGGCGTGGCTCCATGATTCGCTCTTGAGGTTGTAAACCCAGCTGCCGAGCCTGTCTGTGCCGCCGTTGGGTGTGAAGTATATCCTGCCGTGCGTGTAGTCATACACCATCACCGCGCCTTTTCCAGTCCAGAACCTCTGCGCGCCTGCCAGTTTTGCACAAGCCTCGCTCACGGCTCCGCTGTCCTCTCCGAGTGTCGCGGCCGTTAGCGCGCTTATTTTCTCGCCATCTGGCATCGCCACACCGAAGCCGTCAATCTGCGCGTTCATCACCTTTGGCGTTGCCGAGTTGATGTCGAGCCTCAGCACTCCACGCTCGGCGAGGAAAACGATGCTCTGTCCGAGTTGCAGTGGAGCGGTGCCCCGTGTCAGCACATCGCGGCTGGTTGCTTGAAGCGACTGGAATCCGCCCGTGTCGCTCACCTTCAGCCCCCAGATGCCGCAATCTGTGAAGGCGTACATCGTGGCGTACCCGAAGTTGTATGAGTTCACCGCCTGTGTGTTGGCGCAAAGTGCCAATATCTCACCGTCGCCCGCTTGGTTGATGTTCTCCGCGCCGAAGCGGAAAGGGTTGCTGTCGTTCGAGGTGTACACCTTGCCGAACTCCTGCACAACCGGGGTTTCGCTCACGGTCGGGAACTTATTAACTATATAATCGGTCCCGTCGGTCGCTCCCCAAAGCGGAGTGCACCAGTATGCGCCCTCAAGTGTCGGGTGCTCCTCCAGTTTCAGCTCGAATATCTCGCCGCGAAACTGCACTGTCGCCTTCTTGGCGTTGCGGTTGGGGTAGAATATATAGTCGATAAACTTGTCATTTGTCCTGTAGGTTATCCCCTCGTTAGCCACTGTGTAGGTTCTGCCGTTCTCGCTCACCTCAACGGCCACACGGCACGGGTAACCTGCGGCTCCGTTGTTGCGTATCGGAAGCTGCTCGGCCATGCTTATCGGGTTGTGTAGCCGCCTCTGCACGCCACCGAGGTTCACACGGTTGTTGTAGGTGTATATTTGCGAGTGTGGAGCGATCGGGTCATGCGTGCGGTAGTCATCCTTCATCTGCTCGCGTGTGGCGATGTTCACAAGCCGCTTGTCTTGCATTTTCAGCGGCATGGCGGCGGTAGTGTTGTAGTCGCTGTGCTTGCCGTCTCTAATCTTCGCGAGTTCGTCGATGGTGAAGTCTGCGATTTTGTAGAATTGCCCTGCGGCGTGCAGATTGTCGCGTATCTCCTCGATGTCCTTCTGCGGTATGTCGAGCAGGAACACTGGGTACTTGTCCTTAACCTTGTCGGGCAGGTTGTGGGGATTGAACTTGTAGTACTCCGCCTTGAATGAGTCGAGCATCATATTCTTGCCGTACTGCCTTCCCTCTTTCGTGATACGCCCTACGGTGTAGTAGTCGTTCCACCGCTCTCCGTTATTGATTGGCTTTCCGCCTATTGTGGCGGTTTCCATATTATGCCAGCCGTATATCTTGCCCGACTGGTCGTAGGTATATACTGGGGATGTCACATACACGCCCACGCCCTTGATAATGCCCTCCCACTTGGCGATGTCGCTTGGTATCGCTCCAAACATCACCTCAAGTGTCGAGCCGTAGCAGTAGGCATTGCCCGAAATATACAGGTCGTAAACTATTCGGTTCTCGCTCCTGTCCTCAGAATTGACTTTGAAATAGTTTCGGTCGATGGCGAACACCGGGCCTTTTGAGTTGGGTATCATCAGCACGGGGTAAGAGTGCATCACCTGTGAGCCGTCATAGAGTTCGTAGGCGTAGCGTACAAAAAACGGAAACACAAACCTGTTCTTCTCCGTGAGTCTCGCTATCAACTTGTTCACAGTGCCGAGCAGGGCGTTGCTCACTCCGTCGCTGAACGCCTTGCCGATGTCTATATCCCGAAACTGGTAGTCCTCGCCCTCGATACTGAAATCATAGCCCAGCCAGCCTTGCGCCACACCCTGCTGCTGGAGTTCCGCAAGCGAGGGTATCACCGTGCTCTCGTTAGCCACAGGTATCATGTGGTTATACTTGTCGTCGGCGATGTCATTCGACTTGTAGGCGGTTGTGGTGTTTTCCGGGTAGTGGCACAGTTCCGATGTTAACCCGAACTGCATCTGCACCATTTCGGGCATCGCTCCGAGGAAGGTGTAGTTGCCATCCCTCCACATGGCATACTCCATCCTGTCCTTGTGCGTGTCGTGCAGCACGAGGGTGTTGCCGATCGAGCCGATATTGCCAAGTTCATCGCACGAGCAGCCGATAAGTTCGTTTCTCGCGTATCCGCTGCCGTCGGCATCAATCCACAGCACTTTTTTTGTGGTTGTGTTGTAGATGATGAAGTGCTTGAAAGTGGCGGCCTGGTGTATGTAAACGCACTCCTCGCCTGTGCCGAGCGTGAAAAGTTCCGTGGGCTTCTCCAGCATTTGGAGTCCCACCCCGTCGCTGCACATGTTCACACACGCCGATAGTGTTCCGTTTCCGCTCAACGCGTCATCGGGCTGGCGGGTCACTCCGCCGTTAAGTTGTATTTGCTTCAATGCCATAGTTTCTCCGTGTTATGATTGGCGCGTAAGTCCTGCCGCCTATTTCCATCAGTTCTCCGCACCTGTACTTGCCGAATTTGTCCTCTCCGAGTATAGCCGAGGCCATCGCCTTGTTGTGCAGCTGCATCGTGCGTCCGCCGCTTGACGAGCACACGAGCAGGTTGCCGTACTTCTGCGTGTCGGGTTTATGCACCACGCACAGCATCAGTTCCACACCGTAGCGCACGAGTTCCACGCCGTCGCCCTCGCACATTCCGAGCGACTGGGCGATGTGCGAGCCGAAGCGTATGCACCCGCCGCTGTAAACGGTTATGTCGGTCTTGACTCTCATCCCCGACAAAGTAACCAATTCCGTTTTCTCTCTCATTTCCAACTTTTCAAGTTTTAAAGGTTCTTTCTGCGTGCGTAGTCGCAAATCAGCGTGGCATCCACCTTGTTGTCGTCAAAGTTTCGCGCAAGTCGGCTCTTTCTGAAATCCATATTGGGGTGTAGCCTTACGGCGGCGTTGAGCGATGTCTTTTTTGTGGACTCGCTCTTGTCTGCGGCCGTTATAATCTCCTTCTGCCATTTCGTCGGCGCCACGAGTTCGTAGGGTATGCCTATCGCCTGCACAACGCCTATTACCATGCCGAAGCCCATGCCGAATGTGAAGCAGCTGCTCACGCCCTGTCCCGGCATGGCGTGTACCGACTCTATCACGCAAATGGTGTCCTGTTTCACGAGTTCACGCAGCCGCTCCACTAACTCTACATTGATTTGGTTGCTCTTTTGCGTGGTAAACAGCGGATAATGCTCATACCCATAACCGTTATAGACGCACGCAAACCCCTTTTTGCCGGGGTCTATTCCTATGTAATTCTCTCTTGCCATACCGTGTGTCCGTTATTTGCCAGTACTTCCATATCCGCCCTCTCCACGGTCGCTCTCGGAGAGTTCGTCCGCCTCCACGAAGTCAACATGCGGATAAGGCATTATAATCATTTGGGCCACCCTGTCGCCCTTGTCGTATGGCTTGGCGAAAAGGTGTGGCCTAAACTTCGCTGTCACCTCTCCACGGTAGCCGCTGTCTATCACGCCCACGCAGTTCGCCATGGTCATGCACCTTGCCGACACCGACGAGCGAGGGAACACAAGCCCGACAAACCCCTCTGGTATCTCGAAGGCAAGCCCTGTGCCGTACACAAAGTTGCCGTCCTTGTCTTTCCTCTTGCTCACCGCCACAAGGTCAAGCCCCGCATCGGTAGGGTGGGCATACTGTGGAATGACCGCGTTCTCGTTAAGTTTCTTTATTTTCACTTCCATATAGTCCATTGATTAAATATTACACAAATATAGCAAATAAAGTCCTAATTCTGCTGTTGTTTTGGCTTTAGTTGCTGTTTATCCAAACAAGTTATAGTTCTCGTTAAGTATTCTCTTTCGGCACACCTCGTAGTATTCGGGGTTCAGTTCAAAGCCGATGTAGTTACGCCCGGTTCTGATGCACGCCACGGCGGTTGTGCCGCTTCCCATAAAAGGGTCTAAAACTACCCCCCCCTCTTGCGTCGAGTTGACAACCAGGTTCTGCACAATATTCAGCGGCTTAATGGTCGGATGTCCCCACTTGCGCTTGTCCTTAACATTCGTGGGTGTCACATAGTATTTGCACTTTGTCGCCGCCGTGCCGTAGAGTGGCACTCCACTTTCCTTGACGAACACGATATACTCCGTGTCGGGCATATACTTTCCGTTACACGCTGGAACTGCGTTGGTCTTGTGCCAAGTGAGAATATCGAACTTGTAGCCGTGGCGTGTGGCGAAAGCGAGGTACTGCGGTATCTGAAGCACCGAGCAGAAGATGTACATGTTCACACGCTTGCACACCCTCGCCATCTGCTCAAGGCACTCGTCGCTGATACCGCACATCATCTTGTCTATCTCGGTGCGGTGGTTCTTTTTCTTTACGCCGAATGAGCCACCACCGCCACCCTCGCCCTGGAAGTATGGCGGGTCGGCTATCACGAGGTCAACGCTTCCGCCGTCCATCTCCGCCATACCCACCATGCAGTCCTTATTCAGCACCGTGTTTATCTCCATCGCCATAGTCAACTTTCTTTCCACTGATTATCCTGCTGGCGATGTCACAGCCAATCACCACGGCACCGACAATCCAAACACTAAGCGACAGCAGGGTTAAAACAAGTGTCGCCACGAGCCAAACCTTGTGGCTCTTGCCGTTCTCTGTGAACGCCTCACGAAGCATCACCATAAGCACGCAATTCAGAACGGCTCCAACGATGTAAAATGCTAATAATAAATTCATAAATATAATAGTTTATATTTTTCGAATAATAACTGCTCCCTCTCCGTAACACCGAGCGAAGGCTGTAGCCTGTACGGATAGACCACCACCTTGTCGGTCGCCGTGGCTATCTGCCTGTCCACCTTTCGCAGCGCCCACCTCCGCCTTATCCTGTTGCGTTCCGATGGCGTCTTTTTCCTACGCCTACATACTTCCTGCTCCTGTCCTTGTGTCAAGTCGGCCACCGTCTTTCCTGCCATTGCGTACACGCCATCGTGTTTCGTGATACCGAAAGTGCGCATCATTGCGTCAAGTTTGTACCGCGACAACCCTGTCGCCTTCACCATCTGATCCCTTGTGCTTGTGGCGCAGTTTTTCACGACATACGCCAGAGCGTCATAGTCGCCGCTGGTCATCGTGTTCACACGCACCAGCATCGTTTCCCAGTTAACTTTCATCCGTTTTATCCAATTTTCACTCCGCAAGGGCTACCGTCGTCAAGCCAAACGTAATCTTCTAAACCACAAGCTGAGGCTCGGCAATTTATGTAAATAGTATTGCGTTCTTCTAGAAAACTGGCTAAGAAACAAATACGTCCAGATAATTTATGCTTCAACCAAAACCCGTGCTTCTTCGCCTCGTTGAACGCTTCCTCGATACTCTCATAAGGTCGGTATGTTGGATCGGTGGCAATTCGGTATTCGTTCGCCACAAAGTCAAACGGATAATTCTCAACATATTCAAGGCTTTTCCACTCGGTTTCCTCGTAGCGTTTTCCCTCGATAGGCTTGCCATCTTCATACGCCTTCATAATTGCTATTTGTTCACTTACTTTCATATTCTTTACAATTTAATTCGTTATAAACTCTCTTTATCGCAGTCATCGCAAGTCGCACCTGCTGGCTGTCGGAGAATTGACAGCCGATATAGGTGGTAGCGTCTCTCGCTTTTTCTGATGCCACCACCACGGCTCTCTTGGACTTGGCATCTTCCTTTAATCTTACGAGTTTCGCACGAGCCAAGAGGTAGTTGCTGTCTTTAATATGGATTGTCACTTTCATACCAGCGGATATGCCTTTTTGATTAAATCTGAAAAACAATTTTTAAAATCGTGTGCCATTTCCTTAGTTGGGAATGTGAGAGAGTAAGATGAGAATCCAATAATATCACAGATGATTATATTAATTTTAGTCCCAAACAAAGCATATTTAAATTCATTATAACCTTTGACCCAGTAATCCCTAAGTTGCAGAAGTTTACCAAGAGCGATAAATTGCTTGGCTCGTTCTTCGGTTGCGAACATATTGTAAGCATCAGAGAAGCCACTTATAATTAGATAATTACAATTAGGATAATGTATAGTTTTTCCTTTCATTAATGCACAATACTCCTCCCAAGTTTTTGGGTTTTCGGGAATCTTTTTAAATATTATTTTTTCAAAAGTTGACTTTTGCTTGTCAATCTCGTACCCTATTGGAGGTATGATGTTTAGTTCTTTTTCCATTGTTGTTTTAAATTTCATATCCTGCTTTGAAGGCATTGATGATTAACTCTTTGATTACTTCGTTGTCGGTGACCTTGTTGGCGTATTCCTGCGCCTTTATGTCGATATCGGTCATTGCTGGTCGGAGTTCAACCTCTATTGGTTCGTCCTCCCATGTGAGGTCGGGGAACATATCTCTTCTAACAATCCAGCAATAACATTCCGAACACCAAAAATATTCTGAACGTTTTGGCTTTTCTTTAAAAAAACCAATTTCTCCGTCAGCATCTCGTGCCACAAAAAATTTATAAGTTTTATTTTTTCATTCTCATAATCTTTTAAAAGTTCATTAACTCTAATCTTCATTATCCGCTTTTGGCGGTTGCGGTTTCGCTGGCACCATGGGCAAGTGCCGTGGTTTCTGCAACCCTTGCTAACGAGTTTGCTTCCACGCCACTGCCTACGGTGCTCTCTGCTAAGGGTCTTTTCGTTGTATGCCATCTTATAATTAGTGGAATTTTATAATAAACACTGGCTTGTCGGTCGGTGCTCCCCATTCGGGTTTGCCATCAAAGCCCATAGTTATGCTGTCAATGGTGAACATCATTGTACGTTTGGTATATCCATAGCGGAAACGGACGTGTGTGTAGCCACGAGGAAAAGCCTCGCATACGTTCTCGATAACTGGGCAATGGGGAAACAAGAATCGTTTTACCAACAGTGCTTTACGATTAAAAATAAAGTATTGCATCAAACGCTTGTAATCGAGTAGTCGTTTTTCCCAATACGGTTTGACTTCTCGGTACTCCTCGCGCTTCTCTCCACACTCAATCATGTCGTACCACTCTTTCTTCAATGGCAATTCAAGAATTTTCATCGTTTCAAACCTCTTCATCTTCATTATAATCATCAAATTCCGAGTAATTACATTCTCCCAACTCTCTATCTATTTTATTTTTAATGCGTTCCAAAAATTCTTTATATTGGTCGCTTTCAATTTCGCAGAATGCTATTCGTGCGATAAAATTCATCACTTTTTTTACATTATCTTCCATTTTTTTGCTTTTTTATTTGTTTACAAATTTGTAACGCCTTTCCAATCTCGTCATAGCCATCGTTGTAACCTTGCTCGTAAATTTCCGCCTCCTTGCACTTGCGCAGGCAACCGTCACGCAGACGGCATCTTTTGCAGTAGTTGCTCATTTTTTATTTTGCTTTAGTTTGTGATAATAGTCTAAATAGCACATCTTAACATTGTCAAGATTTACAATCAAGAAATCACAGCACTTCATCATCTGGTCATAGAGTTTAAGCATAGCAACTGCACTCTTTGGATAAGAGAATTGATAACCTGCATAACCTAAACTATTTTCCAAATTGCGATAGTGTTCTGAACAAAACACTTTCATTTGTTCAAGATAATCCTTGAATTCATCTTCTTTTTGCTCCTTTATTTGTTCTTTGATGTCGGAAGCAGCGTGTTCCCATCCCATCAAGAAGCAATCAATATTTTTGTTATTTAAAAGAGATTTGTTGTTGGAATCACGCAATGTACGCAACGCAACATCTTCAATTTCTCCTTTTGACTTATATATGATTTCCATCTTTTGCAGTAGTTGTTCATAATTATTCTTCGTAGTCGTTTTCGTCTAATATTTGAGACCCATCCACATCGGCAGTCACATTAGGCAGAAGCTTGATTTTTTTGTGCAGATAGCCTGTTTCAGATCCATAGTAATAAAGCCAACCTTGTTTACACTTCATAGCGGTGTGGCAGGCTTCTTCCTCTGAATTGGCGGCAACTATTAAGAAACCAACGCAGAAGCCATAAGAACTTGTGAATTTACAAGTATATACATTCATATCTTTCTGATTTTATATTTTTCAAAATACGGTTTAAAAAACTCGGCTAACTTAGCGGCGATTTCCTCGCACTCCGCCACGCTGAATTTCGGTCGGGTAAGCACAACATCTATCCGCTCACTTCCAGCGGCACCAAGCACGATGGTAGGTGTGTAGCCGTAATTCTCCAAAGCACCTTCATCATCCTCCCAGTCATAGAAGCCATGGGAAATGATATGCTTCAATTCGCCATCTGAATTTCTTGTTGTTTTCATATAGGCGTAGTCTTCTTCGCCTACAAGGTTTTTTGTATGCCGTTTATACCCTCGCCTTTCAAGTTGAAGTTTAATTTGTTTCACTTTTTCTGCGTTCATATTCCAATTTCGTTACATAGTCTATAAAATCTTTAAGATTAGAGAGGTTCTCATTATAAGACTTCTTTGCTACCACATCAACAGTTCTGTATACCAAACGTCTATCACATGTAACTCTCGCTGTTACCGAGAAAAAGTAACTTCCGCCGAATACCACAGCGAAAACCGATTCACTACCTATTTTCAGCAACCACATCTGTAAGTCCTGCAACTTACGCAGAAGTAGTGCCATTTCCTCTTTTGTTGTTTCCATATTTAGATAGTTTTTTGACGTATTTGACGAAATAGTTTAATTGTTTGCGATTTTCCTCGTAAGATTTGAAACTATACAACCAAACACTTTTACCTTTTTCATCCAAATTCGAAAATAAGCAAGTATAACAATTAATCATAATACTATCTTCAAATATATTAAAATCGACATTAAGTGATATTTCGTGTAAACTATCAAATAGCCACATTTGCAAGTCCTGCAACTCTCGCAGTAGCATCATCATTTCTTCTTTCGTTGTTTCCATTGTTTTTGAATTATTACTTTATCAATAAAACCACAAAACTTTTCTGCCCATAAGCATAAATGGTCATAATTAAACACCGCCAATAAAGTAGCCCATAAAGCATGAAACACCGTCCATAAGACATAAATCGGAAGCGAGAGCACGAACACCAGCCACAACAGGCAGAGTACTGCGTTTCGTCTTGTTATCTTCATAAGTCACTCGTCTTTTTTAATATCATAACCTCTACGTTCTAACTCGCCAATCAATGTATCATCGTCCGCATCTTCAATGATTTCGGCGATAAAATTTTCTTGTTGACTTTTGTTTAACCAATCATAAAAGTTGGTTAAACATTCAGCCTGCTCCATATAATTAAGGCTGTTAAAAGCATCGTCAATATCAATCGTAACTTCTGCTATCATAATCGTTTGTTTAAAATAATTACAGTAATTTTTAATTTCAATTTTTTAACAACTTCACACAATCTCAAAATCCTCCAAATCACCATACTTGGCTTCGGCGATAAGCATACCAAAATACAAACTAAAATGTTTGGCAATCTCTTTCGTCGCACAACCAAAAAATCCACCGTCAGCACCAGTATAACAAACAGTTTCATGAAATTGTCCTAAACCTCTGAAACCATTATCTATAACATCTCCGCCTAAAACATTATATATCTTTTCGTCACTCTTAATTTTCCCTATTATTTTCATTTTGCCTGATTTAAGTTCCTTAGAGAAAAAAGTAGAATCTTCCGACACAAATGGAACATATGGATAATGAATATAAGAACTATCGGGATTCTTCGTAAGATGCAAATCTTGACCTAAATTGAGTGCTTTTCTAATAACACTCAATTTAAACAAAGCGGCAGCAGATTTACTAATGTCCTTTACACAGCATGACTTAACAATAATCTCATCATAATTTAAATCAAGAGCCTTACAAGCATCCTTCAAAGATTTAATGCTTCTAAAATTGAATTTTAATTCATTTTCTGAAAATGCTTGTAATGCAATCTTTTTGAGAGTTTCATTTTCACTGTTATACCACTCTCTTGCTTTATCAATAGTGATTGTTATATTTCTTTCTTTCATATTTTTATTGTTTTATAGATAGCATTTTTTTTGTTATTTTAACAACTTTCGCATTATTATATTTATACTTTTTTGCTTGAAATTCTGCACTAGATTTTTTTATAAATTTCATCGCAAATGTAGTATTAGGAGACCACCAAAAATCTTTAGTTTTATTTCTATCCACTAAGTATAGATTTCTAAAATCACTATATCTTCTTGGTGTTTGTGTAATACAAAATTTACCTAAATCATCTTTTGTGAATAAATGGTTTTTCTTTTTAATCTTAGTAACCTTAGGTTGCCCAAAATTAAGTGTATAACTATGTACCTCACAAAGATAATCTTCATCTTCTATTTCTGCTAAGTGAGATGCCTCACTGTCAAAATCATAAAAATCACATGCCATAATCGTTTCAGTTTTAATTTAATGTTAATTTGATGTCATCACTTCTCTCTCGGTCGTAGGTGAACAGAATCTCGTTGTCGTCCTCGTCATACACCTTGATGCTGCGTATCTTCTCCACCTTCACACCACTGGGGTAGTAGCCCTTGCATGGGTCGTCCCAAGTGCCGAACTCGTGGTCGAAACTGTCGTCTTGAAATTCGCAAGCCACCACCACATCAAGGGAAACCTCGGCGCAGTAGTCGCCGCTGAACTGGATGCAGTCCTCGTATTCGTCCTCGTACTCGTCACTCTCTATCGGCTTGTCCTCACGGTAGTGTCGGCAGTAATAGTTCAGCCCGATATAGAGTTGGTCGTAAAAATTGTCGGGTAGTTCCATAGTCCTAAAAATATTGCCGTCCTTTTTCGGTGTTCATGTATTCTGTAATAGTTTGCTCCATCACGGCTTTCACTCGCTTTACAAGTTCCTCCGCCATGTCTGCGTAGTAGTAGGATAGCGGCTCGCTGCCGCCTGTGTCTATCATGCACACCGCCTTGTTGAAGTCGCTGGCAAGTCCTCGCATCATCGCCGAGAAGTCGTTGTCCTTGCCTATCCTGCCGTAACTGATTCTGTGCTCCACATCGGCGAAGTCGTCGGCGCACACGGTGCATACATCGGCGGCGCAGAAGCACATCAGCAGGGCCTTTGCGCCTATTATTCGGTTTCGGTCTATCTCCTCCACAAGGCGGAGTTTCTGTGTCTCCAGTTCCTGTATCTTCGGGAGCAACGCTTTGGCCTCCCTTTCAAGCCCGCACTTTTTCAGCACATCGTGCTGCTCTTTTGCGAGTTTGATTCTCTGCTGGAGCCCTGCCACTATCTCCACGCCCTCAAGTTGGCACTCGCTCGCCCATTTCCTTTCCTTCGCCATGGGTCAAAATAGTTTGAGCTGGTCGCCTGTCGTCGGCTCGGTGTCGGGGTAGAAAAGATTCTCGAACATCAGTGTCATGCAGTTCACCACTATGCTGTTGCCAGCGAGGCGGTAAAGCGCGCTGTTGCTTATCGCCTGCCGCTCCTTCCCGTTCTTCATCGTCTCTCTCGCGCCGATAAGCGTGTCTATATGCCTGTCGTCCACATCCATGAGGCGAAACACCTCCTTTACGGTTAGTTTCCGTATATCGAAACTGTAGCCGTCTAAAGTCGTTTCCTTGTCTTGCATTTCTTTTTCTTTTAATAATTTGATTACCATTGTGTCGGTGCTTACGCTCGTCAGCGAGTTCTGCGTCTTGCCGTCGCCCACTTCGAGCCGCTGCACCCATCTGCCGCCTTCACTTCTGCCACGGCTGGCGCATTGGAGTATCTTCGGTTGCAGGTCGCCCCCCCCACAGGTGTTCACCGTTGGCGCAACGCCAAGCGCGCTGTAAACCCTTCCGCGCTGGGGGTTGGCAAAGCCTTTCGGCTCAACGTGGTTGCCTATCTGTATCACTTTGTCCTCTTTACGCATACCAATACCAAGTATTTACCCCCCCCGAGCGGATTGTGGGCGCAACGCCTTTTGGGTGGTACACCCTGCCCTCTTGGGGGTCGTCGAAGTTCTTTCTCGCCTTGGCGGTGTTGCCAACATTCATCACTGTATCGTTGCACATAATATCCAGTTGTCCTTCTGCACGCCGGTTATGGTGTTGCTCACACCGTCAAGCCTTGCCGTGTATTGTTTCACTTCCATTCTCGTCAGGCGGATTTCTCCACGCTCATAGGCTCGCCTTACCGCCTTGCCGTAGTCGCTCCGCTCTGTCTTTAACACAAATCTTTTGGATTTCCTTGATAAACTCATATCGGTTTACTCTCTCGATGTCAACATTCGTGAGCATCGGTATCATTCCGCCACCACAGCCACACGCGCTTGTTATGCACGGACAAACACCGCCGACTACGCTGCCTATGTAGCAATTAGCCTGTTTACTTCCTATTACCGTCCGCCAAGCCGTGTCGGACTTCTGAATTATCCTTCTTCCCATAAACTATCAGAAAGCAGTTGTGCTGAAACGACGATGTGGATATGGTGGGGCAATAGTCTATGCTTATTACCCCCCCCTTATTCACGCCTCGCGGATATTGCAGTATCTTTATCTTTCTTTGTTTCATATATCACCATCACACCCGTGTTGCCCCTCCCGTCGTGGCGGAGGAAGTTGGCCACGGAGTTCTTGAAGTACCTTGCCGTGAGGGTTCTCGCCACCCCCCCCCACGGCACCGTTAATCACTCTCCTCGCCATGTCATTTGCGTATTATCACATAGGTTGCACAACTCGCGTTAATTCTTGTTGAAACACACGGTGCAGTCTTGTATGAGTAATTAGCCTTCCTGAACTGGAAGTCAGCGATACACCTCTGCCCCCTTCTTTGTAGGCTGGGGGGGTATTAATCAACGCTTCAAGTGACCTCTTATACATCGCCAAGGAGTTTAATCATGTCAATGTCGCAATGCTCGCTGAAATAAGCCTTGCTCTTTTCCGAAATGTAGTAACTGCTCGGCACATCGCACTCTGGTTCAAGCACGTCCTCCAGGTGCCGCTCGAGTGGGAACGGCTTGGGGAACTTGTAGCCGTAGGGGAAATCCCCCGCCATGTCCTTGCGCACGCTGATGAGGAACACTCGCTCACGGTTCTGCGGCACTCCGTAGTCCTTGGCGTTGAGCACCTTCCAGTAGTTGGTGTAGCCGTAGCCCTCCAACTCGTCGCACCACTTCTGGAAAAGTGGCAGGAACTTTCTGCTCACGAGTGCCTTCACATTCTCCAGCATGCAGTATGCCGGGCGTTTGGCGATAATGGCGCGCCTACACTCCCACAGAAGCGAGCTGCGTGTGCCTGAGCCCTCTGCGCCGCCACGTTGAAGCCCGGCCGTGCTGAAATCGGTGCAAGGGCTCGAGTAAGTGAAAAAGTCGAAGTCGGGCGCGCTGTCCCAGTCTATCTTGCTGATGTCTCCAAAGTTCCTGTCCGCCCACATGGGAAAAAGCAGGTTGTGCGCCTTTATTGCATTCGGCTCTATCTCGCTCCAGCCCACAAGCTCGTAGTCGAAGCCTTCGCGCCTCTCTTTCAGCCGCTCGAGGGCGAGGCACTGGCTGTCGTAGCCGCTGAAGGCGGTGAACACCCTCAACGGCTTTTCTTTACTGTACATTGCCATTCCGCCTCATTTTTTTCTCAAGTTCGCGTATCTCCGACGACACCACATAGCGGCGCTGCACAATCTCGCTGCTTCGGGCGCGCATTTCCTCGTCCACCTCTCTCGCAACGAAGCCGAGTGTTCCTTTTGACCTCACAGCGTCTTCGAAAGTTGTTTTATCAAACCCTTTGACAAGCATAGAGTCTTCGAGCGATTTCAGAGCGGAAATCCTATCTTCCAACTCTTTCACAAAATCCTCCACCACCTCGCTGAAAAGCACATCGTCGGCCATCGATTTGGTGATGGCGTCGAGTTTGTAGTTCAGTTTTCTTAATTTTTCTTCCATATTTGCGTTCTAAGCCGTTTAAATTTCTGAAATGATAATTTACACACCAGCGCACCTTTCATCGCCTTACGGTGGCTTATTGGTGCCGTATTTGCGATTTCTACGCCTGATGTATTCCTCGAAAGTCACCTTGGCGGCGCTCACCGCCTGTTCCTGCTGCTGCCGCTCGCGCCTTGCGCGCTCGGCCTCCGCCTTGCCCAGAAGGTCGCGCCGCCACTCCATGAAGCGGTGGAACGACTTCGTTATCACGTTTGGGTCCACCGAGTCGTAGAACTCTCCGTAGTAGCCTGCTTTAAACCGCAGGAAGAACAGCATGAACTCCTGCGGCTTGAGGTAGCCGTACTCGTGGGTGAGTATGCGTGAGTAGTCGTCTATCTGCTCTATGGTCATCTTCTGCCGCTTGCCGCTGTCCTCGTTGATTCGCATTAGGAAGGTGGCGAGCCACTTTGTGGTAAGCTGCTCTCCCCACGCTATGCGCACATGCGCCACGCAAGGCGTGTCGGCGGCCATGCAGTCAATTTCCTTTCCGCAGAGTTTCACGAGGTTCGCAGGGCAGAACCGCTCGATGAACTGTCGCTCGTCGCGCCAGAGTTCCACGGCCCTACTCGCCCCCTGCATCTGTGCGCAGGTAAGCCTCGTATTCGGCGAGGCGGTCGTCACGGCTCTTGCCGTCGCCGTCGTAAGCGCGTCCTTTCCGTTTAGTTTCATTCTCCTTGTCGAGTTTTATTCGCATGTGGTTGAGCAGGTGCCGCCAACTCCAGTCGGGGTCGTCGGTCACTTCCCACTCGCACATCACTGCATCGGCCAAGTTGTAGAACTTTTGCTCGTCCCTTATGCCGAGCGACTTCATCGCGCTAATCCGCTTGATGCTGTCGGTCCTGACATGCAGTATCAAATTCTCTTTCTCTCCCTCGTGCGTGTGTGTGCGCGCTTGCGCGCACTCTCCACCACCACCATCCTTTTTTCTTCCCTTTTCCTTTTCTTCTTCTTTCTTTA
>ERZ1034962.56-NODE-56-length-59990-cov-40.627430_pt1 | contig 59990 bp, 64 predicted proteins | sample MGYA00520696_ERZ1034962 | MGnify/ENA primary metagenome ERZ1034962 (study PRJEB33766, sample SAMN09781770) | gut metagenome | biome: gut microbiome | host: Homo sapiens | place: Madagascar | study: EMG produced TPA metagenomics assembly of the PRJNA485056 data set...
GACTAACAAAAAGGAGTTGGCAATTAAGCCACTCCTTTTTGTCTACAGTCTGAAAAGACAGCGTAAAAGCTGTCTTTTTCATAGGATCACTAGCAACTGACAAATCTATTTTTTAGTATCTTTTTTAGATGTCAATTCTTCAAATTTTTCTTTTACTTCTTCCGCTAATTTTTCCACTTCTTTTTCAAAAGCATTCGGTTTCTTTGGTTCTTCCTCTTCAACCGAATTAGAACCAGATAAAGCGACATCCTTGACTTCGCCAGAGTTTGTGCCAGATAACGATTCTTGTTTGTTTTCTGTTTCACCAGAATTTGTCCCTGCTAATGCTACTTCATCATCGGTTTTAGGCGCCATCGAACCTCTTAAACGTTTGCCTTTTTCGCCGTTATAATTTGTCATGAGAATTCCTCCTTACAGTTATTTATTTTATAGTACATAAGAACAAAATAACTGTCAAAACATGAGGTGTCCTCCCCATCATATTTTAATGGTTTTGTTTTTTTGGTTCTCATCAATCTTTGCTTAATCCTTCAGAATGATTATAAACAGCGAATGGTTTATTTGTTTGCTTGCGCTTCTTTTTCCTGGATCTCTTTGATCCCTGTTTCTAAAATGTTCATTTGTAGAAGTGTTTCTTCGTCTTTCACTACTTTCTCGGCTCCGTTTATGAGCGTTTCATAGACTCCCTCATAGACCCGACTATAGTCCCCTACTTCAGAAATCACTTTTTCCTCATGGTAGTTTCCATTTTGGTCCATATAGGTAAGTGTGCCGTAGTGTTCTGGTAAATCAATACCAAAATCTTGATGGTCCGGGAAATAAAATAGTTTAAGATGCTCTTCTTGTCAATCTTTTGTCTGTTTTACAAACATCCCTTTCTTCCCATAAACCACAAAGCTTGGGCGTTCCTTAATACGAAAATAGCTTGATTTGACAGAGATTTTCATTGTTCCATAATAAAAATCTAAATCGAAATAATCATTCATTCGTCCCGTTCCTAATAATTGGCGCACATCATAGTGGATGTCATCTGGTTCGCCAAAGTAAGAAATTACTTGATCTACTGTGTGACAAGCATGACCGTAGAGATAACTATTGACTGTTGAAAATTCCGTTGCCGATTCAGGAACTTCAGGTCTGAAATAATCATAATGCATCTCAATTTCTAAAATATCGCCTAATTTTCCACTTTCCAACACTTTTTGTACGGTCAAGAAATCAGAATCAAAACGATGATTTTGATAACACTGGATAAATAAATCTTTTTGCTTCGCTAGCTCAAATAGCATATTCATAATGAAATTGGCTCGGAGTCGTAATGACAACTAGTTGGATTTCTGGATCGTTCCATAGATCTTCCAATTGATTGGTGTAATGGATATCCTCAAATGTTTCCCAAGTGGGTTCTGAACGTGAAAAGATCGTTTTGATTTTGATCTTATCTTTTAGTTTTCGTGAAAAAGGTAAATGATAGCGGTTGGTACTTTTTCCATTTCCTAGATAGGCAATTGTTAACATACGTTTTCCTCCAATTTTTGTTTTTAACTACTATCAGTATAAATGACTAGTCCCTTTAAAAGTTAATTTGAGCGCAGTTAGAAAAAAATGTTCAAGAAAGTGCTCTTTTTAAGTGAATAATCGACAGGTATGTTTAACCTACACAAAAAATAGTAGTCAAAAAGAGGGATATTCAGTAAGATGGATGAGGAAGGTGAGCATATGTTAATCGAAGATCAATTGATACGACAAGAAGCATTTACAACAACAGAAAAAAGAATTGCTGATTATCTCAAAGCAAATAGAGAAACAGCTGTTTATATGACGATCGAGGAATTGGCAAAAGCGACGTATACTTCGCATTCAGCCATTATTCGCTTATGTAAAAAATTGAGTTTTTCTGGTTTTAGAGAATTTCGTTTTGAATTTGGTCGTGAAGTCCATCAGATGAAAGCCCAGTTCAATCAAATCATTGATCCAAACTTTCCTTTTACTGATCAAGATGATAGTCAATCGATCGCTAAAAAAATGGCCGATTTGTCGATCCAATCTATCAAAAAAGCACAGCTTCAGAAGAGTATAGTGATTCTTCTTGGAATGCAGCTAATTTAACGGAAAAGGATTGTGCCATCTTTCTAACTTATAGTGGAAGGATTCACCATTATGAAAAAATTATGATGCATTTAAACCATGTGGGTGCTAAAACTGTATTGATCACTGGAAATGAACATTCAGAAATGGCAAAACAAGCAACGATGAAACTCATCGTTACGCAAGATGAATTAGATTTTGCTAAAGTGGCAACATTTTCCTCACAAATTGCCTTCGACTATGTTTTAAACACTCTTTATTCCGTGATGTATGCACAAAACTATCAAGAAAACATCCAGAATCTCAAACAAAAACAAGACTTGATCCAAAAAGGTTTGTTGAAGGAATATCGCCATTAGAAAACAGTTGTTTATTACCGTATGTCAAAGCCAATAGAGCGCGCTTCATTCTTTTTGTTATGATAAAACTTGAAACTAAAAATCTACAGACCGAGTACTGCAAAGATTGAGGTACTCGGTCTGTAGATTAATTTTGTTCTTTTTGCTGGATACATTGTGCAATCAAAGCACCTAGCAAGTGATAGCCTAACTTCGAAGGATGCAACCCATCGTCTTGCAAGTAAAGTGTTGGGTCCTCAAAAGATTTTTCATAATGATAAAAATCAATAAAACTTACTTTGTTCTCATCTGCTACTTCTTTTGCGATCTGAGTATACTCTACTAAGATCTCAGGAATTGTTTGGGTTTTGATCTTTTCATCAACGTAACTAGGCCCTATTAAAATCACTTGGCTATGTTTAAAAAAGTTGATCAATTGTTCCAAGTTTTTTCGATAGTTTTTTTGGTTATCTCTTTGATTGATTGCATCATTAACGCCAACATTAAGAACGACGTAGTCAGCTGTACGTTCATCTTGGGGAAGTTGAGACAATCGTTCAAGACTGCTTGTCGTTGAATCGCCTTTTTTTCCTAAGTTAATGATCTTAAAATCAGCTTGTCCTAAAGCTTTTAAGGTCGTTGATAACGCATGGTCCAATGCATGGACGACCTCCCCCTGGTACAATCCAGCAGCAATGCTATCACCAAATAGTATAATTTTCTTCATCTGTGTCATCCCTTTTCTTTTCTTACAATAAAAATTCTATCACGGAGAATCAAAAAGGAAAAATCGTTGCTCTCAACTATAAGAACTTTCTATCGAAGGTTTTTATTTGGTTATCGATGATGACACAAAGAAGTATCGAAGTGTTTTTCTGAATACGGACACTACTTACCAGTTAAAAAGAAACGGCTAACAAATGAATCGAGTGGATTCAAGATTCACTTCGTTCGGTTTTCAAACCTTTTTGCAGCCATTTTACCTTGTAACGATAATCTTGCAACAACTCATCAGTAGTCCAGTCATTCGCAATGTAATCCGTCAATGAATTGATCACAAGATCCATGACAAAATATAAAAAGCTAATCGCTTCTTCTTCCGAAGTAATGTGAAAGCCATTTGCCTTCAGTAACTTAAACCATTCCTTTAATCTTCCTGATTCAGCAGAAGGCTTGGTTCTTTGGTGATTGGTAAAATCATCACTTCTCGTTAAAAAGCGGATGGCCTGCCAATAACTACTTTTTTGTTCCAGCTCACTACACCACGCAAGGTAATTTTCAATTCCTTGAAAAAAGTCTTGCTTGTTTTGACTGATATATTTCAAAATATCTCGATGGATTTGAATCGAATAATACTGGATCGTGTAGGTATAGGCATCTTCCAAGTCTTCGAAGTACTTATAAAAGGCCCCTCTTGACATAGCCATATCTTCGACAATATCTGCAACTTTTACTTGGCTAATATGTCGAGCTGAAAAATTTTCAAGTAAAATTTCAATAAGCCGTTGTTTCTTCTCATTGGGCAGATTAAGAAAGGTCGATTTAGGCATCCCACCCCTCCGTTTCTTCGATCAAATCACCATCTTTCATTCGGTAGACACGATCGCTCCATTTGATCATCCGAGCATCATGTGTAACCATGACTGTTGCTTTTTGTTTTTCATGTGCTTCTTTGACAAGTAACTTGACTACTTCAAAGGCATGATCTGTATCTAAGCTAGCGGTAGGCTCATCTGCTAAGATCAAACTAGGGTCATTGAACAACGCACGAGCAATTGCTACACGTTGTCTTTCTCCACCAGATAAATCTCGAGGATAGCTTTCTTTTAGATCATAAATATCTAATGATTTCAATAAGTCATCAATCACTGTTTCGTTTTGTTTCTGATGGCTGACTCGATCAACTAAATAAAATTGTTCTTTGACCTTTAGAAATGGAATCAAATTAGAACTTTGTAAAATAAACCCAATTTCTTTAAAACGTAAATCGGCTCTTTTTTTCTCAGATAAATCGGAAAAAGACTGACCATTAATGGCGATTTCTCCAGAAGTAGGTGTTTGTAGCCCACCGGAAATGGTTAAGAAAGTACTCTTTCCTGAACCAGAGGGACCGATGATGCTGACAAATTCTCCCTGTTTGACATTAAAATTAATTCCTTTTAGTGCAGTCACTTCAGTATGTCCACTACCAAAAGTCTTGACGATATTTTTCATCGTTAAAATATTCTTCATTTTTTACCCTCCTATGGCGGTGATTGGGTCCACTTTTGTGATCGTGCGTATTGAGAAGACGCCGCCTACAACTGCTACAACGAGTAAGACCCCACTATATAGCAACCATTGTGTCCAAAAAATAGCGAATGGCATCGCACTTGGTAAAAACAAGCTAGTTAGATAAGCAGCTAGAACTGCTAAGGCGACACCAATGACTCCAATAACAAATGACTGTGCAATCAACGATTTAGCAATAAATGAATTGCGAATCCCTTGAGCTTTCATTACGCCAAAGATCGCCGTTTTTTGTAAAGTGATGACATACATAAAAATGCCAACCACTGCTGCTACGACAAGAAACAAGAAGTAAACCATTGCATTTAGTGTCATATTTTGTGCAGAATAACCTGGAAGACTTTCAATAAAATCAGGAATCGTCAGTTTTTGTAAATCTTTTGATGCGCCATCTTTATCAATTGCAGCTGATTGTTTGGTCACGATCGCATTGATCGGCTTTTTGTCATCTGAAGCAAACGGTTGGGCTCCATATTTTAATTGTGTCCAAGTTTCTAGATCTGTATAGATGACTGGTGAGACCGTATAATAAGTGGCAGGAAAAATTCCAACGATCGTAAATGCTTGGTCATCGCTACCGATTTTGATTTGATCTCCCAACTTATATTGATCTTGTGCCAGATTTTGGGAGATAATTATTTCATTTTTCTTATCAAACATCCGACCATCTGTGATTTTAGGTAATAAAAAGGCATCGTTAGTCGTACCAAAGACTGTCACGTTTTCTTTGTTTTTGCCCTTGATTGCTCCACTGAATAAGCCAATCGGTGCTTTTTCTTTCGCATTTACTTGATCAAGGTCACCTCTTGTTAATTGAGATGCTGCAAACACTTGATTAGCATCTTCGGACAAAACGATTTCTTGAGCACCCCAATCATCAATCGCTTTTTTAAATTCTTCTGCTAATCCACTTGCTAGACCTGATAGCATGAAAACGACATAAGCAATTAAGAACATGATACCGATAATGAGTCCGTATCGTAGTTTTGCGTATTTCATTTCTTTCATTGCTAAAAACATTACTTTCCCTCCTACATTTTCCTTTTTCGATAGTGACATTTTGTCACTGTAAAAAAGTATAGCGCAACAGTGACAAAATGTCACTAAACAAAACTCATGAAACAATTCGTTCATACTACAAGATCATTGTCTTTCTGTTTATTGGTTACAGTTTTTCTTATAGTTGGCGATGTTACTATATATATGAATCATGAGCAAATAAACGTTGGTATAAATAGATATCAGTAAAAGGAAATAGAAGAAAAACGAAAAATAAGCTACAATAATAAAATAGAACACCAGTTTGAACAAAAAGGAGGTTCTTTTATGGATCAAAAAACACGAAAACACATTCAAGAAAAGTTAAAACAACGCATCGCACAGCTTCCTCCTATTTTCCAAGAATTTTTAAAAGAAAATCAAAAAAAGCTTTCATTAAGCAGTCGTTATGAATATGCAAAAGATTTTCATTTATTCACGGATTATCTTCACTAAGCTTTAGATCAAGAGATCACAGATGAAGTTATTCTTCGTCTTGAAAAACAAGACTATTTAAATTTTTTAGATAAAGTCTATCAGCATACTCGTTCGTTTCAGACCACAGCTGATCAACAAACAAACTAGTTATTTAAAAATAGCTATTATGGTCTTTCACGAAAACAATATTCGTTAAATCATTTTCTACGGTTTTTGTATCAAAAAGGGTTATTGACTGAAGAAATATCTCTATTAGGAAAAACGCTTCCTGAAACTACTGCTGCAGCGCCTCGATTCATAGACGCCTCTTTGTTTCAAGACTTTGAGCATCTGTTTATTCCTATGAATGGCTTTAACTCTTCACGAGAAGCACGCTTTGAAATAAGGAACCGACCAAGAAATTTAGCGATCGCAGCTATTCTTTTATATTGCGGGTTAAAGATCCATGAAGTCGTTGAATTAAAAAGAAAAGATATTGACTTAAATAAACAAATCATTCATCTTAGCCGTAAAAAAAATCGGCTTAATCAGTCGCCAATTCCCAATGAAGCACTGCCATTCATTAAAAACTATTTAGCAATAACTGATACTGGGACAGGACCTGATTCTTTTGCTTTTCGTTCATCTCATGACCAGCAAATCTCTCCACGGACGATTCGCCAAATACTAAGTAAAATCACTGTATATAAAAATATTTCGCCAGAATTATGTCGTAAAACTTACGGGTACTACGTTTCCCTTTATTTTGATGATCTGGATATCGTCAATTTCCTTTATGGTAATCGTTATATCAATGAACATTCATTTGAAGAAATCCAACAAAAGATGTTAGAGTTCTCTTACAAGGAAATAACAAGTAATAAAAAATGAAATAACGAAATATAATTCATTTTTTCACAAAGAAAGCTGTTTTTTATTTAGGGTTTGTGCTAAGATTATAGCTGAATTTGCAAAGTAAATGATTTAATTCACAAATTTTTCTTACTTTGCTTACCAACTTGTCTATTAAATGAAATCGGAGTGTGACTTATGGAAACAATCGCTTATTCCCCACTAAATCTTTTTTCTAATTTTCAAGAAGCAGCGAATGCTACACCAGATGTACCAATCATCTTTGACCAACCCTTAGCAGCTTTTCCGGAACTTGGTTTTAAAAGCACTTACAAAGATACCTGCCAACTCGTTTTGACTCGTGCCTATCAATTAGCTCATTTGGGTGTCGGACTTGGTGATAAGGTCATGATCTACAAAAGTTCAGCTTTTGATACTTATTTATTAGCTGTAGCAACAGCTTATCTTGGGGCGGTACCAGCAATGATCTCTTATCACTTCCCTACCCCCACTTTAGAAGTCTTTGTCGACCGTTTAGAAGATCCATTTATCCTTTTTGATGATGAAACGGCTGAACGAGTGGCTGGCATTTCAAATGGATCAAAAGAAAAACAAATTGCTGTTTCTAAACTATTGACTCAACCAGCAGAACCAGTGGCACAAAATCAATTGGGGAACGATGAAATTTCTTATATGACCCATACTTCAGGAACAACAGGTATTCCTAAATTGATTTGTCATTCTGCTCATTCAATGGGCTGGCGCACCAAATGGCAAAAAACTGTCTTTACTAAGATCGCAGAGAAAAAACTTGTGGCTTTCCATATCTCTCCTGTTCATTCTCGCTTCAATATTGGTATTTCTTCGTTAATGGCGATGGGCTTTCCAATGATGCCGTTAGCGGATGCTCAAGGGGAAAACGTTGTGGCCATGTTAAAAGAAAATCCACCGATTGCACTTGAAACACATCCAAACAACTTTGTTCAGTGGAGCTTTACAGCGAAAGAATATCCAGAAGCTTTTGCTGGTATTCGTTATTACCATTCCACTTTTGATGCGATCAACAACTCTACTATGGAAACATTCTTACGGACTTCTCCTAATCAAGAAGCTGTTTTCTTACAAGTTTATGGCCAAAGCGAATGCGGACCGATGATTTTAAAAGCTCATACATTAGAGAGTTTAAAAACGAGTAATGCGAGAGACATGGGTGTGGGACTTGGCGACTTAACCAAAGCGCGGATCGCAGATGAAAATGGGAACGTCTTACCTGCTAATACAGATGGACACATCCATTTATTGTCAAAAGGTCGTGCATTAACTTATTATAAAGAAGATGCTCGTTTCCAAGAAAATGTTTATGGTGCTTGGTGGGACAGCGGTGATTACGGCAGCATGGATGAACAGGGGCATTTGTTCTTAAAGGATCGTCAAGTGGATTTGATCGATACAATCAATAGCAATTTAGCGATCGAAGATTTCTTGTTAGACTCATTAGAATTTCTATCGGAAGTGGTCATCGTTCGTGATAAAAACAATGCGCCACAACCATTGATCGCTCTTGCTCCTAATCACGAAATGGACTGGGATCGTTGGTGGAAACAAGTGCATGAGTTACCTCGATTGAATACGCCGATTATCAGAGATTATGAAGATATCCCACGGACTGCGACAATGAAAGTCCGTCGACTACAAATTGAAAAAGAATTAAAAGCATAATAAAAAGAACACTGACGTTATCCTCTTACCTAGCAGGTATAACGTCAGTGTTCTCTTTTGTTTAAAAAATTTTCAGTTGTAAAAAATGTAGGAATAACAAAAAAAGATTCAATTTATTGATAATGATATCTAATGAAGTTGTTTATTTGAGTATGCATAGCTTAAAAATCAGGTTGTTTTCTTCTAGCTGTTAAGTTGCCAACAATACAGTGTACTTGTTTCATTCAGATGATAGATAAATTTTAGTGATCTAAAGACTACGCAAAATTGGATGACATAAAAATATGCCAATTGGCTGTTTTCTTTTCTAACAACTTTCGTTATACTCTTTTCGTGGAGGGAAAACAATGAGAAAAATACTTACAATTGGTGGTTCTGACCCTTTTGCCGGTGGAGGAATTCAATCCGATTTGAAAACTTTTGAGAATTTTCAACTTTTTGGAATGAGCGCGCTCACCTGTGTAGGCATGTTAGACGAAAACAACGCATTCCTCTTAGAAAATCTACCTGCTAAGTGGTTGGAACAGCAACTTGCTTCGATCCAGAAGATGACAGACTTAGCGGGTATCAAAATTGGCTTATTGCATTCTCTTGAAGCAATCATGATCGTCCGAGATTTTTTAAAAAAGCACCCTCAAATCCCAATCGTTCTTGATCCGGTTTTAGCTTTTAAAGAAACTACTTCATTAGCGAATCAACAGTATATTGAGTGCTTAGTGAAAGAACTCTTCCCCCTTGTTGATCTTGTCACGCCCAATCTTAAAGAAGCGGCTCTCCTTTCTGGAAAGAAAAAAATTTCAAGCATCAATGAAGTGATAGAGACAACCAAATTTATTCATACTTTAGGAAGCAAAGCGGTCGTTGTTAAAGGTGGCTCTGGGATCCATGGCGATGAAGCAATCGATGTTTTGTATAGTCATGACGGACTAACCACTTTTACAATGGAAAAATTAACACGATCAACGGTGAATGGCGCAGGATGTACCTTTTCTTCTGCTATTACAGCGAATCTCGTCCATGGCTATACGCTCCCACAAGCCATTCAACGAAGTAAAACTTACGTTTATCAATGTATTTTAAACGGTGTTGAAATGAATGATCAAACAGGCAGTGTCTGGTCTGGCGGTAACATCAAAGGAGGGATTTAATCGTTGAATACGAAACGAATGACAATTTATGCCATGCTGATCGCTTTAACAGTAGCATTATCTTTAACAATTTTAGTTCCAATACCAGCAACTAACGGCTTTGTCACGCTCTGCGAAGCTGGCATCTACACCACTGCTTTATTATTTGGTCCATTTGGTGGGTTCGTTGTCGGTGCCTCAAGTGGTTTATTCATCGATTTACTGTCAGGTTATCCGCAATGGGCCCTTTTTTCCTTATTGATCCATGGTTTGCAAGGATTGGTCAGTGGCTATTTTGCCGCAAAAACAAGCAAAGGTCGATTTGTCGGTCTTTTTATCGGTAGTTGTCTGATGATTAGTGGCTATTTTTTAGCAGGTTGGTTTTTATATGATTGGCCTGCGGGGGTAGCTTCTATTCCTGGAAATATTTTTCAAAATATTATAGGGGTTGGATTGGCTTTACCACTCATTCAAGCTCTAAAACGAACGAGAGTACAAAAAGAAAGTAAGTAATGAAAGGAAGAATAAAATGAGCATCACAGAAGAATCTTTAAAACAAGAATTAACCAAAATGGTCAACGAGGTATTAGCAGAAGCAAATTTAAAATCTGGCGATTTATTTGTATTAGGATGTAGTACCAGTGAAGTGGTCGGTGGACAAATTGGTAAAAACTCAAGTGCTCCAGTTGGACAGTGGATTATCCAAACGATTAGAGAAATATTGCAACCCTTAGGAGTCGCTTTAGCTGTTCAAGGATGTGAACACATTAATCGAGCCCTTGTCGTCGAACGCTCCGTAGCAGAGCAAAAACAATTTGAAATTGTTTCTGTTGTACCAGCCTTACACGCTGGTGGCGCTTGTTCAGTAGCAGCGTTTGACCAATTCGATGATCCAGTAGAAGTGGAACATGTGGTAGCGCAAGCTGGGATCGATATCGGTGATACTTCCATCGGTATACATGTCAAACACGTTCAAGTACCTGTTCGACCAAGCAGTCAAACATTAGGAGCCGCGCATGTTACAGCTCTGCGTTCACGTCCAAAATACATTGGTGGTCCGCGAGCTGAGTATGAAGTGATTTAAAAGAATCAATTAACTGATAACCTACCTAATATTTATGTAAATGTTATTCTTTATTATAAAATATTCACTTATTATCTAATTTCTATAAAGGTACAGTCACCCAACTTCATACAGTATGTCAAAAAAGTTTGCCTTGGACTTCATTAGAAAGCTCAAGACAAACTTTTTTTAGTTTCTTTTTTTACTGGTTACAAATAATTTCGCTTCATAAGGATCAAGCTTACCCACTCGTTCAAATACACGTTCTTCTTGATTCGTGAGAAGTAATTCCCAAGGAACATCAACTTCATTCGGTAATGAATATTCCGCTACTTCACTCGTTAGATTGACTATAATCAGATAGTTTTTATCGGTAAATGATCGTTCATAGACATAGAGTTGGTCGTGTTCAGCGAGATATTCTTTGAATGAACCATAGATCAATCCTTGATTTTCACGACGGATGCGGATCATTTGTTTGTAGAAAGATAAGATCGACGAAGGATCGTTTTCTTGTTCTTCTACGTTAAGTGTATGATAGTTGGGATTTACCATCAGCCAAGGTTCGTTTGTTGAGAATCCGGCATATTTTTCTGATCCCCACTGCATAGGTGTTCGGCTATTGTCTCTTGTTGTATCAGCAACGATATCTATAGCTTCCTCAGGAGATTTTCCTTCTTCTAGCAATTGGTTATAAAGACGTCTTGAATCGACGGCATCGATTTGTTCGATGGCAGTAAACGGCATATTCGTCATACCGATTTCTTGTCCTTGATAAATAAATGGCGTGCCTTGCAGGAAAAAGTACATCATTGCGACTGCTTTTGCTGATTTTTGCCAATAATGTTCAGGATCACCAAAAAAAGAAACTGAACGAGGTGTATCATGATTTTCCATATAAAGTGCATTCCAACCCTTACCGTCTAAAGCGGTTTGCCAGGCACTTAACGCTCTTTTTAAATTGATAACATCAAGTTTTCCTTCTTTTTCGTGCTTCCAAATCGAGATATGGTCAAATTCAAAGATCATGTCAAAATACCCATCAGCGCCGACCCATTCTGGACCTTCTTCAGCCGACACCCCGCTAGCTTCGCCAACAGTCATAATGTCATAGTCATCAAAAACATCTTTTAATTCATTTAAGTGTTCATCGATCCCGGAAACATTTTGAAAAGGAGAAAAGGGGTTTTCAGTTGCTTTAACAGAATATTCATCTTTTTTCACATGGGAAATCGCATCTAAACGAAACCCATCGATCCCTTTATCTAACCACCAGCGAATCATAGAAAAAAGTTCATTTTTTAATTTCTCGCTTTCCCAATTCAAATCAGGCTGCTCTTTAGCAAAGACATGCAGATAATATTGTTTCGTCTGTTCATCATATGCCCAAGCTGAGCCACCAAAAATCGATTGCCAGTCATTCGGAGCGTTTTCAGGTGTTCCATCTACCCAGATATAGTAATCTTGGTAAGGATTATCCAGTGACTTCTTGGATTCAATAAACCACTCGTGTTGATCAGATGTATGATTGATGACTAGATCCATAATGATTTTGATTCCTTGTAGATGTGCTTCTGCCAGTAATTGATCAAATTCGGCCATTGTTCCAAATTTTTCTAAAATATTTTGGTAGTCACTAATATCGTAACCGTTATCAATAAAAGGTGAAGAATAAACTGGATTGATCCAAATAAAATCAATCCCTAATTGTTTTAAATAAGAAAGCTTTTCACGAATACCATTGAGATCCCCAATGCCGTCTCCATTACTATCCATAAAACTGGCAGGATAAATCTGGTATCCGACCGCTTCTTTCCACCAAGCTTTTGTTTGAGTCATTGTTTTCTTCCCTTCTCTTTTTCTCTATTATAAAACAATGCCACTATTTTTTGTTGATGTTACCGATAACATCGTTTTCTCTTTAACAGTTTCCTTTTTTGTTTCGTTATCTGGTTTGCAGAATGTCAGGATTTAACAGTCGATTAACGATCAAAAAGAGTCTGATAGATAAACTAAATGGTGTTTAACCATTCGCTACAATGCGTTCATAACCTCTTCCCGTTGTTCCAGCAGTCGCTCTAACAAAAAAACAAGCCGAAAATCCAAAAATAGGAACTATTTTCGAATTCTTCGGCTTGTTCTCAGAGCTAGGAACTTCTGTCACAATCTCTCTTAGTCGATGAATGGACTTATACGTGACTCCAGCTATTTTCATCTATTTACAAATAGCGAGCAATCAATTGGATCAATTGCTGTGGTAACTCGTTGATGTCTGTCATATCAATGAAACGATTTTCCCCATATATCTCTTTGATTTCTTTTTGATCCTGTCCAATCGCAGCAGCCACAAAGATGACGCCTTGACGGTCATATTCAGACAGAACGCTTTGGATATCTTCCCTTGCCTTCTTCCCAGTATAGTCTGGCAAAGCTTTAGGCTGGCCATCACTAATCGAGATCAACAATTTAGTCGTGGCAGATTCTTGGCTTAGTTTGTTAGCGATTAGTCTCAGACTGGCACCATCACGATTGTTTTGTCGTGGTTTCATCGTCACTAACTTTTCATCTAACCATTGGAAATCATCACTAAATTCTTTATAAGAAAAAATTGAGGTCTTTTCTCTCGTTGAGACATCTGCTGTATCTCCATAAATCATTAAAGGAATATTTACACGTTTAGCAAATTCTGCGATGGCGATCGCTGCTTTTTTTGCTGCTTCGATTCGTTCATCTCGAATCATTGAACCAGATTCATCAATCCTTAAAGCCACTGCCAATGAAGGTTGTTCGTGGGGTGGATTTTTCTTATCAAAATAACCTAGGTCATTATAGGCCACACGACTCGCATTGAACCGTTGTCCTTCATATTTTCCTTTTTGATAAGTCGTTGATTCATCATTTTCCAACAAATCTAAAATTTGACGGCTTAATGTTTCAACGATCGGTAAAACTTGTTGTCTGATTTGTTCTGCTACTTGTGCTTTGAGTTCAAATTTTGGTCGATGAACGATCAGTCCTTCTTTTTCGTGCATCGTCCCCTTCATTATTTGTCGTGCTTCTTTCGTTAACTCACGTTTGATTTCTTTGTCGTAAGCCTCCATATCAGAGGCAGACATTTTTTCTGAATTATCTTCTGCTTGTTGCTCCTGTTGCCCCTGACCTGAAACTTCTTGACTTCGTTCTTGTTCAAATGAAAAAGACTCTGCCTTTTTTTCCTCTTCAATCTCAGCATTCTCCACTGGTGGAGTTTCTTCTTCGATCTCAGGCGACTCATTTTCCATTAAAGACAACGTTTCTTCTGCTAGTTGATCGATATTACGTTCATCAGCTTCTTCATCGTTAAGGATTCTGCCTCGATTTCTTGAAGCTTCTTCTGAAAGACGTCCCCACTTTATTTGCCGTAATAATTCACGAAGTTCTTCAAGAAGCCCACTTTGTTCTAATGCTTGGGTTAATATCTCCAATTCTTCTGGAACAGTGGTCAATTTATAGAGAACTTTAGGATAAATCGATTGGAAAAGATCTTGCCCTTGTTTCCAAGTATTTGCCCAATAAAAGTAAGAACGCATACCAGCCACTCCCTTGATGGCATTCGCTTTGGCAGTATCATCTAATAAACGAATGATCTCCGCTAATTTCAAGAGCAGTTCAGGTTGTTGAATCTTTGTCTTACCTAAGGCTCGCTCAGCCATCACTTCAAGTGAAGGTAAATCCATCTTCTCAGCATGTTGCATCCGATCTCTCAAAGATTCATTCAACGGACGATTACCTTGGTAGTTCCGATTGGTTGTGATGATGATGACGCAATCTGGATGACGGACGACGACACCCGTGGGTAAATTCAATAATCCATTTGGCTCAAGAGCGGAATTTAAAGCAACTAATACGGAAGCATCACGGATCACCGTTGGCTCCTGGATTTCTAACAAATACCCCTTTTCGATCGCACGAACAATTTCAGAGGGATAATATTTATAGCGAACGTTACTATTTTCATTTTGTTCCATCCGCTTGATGAAATCAGCCAGTTTGGATTTAGCCATTTCTGTACTAAGATTATAATGATGTTTGATTAACCGTAAGACAGCCTCTAAAGTCTCTGTTTGGTTGATTGCATCAATCAATTCTTGATCTTCATCTACGTCAGACTCAACAATAGGCAATAGCGCACCAAAGACATCTGATTTATCCATATCCGCAAAACAAGTTATTTTCGTATAAGGAAGTTGTAAATCAGCCGAAAGAGCTTTAGCCAGTTGCGTTTTTCCTGACCCAGCATCCCCTTCAAGCAAGATGTTACTGATCTTCATTTCAGGATCATTCCAGTTTTCAAAGATTTCAGCTGCGATTCTTTGTTCTTCTTGACTGGTTCGATGACTCGTTGGCTTTTGCCAAATCATTTGTTTTTCAACACTTGAAAATTGACGGTCTTTTGTCAGTGAGAAATCTTCCAATGTACCTCACTCCTTTTTTCCTTAATACCCTAAATCATCTAATAGACGTTTCAAAATTCGGAAACGTTCTCCGATCAATTCGCCATCTTTTTGTAACGTGTCATAATAGAGCATAATATCTTCATCGATCTTAGGATTTTTGGTATCCACTTCAACCGTCATTCGATTTCCTTGAAGTCCAATAATATCGACAACTGGATTTTCAGGATCATAAAATTTTTCATAGCGATACGCATCTTGAAAATACAAACTCCCTTGCGCAGCTAAAATTGCTAGATCTAAGATCCGAGTGATTGGTAGTTCTTCCGATTGGCGTGACCATTTTTCACCCGTATGGCGCCATACCTTGCCTGAAATATCAACTTTTCCACGATCATTCCATTGTGCTAACCCTAAAGATAGTCCTTTAGCATCCGTATGCAAAGCATTTCTACCATCAACTTGATCATAGTCTTCAACGACAATAACAGGTTTGTGTTTTAAATTTGTTGGGATTTCCATCTAAATCCATCCTTTCTCTTTTAGTAAATTACTAACCTAGTGATTTACTCATTTACTAAACTTTTAAGGATTATACGCCTTATATAGAAAAAATGCAAAAAAAGCATCGTATCCCAATGAATGAGAGACGATGCTTGCATTGAATTGAATAATCTAAATTATTGCGCAGAGATGGCAAGCCCGATTGCTTTTTCTCCTAAGTGACTACCAATCACTGGACCAAAATGACCAATCTCAATGTCAGCATGCGGGTATTGCTTTTGTAATTTTTCTTTTTCTTGTATGGCAACTTCCAAATTATTTGCATGAATCACATAAAGTTTAACAGGTGGTGCAATTTCCTCATTTCGCATGCCGATGACTTTTTCGGCACGAGCGAAAGCTTTTTTACTTGAACGGATTTTTTCAAATAAACCGATTTTTCCTTCTGAAAAAGTCAAAATCGGTTTGATTTTAAGCAATCCACCTATCAATGCAGCCCCATTAGTCAAGCGTCCACCGCGTACTAAGTTGTTCAAGTCATCCACGATGAGATAAGCATACGTATTATCTCGAATACGATCGATATGTGCGATAATTTCTTCAAGAGATTGACCTTTTTGATTTAAATCTAGAGCAGCTTCTACCATGTGACCCATTGGCATACTCGTGATCTTAGAATCATAAGGAACGATTTTTACACCATCAATGTCGTTTTTCATAGCATGTAATGTGTTGACAAAGCCGGAGATCCCAGAGGATAAATGGATACTTAAGGTGGTATCGTATCCTTTTCTTTTCAGTTCTTCGTAAAGCGCCAGTACTTCTCCAACTGCAGGTTGTGAAGTGGTCGGGAAGTCTTTGCTTTTATTTAGAAGCCCATAGTATTCGTCAGCTTCTATGTCTATTCCTTCATTGTAGATTTTCCCATCCAAAATGACAGGGATCGGAATAACGAACAAATCAGGATGATTTTGGATTCGTTCAGGCAAATAAGCCGTACTGTCAGTAACTACTGCAAGTTTCATTTATTTAATTTCCTCATTTCAAAGAATTTTACCAGTCTATTTAACTATATCATAAGAAAGATGACATTTGAACCTCTCACTCAAAAAGTGAGAGAAATAATCACGTCCCTCTCACTTTCTGTAGCTTTAAAAAATTATCATGAACTGGATGTTGTTCCTAATTTTTGGTTGAGTGATGCCGATGCTGGAAGTTTTTAAGTAATTGGAGCCCATTTCTGCCAAATTGAGCAAAGAGAAATGTCAGCCCACCTATTCCACCAAGGCCAACACAATAAACAACAGCATGGGCTTTCGACGTCATCGTCAATTGGAGGTTCAATAGGATAAATACAATCGAACAAAGAACCAGCATCAACAAGGTTGAGCGGAATGTTTTAAGAAAGAAAAATCTGATTTTAGCTAGAGGTGCGATTCGATACTCTTTACACATATAGAAATAACCTCTGATAAACACGATCGCAAAAGCCATTGTGTTTGAAAAACTCATACCATAACCGCCAAATAGTGCTAATCCAATCACTTGAAAGACAATTTTCAAAATAATCGCTTCAACGGTCAGCCGAATCGCAATCATATGATGGCTAAGTGATTGTAACATCGTCGAAAGAATCGTGAACAATGAAAAGAATAATGAAGCGAGTAAGGCAAATTGGAAATAGCCGACACTATCAGGATCATATCCAAAAAATAAGGTATACAATGGACCCGCCAATAATGACATCCCCGCAAGAGAAGGAAGTAAAATCAAGACAGCAATTGAAAAACTATCTCCTACTGTCTTTTCAATTTGCAAACGATCTTTTTTTCTCAAAGTACTTAAAATCGGCAAACTGCTGATTGCGACTGTACCAACCATAGAAATCAAGATCAATGTCAACTTGTTGGGATTAACTGACGCTCGACTAAATAAAAATTCCAATTGTTGATTCGTGATTTCAGGTCTGAAAAAATGCAACAACGGCTTCATCGTCACTTGGTCAATCATTTGCACGATGGTAATAACAGATCCCACAAAGATGAAAGGTAAAGTTTCACGAATGATCGATACCGACTCTGCCCGATTTTCATGCTTGAAATAACGACTAGAGATCAAGAAATCTTTTAATTTGAAATAATCATTTTTTATTCCAACGAAATACATATGGCTAATTGCTGCTAACCCACCAAAGAAGGATGCCACTGTACTGATCAGAACAGCTTCTAAAATCGTTCCATCGGTCAAGACGCGTAAATAAAACGTTCCTGCTAAAATGACCAGGACACGAACCGCTTGTTCAATGATTAGTGAGGTCCCATAAGGTCTCAGATTGTTTTTCCCTTGAAAATAACCTCTCATTGCACTAAGAACTGGAATGGCGATCAATGACGGACACAAACTACGAATTGCTAAGATCCCATTATTTACATTTGCAATTGGGCTGATTCCTGCAAGCATCGGGGCAAAAAGATACATCAGCACAGCAGAAATGATCCCAATGACAAACATGATATTGATGGTACTGCGAAAAATCGTTCGACAGCCCTGTTCATCATTTTCTTTCGTTGCTACAGCGACTTTTTTAGCAATCGCATTAGGAAACCCAACTGTTCCCAGCATCAGGAACAAGCCATAAGGTAAATAACCTACATTGTATAAAGTGGTCGCTAACATTCCTTCTTGATTGTTCCCCATCATACTTAGCCATGGGATCAAGTAAACAACACCTAATACCTTACAAAGCAAATTAGCAAAGGTTAACCAAAATGTTCCTTGCATCAATTTTTTATTCATTAAATTTTCCTCAACTATCTATATTTAAATCAATACCTTTCCCATTATAGCAAAAATTCAAAGAAGGACAAATCATCCTTAAAATTTTAATAAAAAAGGCAAAAAAAAAAGCCATTCTCTAAAACTAAGAGAAGGCAAAATTTTGGAACTGTTTAAAACATCGACAGCAAAAATACCGAAGCAAGTCCAGTTACTACTGATAATGCCATAGAATGAGTTTTATACGCCACGCCAACTACGAGAACCATAGCTAAGATTTTGATATTCCAAGCAATGGCTAAATGTTCATGGGTAATAAAGACATCCTTGAATGCTAAAGCTGCGAATAGCGCAACAGGCACATATTTCATCCATTCACTAAACCATGAAGGGACTTTCCGATGGGTAAAATAGAGCATCGGGAATAGTCGTGGCACATAAGCCACCACGAATAAACTAAGTACTAAAAGAATAAGATACGTCTTAGTCATGATGTTGACTCTCCTGTTCTGGGAAGTTGAATAGTGGTTCATTGACATGTTTGCCACGGTTTTTTAATCGTTTTAATTTTTTTGCCTTCTCTTTTTTGAAAGCTTTCTCTAAAGCAAACCCTGCAAAAGAGGCGATCACCGTCGCAGCAATTAAACCTAATGTATTTTGGAACATGACCATGAAAGTAACGCCTAATACACCAGAAAACAATCCTGTAAAAATGAGCAGCTTATTTTTCATTTGCATGACAAACATGAAGATAAACATCGCAGTCAGTGCAAAGTGAACGAGATCAGCATCTACATGGATAACAGAACCAAACATGTTTCCAATCATGTTACTACCTGTCCAAGAAGCCATCGAAAACCAATTTACATATAAAGCTTTACGCTTATTCCATGTAGGATCAGTTGAATATTTAAGATAATTAACCGCATAATTTTCATCATTTAACGATTGTGAAAATACCGCCAAGAATAGTCTCTTTTCTTTCTTCATAAAACCTGAAAGACTCGACCCTAACAATGTGTAACGTAATTCCAAGAAAAATACCATCAAAAGTGTCGTTGCAAAAGATGCTTGAGTTGTTAGCATCGAAGCAACTAAAAATTGCGCTCCACCCGAAAATACTAATATGGACAACAGACCGGTTAAGATTGGATCAAAACCCACTTTTTGCAATAAGACACCACAAGCTAACCCAACTGGTATATAACTTAAGCAAAGTGGCATTACTGCGTGCAAAGCCTGAAGCCATGGCGCACTTTTCTTTTTATTCATCAAAATGTCTCCTTCAATTACAACAAATAAACAGCGGACTCATTGTAACATAAAAAAACGAAATTGTAGCCGTTTTATCTAAAAACAATATTATATTTTTCTCATTTTAAGCTTGAATATTGAAATTTTAAATCATAAACAAGTTATTTTTATGCAACATAAAAGCATTTTTTGCTGAAGAATCAGCATGGTCATCTTCGATAATTAGGGTCATATTTATCAGTTTCAATATAAATATAAACTTTTTTATCATTTAAAGACTGACGAATCGTTTCTTCAATGTTATTGATGATTGCATACGATTCATTCTCTGGGTGATCAAAGATATCAATTTTAGCAGCTACCAATACCTCAGTTGGGCTCAGATGAACGGTCTTTACATCGATCAAACGAGAGACTTCCGGACGCTCAAAGGCTTGCTTGATTTTAATCAAGTCACTCGTTGTCACACTTTCACCAACAATCAAACTATAAAATTCTTTTGCTAAGAAAATGGCAGCTCCCATCAACAATAATCCGATCAATAAGCCGCTAATCGCATCAAACGCCGCAATTCCTGTTACCATCGTCAAGACTGTTCCTAATAAAGCAAGAATGAGTCCGATCACGGCACAAAAATCTTCAGTAAAGATGATCAAAATTTCACTGTGACGACTTTCTCTCAAAAATTTCATCAATGATAATTTTTCGGTATTCAACTCATGGATTTCTTTCATAGCGATACGTAATGACGTTCCTTCAATGGTTAATCCAAAAATTAAAATAATGATAACGATCAATGAGTTATCAACTTCATGCGCAGGATGGGTCAATTTTTCAAAAGCTTCCATGACTCCCAAAGCTCCCCCACCAAAAAAGAGCATGGTTGCCACAATTGTGCTAAAAAAATATTTTGCTCTTCCTTCGCCAAATTGGTGTAACTCGCTTTGCCCTCTATTCGCTCGTTTATCCCCAAAAAGCAATAGAATTTGGTTGCTGCAATCGACGATACTATGAATACTTTCATTCAGCATTGCCGCACTTCCACTAATGGCATAACCGACAAATTTACTGATTGCAACTAAAATATTCGCACCTAATGCAGCAATCACAGAGAACATCCCGCTCTTTTTAAAATTTTCCATCTTATTTCCTTCTTTCTTTTCTTCTCAACAGTTTCTCAGTTAACTATCTCTCGGAAGAACCGTGTGATCTATTGCCTGCAGACGGAACAAAAAACATGCGACAATCTCTCTAAGGATTGCCACACGTTTATATCCTGTCTAAGCCTTTCGAACCATCAAAGGAACCAAAAATTCGTAATTGATAAAGAAATCAATCACTGATCGATGGTACTCCCCAGAAGAAACTTCAAGCATTGTTTGGTTTTTCTGATTTTTGGAAATGATCATGGATTGTCCTTTATCTAATAGAACTTGGTATTTTTCTTCTCCAATTTTTTCAAAATCATATTGAGGATTTTTCATCGCTACGATAAAGATGTCATCTAGTACCTGGTCAGTCAATTCAAATTGACTTTGAAGATTCAGATGTAACGGTTGGGTGTTATCTAGTAAAGTTTGCTTGACTAAAAAACCTAAGTGACGTGCATGAGCTAATATTTGGTTGAACTTATGATTGAAAATAGTCAGTTGACCAGCAGAGAATACCCGTTCAACTGACCAATAACGAATCAAAGATAACACACGGTCATCCTGAACCGTGATTTCCATCGTTTCTGGTGAAACTTCCAATAAGTTGAGTGATTCCACTTGGTATCGTTGATCAATCGTCGGAAGAACAAAAGAAAATACTAATTGATTGGAATCATTCAAACGATAGTTGATCGAAAAATGTCGTGTTTCCCAAGTATCATAAGTGGTATTAGAGAATTTCAACCCAATATCATTTAAAGGTTTTAGCAACTCATAAGTAAAGTATTCGATCAAACTTGTCTTACCAATCGGAGAAATAGGTTCTGCTTTTAAGATATAGCGTTCAAAAGCATCTAATAATTGTGAAAAGTCCGATTCAAGTAGATATTTCCGTAAGCGTAAATCCGCTAATTCTGCCTCTGCTGTTTCAATCAAAAGAACAATGTCTTGATGGTCTTTTTCTTTTGTTTCTAAATAGACTTGATTTTCCCTCGCTTCATGCGGATGACTGGATTCAATTGCCTCTAATTGTTCAGAAGTGACCTGTTCATTTTCATCAAGCAAATCATCTTCAGAAGCAGAGTGATTGCTGGAGTTTTCAGGATCTGTTTCTATTGCTTCTTCCGTCACAGTCGTTTCTGCTAACGATTGTGCTTCCAGCTCTTCATTTTTTTCTAACTCTTCATGCTCATTCATTACTCTACCCCTCCCTCTTGCATCGATACTTCTGGTTTTTTATGTGGGTCAACATTTCCTAAGTAATTCATTAGGAAATGATGGATGGCTTGACTGAACCCTTCTATCCCACCGAAGTAGCGATTGATTTGTCGTTGTTCTTTTTCAACGATCGCTGCACGTAATTGATTCGCTTTTGCTTCGTTAAGTAAAGCAGCTTTTTGATTTTGGATTTTTTCAGGTGCTTCAAGATAAGGCATCCAGCCTAATTTTTCATTTGATAATGCTTGTTTTTGTTTTTTTAGTTCTTGGATTTCTTCATCAATTTTTTTACGATTTAAGAATCCTTTAGTGTCATCCAGATCAGAGATTTGGCGATCCAATTCTTTTAATTCTTCATCCAGACGATCAATCTCGGCTTTTGCAGTGATGACTTTAGCATCAAGTTCGTTAATTTGTTGACTGTAGTCATCCGGTTCCTGGTTTGCATAGGTGCCCCACTCTTCGTCAATTTGGGGCAAAACGAAAATTTCCGGTAGACTAGCATCGATGCCAATTGTTGGCCTTTCGTGATAATACGTACCGATCTTGTAATAACTCATCGTAGGAGAAATCTTTTCGACTAGCTCCATAAATGGAAATTCTTGAATAAAGCGATCATGAATTTTCCGCATTAATAGCTGATCGATTTCATGGTTTTCATTCGAACTTTTTTTCAATTCCTCATTTAAATGACCATTATACAGTTGATAGATTTCTGGAATGTTTTCTTCACGAACAGCTCTTTCAAATGCTTGTAAATCCTCTAACAGTTGAGATAGATTCGTGCTAGCTTTTTCTTTGATATCAAAAAAAGTAGTGTCATCTTCTTGCTGAATGATGATTTCTTCGTTATTTTCTTGTGGTGTTTCTTTCATTTTGATTACCTCCTCACAGTTATCCACTTTCTTGGACAGAAGCACAATAGGTTGAGTTTACTTACTATTGAATTGATAATTTAATAGTACCATTTTATAGAAAAAAATGTTACAAAGGGCTTCCTCCTCTATGTATCTTTTAATCAATATTCATTGATTATCCACCGTTTTGATAAGGTCTGATTATTGTACTTTCACTATTGAATAATCTTACGTATCGAGAGTAAAACAAAAGAGTGGAAAGAGGATTGAAGCGACCTCCAAAAGTTAGATTCTAACTTTTGGGGGTTACTACAGATCCCCCCACTCTTTTTCACTCAGTAATTTTCTTATTTTTGAGGCAGATCTCTGGTTGTGAAGTGAATGCGCTGATTTTCATCACGAGATAATAGTGTTTCTTCATTCAAATAAGTAAACTTCATCTCTTCTAAATCAGTATTTTCGAGCATTTTTTCATAACCGGTAAAAATCGAACGGATATATTGTTTATATGCGTTTTTCTTTTTCTGTCTTTTTTTCATGTGACACCTTCCTTACCAAAACTATCATACCAATGAATTTAAGATGAAACAAGCCAGATTTGAGATTTTATCTGTTGTTTTAATCCGGTGTTAGTTACTAGTTGACGAAAATCAAAAAAAATGAAAAAATGCTTTAGTACTTAAGGAGGGAATCTCGTGAAAAAAATCGGTTTTGATTCAGAGAAATATATCGAAGAACAATCAGCATATATCCTTGAACGAGTGAATCACTATGACAAATTATATTTAGAATTTGGAGGCAAATTGGTCGATGATAAGCATGCCAAACGTGTTTTGCCTGGCTTTGAAGAAGATGCAAAAATCAAATTGTTACAAAAATTAAAAGATCAAGCAGAAATCTTGATTTGCGTCTACGCTGGAGACATTGAACGTAATAAAATTCGTGGGGATTATGGTATCACTTATGACATGGATATTTTACGCTTGATCGACGAAATGCGTGGCTACGGATTATCTATCAATAGTGTCGTCATTACTCGTTACAATGGTCAGCCAGCTACGAATGTCTTCGTCAATAAATTAGAAAGACGTAATATCAAAGTCTACAAACATTCAGAAATTGAAGATTATCCAATTAATGTTGAAAAAATCGTTTCTGAAAACGGCTTTGGCAAAAATGAATATATTGAGACCAGTAAGCCAATCGTTGTTGTTACTGCTCCTGGACCTGGTAGTGGCAAACTAGCAACATGTTTGAATCAGCTTTATCATGAAAGCCAAAAAGGACAATCAGCAGGTTATTCAAAATTTGAGACCTTCCCTGTTTGGAATGTCCCATTGAAACATCCACTAAACATTGCCTATGAAGCTGCCACTGTGGATTTAAAAGATGTCAATATGATCGATTCCTTCCATTATGATGCCTATGGCAAGGTTGCTGTAAACTATAATCGAGATGTTGAAACCTTTCCAGTAATCAAACGGATCATTGAAAAAATCACTGGTAAAGAATCAATCTATCAATCCCCTACCGATATGGGTGTGAATCGTGTGGGATTCGGAATCGTTGATGATGAAGTTGTGCAAGAAGCTTCTCGACAAGAAATCATCCGCCGCTATTTCCAAACAGAGTGTGATTTCAAAAAAGGATTGATTGATGAGGAAGCAGTAAATCGAATTAAATTGATCATGGAAGAAGTAGGTCTTCAACCTGAAGACCGTCAAGTGGTATTGCCTGCTCATGAGTATGCAAAAACTGTTCAAAATGACAGCAACGATCCTTCTGCGGTGATCGCGATCCAATTACCCGATGAAGTGATCATTACAGGACGCACCAGTTCTTTAATGAATGCTTCTGCTGCCGTCATTTTAAATGCGATCAAACATTTAGCACATATCTCAGATAATATTCCATTGTTGTCGCCGCTTGTTCTAGAACGGATTCAAGGGATGAAGTCTGCCGCACTGCATTCTTCCGTTGATACATTGAGCCTAAATGAAGTACTGATTGCTCTTTCGATCAGTGCGGTAACCAACCCTATCGCTCAAGTAGCTTATGACAAACTTGCTGAATTAGATGGTGCTCAAGCTCACTCGACAGTCATCGTCAATAAAAATGATGAACAAACGTTGAAACAATTAGGTATTGATATCACAAGTGCTCCCTTCTATCCATCGGAAAATTTATTTTATCAATAAGCATTGTTTCTTTATGAACAAATAGCTGAATAAACTCTTAAAAGATTTTATTTAAATTGCACCTGAAAAAGTGCAACTGATAATCTTTTAAGAGTTTTATTTTGTTGTATCCGTTTCAATTGAAATGTATGCGTTTCAGTCTAAAAAAGCGATGATAATCTTAGCAAAAAATTAGTATTTTAACGATAAAACGTGTAAAATTAAACGGAATTTTGATTAGGAGTGATAGTTTGAGTCAGATTTTAGGAATTATTGGATTACTTTTTATTTTTAGCCTTGCTTTTTTGATTAGTACCAACAAGAAAGCCATCAAAGTAAAACCTTTACTATTGATGATCGTATTGCAATTTATTTTTGGTTTTATTTTGTTACGAACGACTTTTGGTACAGCAGTCGTTTCCATGTTAGCGAAAGTATTCGATCATTTACTAGCGTTTGCAGGTGAAGGAGTCAATTTTGTTTTTGCTGGGGTAGCCAATAAAGGCAGTGCGCCGTTTTTCTTAAATGTTTTGATGCCGATTGTTTTTATTTCTGCAATCATCGGGATTTTGCGTTATATCAAGATCTTGCCATTATTCATGAAGGCAGTTGGATTGGGTTTAAGTAAAATCAATGGTATGGGGAAATTAGAATCTTACAACGGTGTTGCTTCAGCAATACTAGGTCAATCTGAAGTTTTTATTTCAATAAAAAAAGAATTGCCTTTCTTATCTGAAAAACGTTTATTTACCATGAGCGTTTCTGCCATGTCGACTGTTTCGATGTCGATCGTAGGTTCTTATATGGCGTTGATCGATTCTAAATATGTAATTACTGCGCTGGTATTGAACTTATTCGGTGGGTATATCTTGGCCTCCATCGTTAATCCCTATGAATTAGAAGAAAAAGAAGATGAGTTGATCATTGAAGAAAACAAAGAACAAACTTTCTTCCAAATGCTTGGAGAATATATTCTTGACGGCTTTCATGTAGCGATTACAGTTGCTGCTATGTTGATTGGATTCGTTGCTCTTATTGCTATGATCAATGCCATTTTTAGTGGAATCTTTGGGATCTCTTTCCAAGAAATTCTTGGTTATATCTTTGCTCCACTAGCATTTATCAGCGGGATTCCTTGGAAAGAAGCTGTGGATGCGGGTAGTATCATGGCGACGAAACTTGTGACAAATGAATTTGTTGCGATGACAGAACTAGCCACTGGGAACCTGCATTTTACTGAACGTACAACAGCTATTTTATCTGTCTTTTTAGTATCTTTTGCTAACTTCTCTTCCATTGGAATCATTTCGGGTGCTATGAAAGGTCTAAATGAAGAAAAAGGAAACTTAGTTGCGAAACATGGATTAAAAATCTTATTGACTGCCACATTAGTCAGCTTTTTAAGTGCGATCGTCACTGGTTTATTAGTCTAAATGATTAAATTTAATTGAATTGTATATTTAAAACACTCTCTTTACTCTTTAGACGATTTTCTAAAGACTCAAGAGAGTGTTTTTTATAAGACAAAATTTATTGTCGTCCACCTGGAATATCTATGCGAAAAGAACAATTGCTAAAAGAAACTTTCTCGTGTATCGTTTAATAAAGGAAATAAAGATTTGAAGGAGATTCATGATGAACAAATGTTATGTATTTATTGGTCCTTCTGGTTCAGGAAAAACCTCCATTGCTAATGCTCTTTTTGAACCAAAAGAAAAAATTGTCACTTCGACGACTCGTCCTCCTCGAAAAGGTGAAACCGATCAAAAAGATTACTATTTTCTCTCTGAAGACAAATTTGAGCAGTTGATCACTGAACAGGCATTTGTGGAATGGGATGAATATGCGGGACATAAATATGGTTCAACTAAGAGGGAGATTGCTCAAAAGTTGAAAAATGGTGATTGTTATACAATTTTAACAGCTGCTGGTTTTTGGGCACTCTTCCATGCATTTGGGGAACAGATCCAACCAGTATTTGTGACTATCGCTAAAAACAAATTGAAGCAGCGTTTAGAACAACGTGGAGATGCTCCGGATCAAATCAAAAAAAGGCTCGCTCTTTTTGAGCAAGACACGAAGAAATTAGATGAGTTAAAAAAACGACCAAACCTCATTGTTTTAGCAAATAATGAAGGGTTAGAAGCCACCAAAAACCAATTTAAGCGACAAATAAAAATGCTCAAAGAATGATCTTATTTTGATAAACAGGATTGATTAGCAAAAAAATCTCTCACTAGCTTCAAAACATAAACTAGTGAGGGGAATCAAACCAATTTTTGTCGTTCTGTATGTCCAATACCACAAATCAGCGAATGTAGTTCCTCTATTTTAGAATACATGCGTAACCAATTAGTCGGCTGATCTAATAATAAACTGAGCAGTTCTAAATGATGGACCAATGTCCATTTTTTCAATACACCTAAACCAGGAAATTTTTTTTGTTGTTTCAAAGAAAGCAGGGCTAATATACCCGTTGTAATCAACAGTTGATCTTGGTTCCTCAATACCCACTGTTGCATTTTTTCAACAGCTTCAAAAAACTTTAGTGCTTGATCCTTAGCTGAATCGTTCGTATCAGAAATAAAATGTTTTACTCTGAGATTACCATATGCATCAACATAGGTCAGATGAAGTGCCAATGCCCGACTAGGAAAGCCTTTATCAAAATAGCGACTTCCTTCAATCGTAAAATCTGAAAAGCCATGATTCCCCTCTTCTTTAAAAAACAAATAGTCGTCGCTAAAAAAATCATCTATTTTTTCGCTATAATCTTCTTCGTGTTTTCTTGGTTTAAAGGCTTCTTTTATGATGATTTTGTTTTCTGGTAACCAGATATGGAACCGACTATGGTCTGGTAACAAAAAATGAGTATCCATTTTTGAAAGTTCTTTCCATATTTTTGGATCACGCGGCTGATGTTGTCCATCAAAAATGATCAATTTAGGTGGTTGCTCCATGATCTGTTGGTAATTATCGGACGTGATGATCATTGCATGTTGAATGGAACTATTTTCTTTTTCTTCCCATAAATGTAAATGTTCATCAAAAAGTTTGAACTGACCCACTTGGGGATTATCGATGATGATCAGCGGGTGATTTACTTTTTGGAATAACTCGACAACGTTTTTAAAGGTAGCTGAATCACGAACTGGTTCGATGATGGGAACCACCTTTTTAGATAATAGATTCTGTTGAATCATTTCTTTTAATGCTAAAAGATCAAACTGTTTCCCTCTCAAATAAGGATAGTACATACTTATTCACTCCAATGGCTCTGTTGGCAAGCGTCTAACTTGCTGCTTTTGTCGCAGATTCTCATAATCTTGCTGTAAAGCGTTGATTTCTGCTTGTAAATCTTGGATCGCTTGATTTTCTGTTTCCTCAATAAATCGTTCATAATAACGCTCTTTGGCAAATGGATCTTGAGAATCTGAACGTTTTTTTAATTCTTTATACAACTGATCAGTTGGAAAATATTTGACGCCTCGTTCCATTTGTTTGGCTTTTCTTACTTCTCTAAATAATGAAGCCATAAAACGGTTGAGCAGCGCCTCTTCTGCCACTGCTAACGGTTGCTTCATTGCTTTTTTAGCAATAATGAATGTGCCAGAAGCTGGCATCTCTTCTGCTATCCCGTAAGGTCGATAAACTAAAACACCGATACCAGTGGGGATTTCAGCTTTGACTTCATCAAAAAGTGTTTGAGGTAATACAAAATAATTGTAATTCCCGACAAACGATAATTTTGCAGTGGAACGAAAGTCCGCTTTTGATACTTTCAACTCATAGCAACGCCACTCTCTTGTACCATCAAACTTTGTGAGACAACTTAACGTATCCACGATACCATGGTCGTCAGGCATGGTCACCTCTTCTACGACAATGCCCCCTTGTTCGATACAGTATTGATAAAGAGAAGTTTCCATCTCGATCGTTAAAGGAGTTTTCAATCCCTCCACCTCCGAACATATTTTCGTCTACCCATTCTACCTTAGATCCAACAAAAAATCTATCGTTAATTATTATTTGAATCGTTTCCTTAAAAATATTTAGAATTAGTTTTTGTTCACTTTGATTCGGCTAAATGAATGGGACAAAACATCGTCACGAGGTAGCTGACAGCCAGATAAAAAACAGTTGAGTCTAAAGTTTTCTTAGTCCCAACTGCTTTTCTTCAACTGACTATTATTGATAACTTGGCGGTAAATAGAATTTTTGATGATTTTCAAAGATTTCGCCAATTTGAAAGAGCAAGTCTTCTCGTCCTCTGGCAGCCATGAATTGGATACCCAAAGGCAGACCTTCCTCACTGATATGTGTGGGTAAACTGATTGCTGGTTGTCCCGTCAAATTTGCCAGTTGGGTGTAAGGCGTGATCTTTAAACTTTCCTCAAACATTTCAGAAATAACTGCTAAACTTTCTTGTTCGTTGCATTCGTTGATTCCAGCCATTTTTGCCCGAATTTCATCGCTTTGAAGATCAGTGGAAATTTCTGGAGCAGTAAATGCTGTTGTCGGCGAAAGAAAAAGATCAACAGTTTGAAATAGTTCTTCCATTGTGATTGCTGCATGATCCCAAACATGAAGCGACTGGATATAGTTCGCTGCAGAAACCTTCTTCCCATACTCTAGCAGGACCCAGGAAATCGGTTCAAGTTCATTTTGAGCAACCGGTCGTCCTAATCCAGATTCAATCGAGTGAATCATACTAGCTGTTTCTGCTCCATTCATTTGATAATAAGACTGAATCAAGGCTCTTCCATCAAGAGGGTAATTGATTTCAATGATTTCATGGCCTTCTTGTGCTAAAAATGTCACCGCATTGGTCACTGCTTGTCGTGCTTCATCGCTGATTTTTGTGTGGATCGGTGATTCTGTGCAAACAGCGATTTTCAACCGTTTTTTTGGTGGATGCTCTTGCCATTCCGCTGGCGAAACTTGATAAGGCGCTCCTGAATGGATACTTCGCAGTCCTGCAAATAAAGCTTTGGTGTCTCTCATAGAAATGGTCAAACCAAAATCAATCGCTGCTCCTTGCCAACCTCGCCAAGCATGAGGACCAACTGGCATCGTTCCTCGTGAAGGTTTTAAGCCAATCAGACCACAAAAGGAAGCAGGTATGCGAATTGATCCTCCACCGTCACTAGCACCAGCGATCGGTAAAATGCCAGAAGCAACAACGGCTGCTGCCCCACCACTTGAACCACCTGGCGAATGCGCAAGATTCCAAGGATTTTTAGCTGGACCATAAAGTTGTGGGTCGGTGATATTTTTAAATCCAAACTCTGGCGCATTTGTTTGTCCAAGTGGGATAAGACCAATTTTTTCAACTTGCGAAACAAAATTTGAATTTCTAGATGAGCGATGAGTTTGAAAAAGCTTTGAGCCTGATGTAGCTAACCAACCTTGCTTTTCCTGTCCTAACATTTTCAACGGGAACGGTAAGCCGCTTAAAGGCTGTTCATCCTTTAGAATTGGTGCCTCATCTTTAATCGGTTGATCTGTTTCAAAAGTAACGAACGCATTTAATTCTGGATTTAATTTTGCTACTTTTTGGCTAACCTCTTTGACTAATTCCTTGTAACTGAACTGCTTCTTTTTTAGACCCTTCACGATCTCCATGCCATCTTTCAAGTAAATCCCTCCTTTTATTTGTCATACCTTTGTGCCATTTTCTCATATTTCTATTCAACAAACAAAAAGAATGATTACGCTTCATGTTAGAAACGGTGGTGCTATTATCAGTAATTATATACACCTATTGTATCCTAATAGCTAAGGTACTATTCATGGCAAACCAACGAATAGACTAAAAGCTAACCACCAGTTATTATTCTAAAACCACCGGATTGCATAAAAATAAGCCAAAGATTTCCAAAATAAGAGAAACTATGTTTGGATTCTTTGGCTTATTTTTTATTGTTGTCTTTTATTTCATCACTTAGAGAATCGTTAACGATTAGATCGTTTTTAGTTTCCCTCTAAATTCATCGATGGTTCGATACCCTTTTTCTGTCATGATCTGTTCGAGTTCTTTCGTGATCCGATCAAAAATTTTCGGTCCTTCTTTGTGAAGTTCGGTACCGATTTGTAGCATAGTTGCTCCACATAATAAATGTTCAAAAGCATCCTGTCCATTTCGAATGCCTCCAGTACCAATAATTTTGATCTCTGGTTTCAAGCGAGTATAAAAAGCACGGACATTCGCTAAAGCGGTTGGTTTCACATATTCTCCACCAAGTCCACCGAACCCCTCTTTAGGTTTGATCACGACTGCTTCTTTTTGAGTATCGATATACAAACCATTGCCGATACTATTAATAGAATTTACATAAGTTAAAGGAAATTGATTCAAAATTTCAGCCATTTGATCAAAATGCGCCAAATCAAAATATGGGGGCAATTTGATTCCTAATGGTTTGGTGAAACGGGCAAAAACTTGTTGCAATAAATCTTCCGTCGCCTCAAAATCATAGGCTAACTGTGGTTTGCCAGGAACATTGGGACAAGAAAGATTCAATTCAGTGATTCCTTGAAAGTCACTCTTTTCAATCATTGTCAACATTTCTAAATTTTCTGCTGCACTCATACCTGCAATAGAGAAAAAGAGCGGTTGTGTCTGCTGTTTTTCATAGTTCAATGCATAATCTAAGTAATAATCAAATCCACGATTAGGTAATCCCATGGAATTAATACTTCCAAGAGGTACATCGAAATAACGAGGTTCTGGATTTCCAGCACGTTCATTCAGTGTACAACTCTTTGTGATAAAAGCGCCAGCATTGGATTGTTCCAATTCAACTAGTTCTGTCGTTGTCATGCAATGAACACCGGAGGCATTCATAAAAGGGTTAGCAAAAGTATGATTAAAAAAAGTCGTTTCTAGGGTCAAGTCATTCTCTCCTTTGATGAATCATTTTTTCTAGTTTATCATCAAGTCAAGCAAAAGCAAATAGGATCAAGACAATTAATCATCATTTTCAGTTGCTAAAACTTCTCCTGTTTGACTATTGAGTTTTACTTGAGTACTCTTATTCCCGTTTTTCACTTTCACTTCCCAGTAAGTGGTACCAAGTTCCTTACTAAGATCCCAGTCAGTGGCTGTTCCCCCACCCGCTTGTTTTTCAGCGATCTTTGCTGCTTCTTCAATACTTAGAAGTTTACTTGTGTCCAAAGCATCTTCTTGTTTCTTCTGTCCATTTTGTTCATCTTGATCTAAACGCTCAGGATTTTGTTTTTGAATTTCTTCGTTTGCTGCATTGATCTTCATTTCGTATTCATTTTGATCATCAACACCATCGATTTTATAGAAGAAACTTCCCCAACTACTATCTAATTCTAAACTGGTAATCGCTGCATTTGGATATTCTTTTTGAAACAACTCAATCGCTTTTTGTGCAGATACTTTGATCTCTTTTGTTGCATTCGTCCCAGAATTCATTGTTTGATTTGATGCTTCGGTTGAAGAAGTTGTTTGTTGACCAGTACTTGTTGACGTAGTCGCTGGCGCTGGCGTTGATTCTGGTGTAGCCTGATTCGATTGACACCCTGCTAACAATAGTAAAGAAAACAGCCCACAAAAAATAACATTAGTTTTCATAAAATTTATTTCCTTTCTTGAATAAAAATCACTTTAATTTAAGTATACACAAGTAAAGTTGTTCTGTCATTTTTGAACAAATCAATCATTAAATAGCAAAAAAAGACAAGACTAAAAAAGTAATCAGTCTTGTCTAAAAAATCAAAATAAGAAAGAAATTGTCTCCGCTTCTACGAATAAGCAAAACGTGTTTTAAGTAAAAACGCAACGCTTCCTTTCAATTGCTAATATGTAATATCTTTATTGACTGCTATTCTCAGTTTCAGAAATGTCAGGTATGATCCAGTAATTATCTTTATTATGACTATTGATATATGTACGAAATTTTTCTGATTGGTAGGCTTTCTTAATCGCTTTTGCCCAATCCGTTTTTTCATTTTCTTTTGTCACAGCAGCTACGATTTGTAATTCAGGCACCATTTTTTCTAGCTCGATCAAATGAAGTTGTTGTCGAATTCCTGCATCTTCAACTGTGCTTCCAGGTATGACTTCAAAATCAAGGTCATCCAACACGTGTGGTAAAGTGTTCGTGTCCATCTCTTTGATATTTAACTGATAGGGGTTATTTGTGATTGCTTTTGCAGTCAAGTCGGTACTTTTCACTTGTTTATCCACTTGAATAAAACCAGCTTTAGCAAGAACTGCATAGGCTCGTGCTGCATTACTCGGATCTTGGGGAATCCCAATCATCATTCCTTTTTTCACCTCTTCTTTACTTGTATATTTGGAAGAGTACAAATTACACGGAACAGAGGGTGTAGCAACTAAAGGAACTAAATCAGTCCCATTCTCCTTATTGAAAACATTCATATAAGCGGAGTGTTGAGCAACATTTACATCAATCTTTCCTTCACCTAAGGCAGTATTTGATTGGATAAATTGAGAAAATTCAATTCGTTTAATCGTATATCCTTCCGATTCTAATATAGGTGCAATCGCATCATCAAATAAATCGTTATACGGTCCTCCAGTTACCCCCATGACAATTTCATGTTTTTTCTGAGCGTGTGATGATTGATCTTTTGAAAGATAATTTCCCAGAAATTGGATACTGTTTATTAAAACAATTAAGATAACTACCGTTACAACAATCATCCCACTATTAAATCGTTGATAGCCTTGGGAAATAGCTAAATCCCCGATTCCTCCTCCACCAACAGTTCCCGCCATAGAAGAGGCATTAATTAGTCCAATCATTGAATTAGTAATGGCTAAAATAATCGCCGGTCGAGCTTCAGGTAGAATAAAGTAAAGAATGATTTCCAATCGGTTTGCCCCTAAAGTTTTGGCACATTCGATAATTGTAGGAGGGATTTCTAGAATGGCTTGCTCGATTAAACGGCCCATAAAGGGAACAATATATAACGTTAAAGGGACAATAGCAGCAGTTGTTCCAATGGAAGTTCCAACAACTAAGCGAGTAAAAGGCAAAATAGCCACCAATAAAATGATAAATGGCACTGAACGCAAGATGTTGATAAGCGTCTGTAACACCGTGTACATAAGAGAATTAGCTAAAACACCTTGTTTTCTGGTCTCTGCTAATAGTATGCCTAAAGGAACTCCTAAGCCGATAGCGAACACCAAAGAAATACTGACCATATAAATCGATTCATAAGTTGCTTTGAGAATGATCTCTGATGAAAGTATTTCAAACATCAACGGTCACCTTCTCATAACTAATTAGTTGGTCAATAAATTCATTATCAGGAATTTTATTTGTTAGAAAATACATCGCAAAAAAACGTTCTCCGCTAATATGTATGGTTTTGATATCATAGACCGTCCCCTCCATTTTACTTTCTTGAAAACGAGCATAATTTGTGGCATTCATCAGGAAGTAAAGGACATAATTAAAGGAAATCGATTCTTTTTTTGGATACTTAGGATAAATCATATCTGCTAAAAATTCACGAACTAAATTGCTTTTAGGGCTTAAAAACATTTTTTTGGTTGTTGCCTGTTCAATAACTTTTCCTGAATCAATGACAGCCACTTCATCACAAATTTCTTTTATCGCCTCCATTTCATGGGTGACCAAAATGATGGTGGTTCCTAGTTCCTCATTCACTTTTTTTAACAAATTTAAAATACTTTTTTTAGCGGTTGGATCAAGAGCGCTAGTAATTTCGTCGCATAATAAAAGCGAAGGCTCCGTTACTAACGCTCTAGCAATCCCCACTCGTTGTTTCTGCCCACCAGATAAATGGGAGGGATATGTATTTTTTTTCTCTATCATTGATACATAATGTAAAACGTTTTCAATTCTTTTGTCGTATTCCTGCTTATTGACTTTGCTAAATCTCAGAGCAAGTCGAATGTTATCAGCAACAGTTTTTGACTGCAATAAGGCATAATGTTGAAATATTGTGCTGCTTTTCACATCTTGTGATAGAGATATATTACCTTTTGTTGGTTGATCTAATCCGTTTATTAAACGAATCATTGTACTTTTTCCTGCACCACTTCGTCCAATGATACCAAAGATTTTACCTTTTGGTATAAATAAATTGAGATCATTTAGGATCATGGTACCTCCAAAAGACTTTGAAACGTGTTCAAATGAAATCAAGCTCTCATTCCTTTCCGGCGCATTCATATAAAAACTTTAACTATGTGGGAATTAATAGAAAGACGATAAAAATCCTTAATAATTAAGTCTTTTTATGTAGTAGATGCGCACATCTATATTTTAATTTCTTCTTTTCGAATTAAATATAGCATGGAAAAATAGCCATGTCGAGACTAATATGTGATTTCAATCACATGGGCATTGATAAAAAGCGAGAAGCAGAATGTTCCTTTCTTACACTTGATGAAAACAGTGATCAAGCAATGAACTACCTCGAAAAATAATCAAATGCAGTGGAAATGCAGTGGCGACAAAAAAATAAAGCTAAAAACATCAACAGAACGGCTCTGTATCAATGTTTTTAGCTTTGTATGTATTCAATTGGCGGGAATGTGTAGGAATCGAACCTACCCAAGAAGCTCTTAACTCCTATACTGGTTTTGAAGACCAGAGGGAACACCAGAACCCATCCACTCCCCTAATAAAAACATTCTAACATTTTTCGTTTGTTCAATCAATATCAAATGCTAGAATGTTTGTAGTTATAAAAGACTAGACTAGCTTTAATATCTGTTAGTCGTTCTCTTTTTATTTTACTAGGATACGTTGCGGTAAACGTTTCATAAACCAAGCAACGAGTAAACAAGAAAGCATCTTATCCACAATATTTCCTGCAACAGTTGCCCAATAAGTTGCAGTGATCATTTCTTTACCGGAAGCCTTGAAAGCAAAAATGAGGATGTCCGTTCCTGAACCGGTAAAACCACCAAATAAAGCTAAACGGATCGGCGCACCGATCATTGGACAAACAACGGCTAATAGTCCCCCTGCTAGATGATCCCCATTAATAAATTAGTGGCAATCCCAGTCATTACCCCATAACTCATACCAAAATTGGTTGAAATATAAATCGTTCCCATCGTATCTAAAAATAATAAGGGGATTTTCATTAGTGAAACAGCCTCACCTAAAACAACATTTAAAACAACGGCCATTGCACATAAAGTCAATATTTTCATTTTATTATTCATCGTTTACTTTCCTTCTAAAAATAGTTTTAATTTCTGATATAAATCGCCTTGTGATTCTTCTGTATACCAAGTTGGAACTTCAAAATAAGGATTAACAATCCCATGATTCTTACATAATTCAAAATACTCTTCCATTAGTACGCCTCGCTGTGCTGAGATGGAACAATTAGGACTTTCATTGATCCCGATGATTCCCAAATAGCGATAATCATTCGCTTGGTACTCTTTGATTTGTTGAATGACTGGTTGCAACATACTTTGACATTTTTGACGATAGCCTGGTATAGCAACATATTCTTGATAAGTCATTGGTGGTCTCTCTTTTCCTAAGGTCAAAAATTCAGGACAAGGCAATTGTAGCAACGCAACGCCTTGATTTAATAAAGAAATGGCCAAAGGAAAAGCACCACGAGCCTGCTCCCATCCAGGTATCACCGCATGTTGATTCAAGATGCAGTGTGAAACAACCACAAATTCTTTCTTTAAGTTCATGTTATTTCCTCACAAAAAATCTTTTCTAAACTGACGAACACCTGATGAAGTTCTTCTTCAAAAATCGTGCGCATATCTAAATAGTTTCGCTCATTTTTTACCCGACTAATCACTGGAACAATTCCTTTTCTTAGTCTTCGTTGCAGTTCTTCCGCATGGCATTGCTTACTTTTTACTGTTACTGCATAGGTAGGTAATAAGCTTTCTGGATACGTTCCACCACCAACCGTACTATAATCTTTTTCGATAGAGACTTCGAGTTGCTCGATTTTTTTTAACTTTTCAGCTAATATTTGGGCTCGATTCAAACAATTTTCGATCTTATCCGATAGCATTTGCAAAGTAGGCAAGGATCGAATGGCTTCTTCTTCATCAAGATAAAGTTCTAAAGTTGCTTCTAATGCACTTAGAGTCATTTTATCGACTCTTAATGCACACAGTAGTTGATTTTCTTTCATCCTCTGAATATACGTTTTTTTACCTACGATAATTCCGGCTTGTGGTCCGCCTAATAATTTATCTCCACTAAAGGAGACCACATCACACCCTTGCTCGATTACTTCTCGAACAGTCGGTTCATACGGTAAGCCAAAGCGTCGCATGTCAATGAGTAGACCGCTACCCAGATCATTGATTAACGGGACTTGATGTTTTTGTGCTAAGAGAGCTAACTCTGATAAGTAAGGAGTTTCTGTAAATCCAATGATTCGATAATTACTGGTATGGACTTTTAAAATCGCTCCAGTTTCAGAAGTCAAAGTCTGTTGGTAATCTCTAATATGCGTTTTATTGGTTGTCCCTACTTCTCTAATTTTCCCACCTGTTGCGGTAATTACCTCTGGGATACGAAAGGACCCTCCTATTTCAACAAGTTCCCCTCGAGAAACCAATACTTCTTTATCAGTAGCCAAAGTATCAAGAATTAACATAATAGCTGCTGCGTTATTATTCACCACTAAGACGTCTTCTGATCCAGTAAGTTTTTTTAGAATATGCGTTAAATGATTGTATCTAGTACCTCTCTTGCCACTAGTTAAATCCATTTCTAAATTTGAATAGGAAAAACTTATTGTCTTTAATTGTTCCTCAATTTTCTTACTAAGTAAGGAACGTCCTAAATTTGTATGCAGAATTGTACCTGTCCCATTAATTACTTTTTGTAATGAATATGTTCGTTGTTTCACTTTTTCAATCACTTGAATACAGAGTTCTTCAATCGCTGGAGGTAACAATTCTTCTTTTAAAACAGTTTTTCTAGTTTGCTCTAAAACACTTTGTACCTGTTGTTTGACTACTCCGTAAGAATACTTCTTTTCTAATATTTGCAATTCAGGAGTTTTTAATAAACGATCCACTGAAGGCAAATCTGCTAATCGTCGTTGTATTTCTCTAGCCATCGTTTACCTGCTTTCTATCGTTTTGCAATTATTCTCAACGCCTTTATGGTTTTTTCTATTTCTTCTTCTGTTGTAAAACGGGATAAGGATACTCGAACAGTTCCAGTATTTTTAGTTCCTAAATCTTGATGTATTAGCGGTGAACAATGGTAGCCTGAACGTGTGGCAATGCCAAACTCTTCCCACAGAATGTCACTGATTAAAGCTGATTCTGCAGATCTGATATTCAACGAAAAAACGTCTATATGCTCTTTCGTGAAATCACCATAAAACGTTAATTCTGAAATCTTCGTCGCTTCTTGGTAGAAGTAGTTTCCCAATGATGGTGTCTCTTGGGACATTAGCCAACCTACACTGGCTGCTAATCCAGCAATTCCTGGCACATTTGCTGTCCCAGCCTCCAACATTGCTGGCAATTCATCCGGCTGCTCCTTAGAGAAGGACTTCATACCATCACCACCAGTTATTATCGGTGTAAGTTTCAGTTTTTTGTGAATACAAATGCCCCCAGTTCCTTGTGGTCCATGTAACGCTTTGTGTCCAGTGAAACAAGCCGCTGCGACCTTCCCATCACTTAAGTCAATTGGTAGATGTCCAGCTGTTTGAGAAATATCTAAGATTAAATACAGCTGATGTTTGTGGCAAAAACGTTTTATCCATTCAATATCTAAAAGATTCCCTGTCACATTACTTGCATGATTGCAGACCACTACTTTGGTTTTTGCGTTTAATTTTTCAGTAAATTCTTCATAATTCAACTGTCCAGTGATCGGATGACTACTGATAATGTCGTAGGAAACGCCTAGTTTTTCTAATTGATAGAGTGGTCGCAGCACGGAATTGTGTTCCCAACTTGTGGTCAATACATGATCACCAGCTTGAATGAACCCTTTTAATACTGCATTAAGAGCAATAGTCACGCTTCCAGAAAAAATAATTTCATATAAATCCCCGGTATGAAAAAAATTTTTTAATGTATCTCTTGCCATTTCTATTAATTGATAAGCACGAATGGAATAGCTATGAGCGCCACGAGCTGGGTTGCCATACCTCTCACTTTCAAGCACATCTAGGATTGTTTGTTTCATACAAACCGGCTTTTGGACTGTCGTAGCTGCATTATCTAAATAAATAGTCATACTAGTCTCCTTCTTGTTTCCCTAAAATCCGATAATTTTCTACTCGTTTCGTGATGCCAAGTTTATCGATTGATTCTAGAATAAGCATGGAAGCTTTTCGGCTCGAGTTTGTCATATCACGAAAATCAGCCAGTGTCATTTTCTTGTTTTTCTTGATATAAGTCTGGATTTGTTGAATAGCTTGCTGGTAAATCTTTCCTGATAGAACATATTCGTGGGTTAAAAAAACAGCGCTGGTGGCATCTAAAGCTTCCAATACTTCTTCAGCATTTTTGTCTAAAAGGGCTAACTCTTCTTTTTTTATCGGCATATAACCACTGTTTTTTAGGTAACGTTCAATTTTTTGTTTGGCGACTTGCTGATAGCTATTAAATTGTACTTAAAAATCATAAACAGATAATCGTTTCTGTTGTTCTTTGATTACGTTGAATTTTTTTAATAATTGAATCAAGACGAAAACTTCTTTTTCGGTCAAGCCATTTCGTATTTTAGAACGAAATTCTTCTAAAGGCATACCATCCCGTAGACGATATTTTTTGTGATACTCTTCTAAGATCTTTTGTGCTTTTCCTGCTAATTGTTGATATCTTTCATAAAGTAAAAACCCACAAGAGGTAAAGAAGATTTGATTTTTTCCCTGTAGTTCTTCTAATGAATGGCTTAGTTGATCAAGAGGGACACCCAGATAGGCCAACAATTCTTTTTCTACTGTAAATGGCTGTTTCTTATTTAACATAAAATCAATTATCATACTGTTTAGATTGCCATTTTCTTTTGCTTTTAAGCTTTCTAAAATCGCCTGCTTGAATCGGCGATGTTTTTTTGGAACGGCGTTTAAGACTTCGCCTCCAGCAATCGTATGCATGGGTGAATAAGAGCGTAGAATAAAACGATCTTTTTCTTTTACAGAAACTTTTTCTTCTAATCTTAACTGCAAAAAGCCTTCTTCGTTTGGCCCAATCCAATCTAATCCTAATGGAACAGTACGAGCCATTATTTCTTTTGTTCCGATCAACACTCTAACCCGATCCCATAGATTAATTCCCCCATCCGTCCCTGCCAAGCAAGTTACCTTAACATCCAACATCCAGCTTTCCTCTAAAGAATCCGCGGTTGATAGAACATCCCCGCGCGTGACTTCTTCACGGGTAATGTTTGCTAAATTGATAGCAGTTCGTTGTCCAGCATATGCTTTTTGAACGTTATTTTCATGTACCTGCAGATTTCTTATCCGAACTTTTCGCTTATTTGGGTAGAGATAGCAGTTTTCTCCAACGGTTAGTTCCCCTTCCAACAAAGTGCCTGTAACTACTGTACCGAAGCCTTTTACACTGAAAACCCGATCGATATTTAACCTTGGTGTTCCACTACTTACTTGCTCTGATGTTTGCTCCGTGTAGGCTTCGATTTTTTTTAGTAATTGTTTGATCCCTTTTCCGCTAATGGCATCGGTTTCAATTATTTCCGCTTTTTCTAAAGGCGTGTGAAGTAATTGATCACGTATATCTTCGATGACTAGTCCTTTCAATTCAGCATCAATCGTATCAATTTTAGTTAATACAATTAAAAAATGGTGGATTCCTAATAAATTCAAAATATCAATATGCTCTTTTGTTTGAGGCATGATTCCTTCACTAGCATCAATGACTAATAAAATAAGATTAAGACCAGGTAGTCCAGCAACCATATTTTTAATAAATTTTTCATGGCCAGGAACATCTACGAAACCCACACGTTGTTGATTTGGTAAATTTAAGTAAGCAAATCCTAGATTAATCGACATGCCCCTTTTTTTTCTTCTTTTGTTGTGTCAGTATCTATTCCAGTCAGCGCTTTGATCAATGTTGTTTTTCCATGATCAATATGCCCAGCTGTTCCAATTACAATATTTGCCATTTCTTTTACCCCTTATAATAAGTAATACGTTACATCCAATCCAACTTGAAGCGCTTTATAAAAACCTTCTGATGACACATTATTTTTAGCTAAAATATGACGTATCTGATTTTCAGCTTCTAGCGGAAATTTTAAAGAAAAACCACAGCTAAGATATATTTTTTCGGGTGTAGGAATGATTCTTACAGATAGTTTAGCTGATTGGCACATCAGCTCAGCTCTCATTGCTTCACGTGTCGAATGAAATAATACCACTCCATATGACTTCATTGTTTACTCCTTAAGGTTTGATGATTTTTTTAGATTTTCGCATCATTTCAATAATATGATACATATTGGTCACTTCACCGACTTTACATTTTTCACTGAGATTATAATAGTTAAGACAGGCTCCACAAGCATAAATTTCTATCCCATTTTCCGCAAGAATCTGTAAATCCTCCAAGGAATCCGAGTTGTCGCTTACTAAATGGACCCCACCATTGTAGAAAATGATTTTTTCGGGCAAATCAGGTTGTTCGGTTAAAGAATAAATAAACATTTTTAATAATTGTTTCCCTAATTCTTTCGACCCTTGCCCCATCGTATTCGTGTCGACAATAACTATATAATTGTCTTCAATATCATTTTCTCTTGTAAGTTCTTGTTCATAAATAGAAGCTACCTCTCCTTTTTTCTTGGAGATACGTACAGTAAACGATTGTGCATCATTTTGCTCTACTTGATAATCATAACCTAGTTGTCCCGCCATTTTTTTTTAGATTTTGTGCAGCAATCTCATTATCGACAGTTGTTTCTACTGTATCGTTTTCTTCCAAAGCTTTCTTTGTTTCAATCACTGGAAGGGGACATACTTTTCCCAATGCGTTAATTTTAACCATTTTGATTCTCCTTTCCATGTGTAGTTAATCATGGGATCAGTTTGTTAGACTAATCGAACAATTTTTTTCTTAATAAACCATGATTTCTGCTGTCTTTTTTTCGTAACAACGCCAAAATCTTTGGCTAAGATATTGGCTGATTTCAGCTCTTCTTCTAATTTTTTTGCTTCTTTAGCTGGGATACTTACCAATAATCCTCCAGATGTCTGTGGATCATATAGCAACTCTTCGATCCCTAAGTCATCGACATAAAAGGCCATCTTTTTTTCCATAAAATTTCGGTTTCGTTGTCCTCCAGCAGTAAAAAGAAAGGCTTTTGCTCCTTCATAAGCTTCTTCAAAAAATGGCAGTTTTTCTGAATAGATTTCAGCTGAAAAATTGTCATGTAACATTTCATGAAGATGTCCTGCTAACCCAAATCCTGTTACGTCGGTACAACTAGTGATTGGATATTTTCTGATGATAGCCATCGCATATTTATTTAAGGTTTCCATACTTTTTGTTGCTTTGGCAAACCCTTCTTTGGTTATTGCCCCGGCGCTATAACCAATGGTGATAATGCTTACACCTAGAGGTTTTGTTAAGATTAAGTGATCTCCTTCTTGACAAGTATTATTTTTGTAAATATTGTTTGGATGAATTGTGCCAGTTACAGAAAGTCCATATTTGACTGAACGGTCATGGATTGAGTGCCCACCTGCTAAGATTCCACCTGCTTCTTGAACTTTTTCAGCCCCACCTCTTAAAATCTCTTTTAAAACCTGTAGTTCTTTTTCTTCAGGAAAAGCAACAATATTTAAAGCAGATAATACATCCCCTCCCATCGCATAAACATCACTCATCGCATTGGCAGCAGCAATTTTGCCAAATAAATAAGGATCTGTCACCATAGTAGGAAAAAAGTCTAACGTTTGAATAACTGCTAATTCATCGGTCAATTTAATAACGGCTGCGTCATCTGTTGCATCAAAGCCCACTAACAATTTTTCATCTTGGGATTTAGGGAGGTCTGCTAGAATATTCCCTAGATTTCCAGGACCAATCTTAGCGTTACATCCACCACAAATAATTAATTGTTCGATTTCTTTTTTCATTGGCATCCACTTCCTTTTCATATAGTGTAATAATTGATGACTTTTCCTCTGCCGCTTACTGTTTCATTTTCTATAGTTACACCAACAATCAGAAAATAGCGGGCAAATCATTAAAATAACTATGCTAGTTTGGTGTACTAAAAATGAAGAAGTAGCTGTACAGTTCTTTCCACTCCTTCACATTTTGCTACTAGATTAAGCTTTTCTATTTTTTAGAAAACATTCCTTTTCGCATATATGTAATTCCTGAGTAAATAATTACAGCAATGATTACCCAAGTCAGCATATTCAAATCTAAGCTTGTGACAAATTTAACAGCAATAATTACCCCAATCACTCCACCAATCGTAATTGCCAAACTAACTTTACGCGCATAATCACCAGATTTAATAAAGTTACCTGAAGCAACGGGCATCAATCCTGCGCAAGAAGCCATCATAATAGGAAAAGCAACAAGCGGACTTAACCCCAACATGTATACTAATGCCATACATGGTGCATATAAACCTACGCCAATCGTCATTAATGCACCTAAGAGGAAATTACCGATGACGCCGATGATTAGCTTAAGACCTGTTAAAGCAGTCGCTTCATTTCCAGAGCCTAAGAGATCCAGCATTCCAGCTTGTTTTAGCCCCATTAAAATTGCTGTCACAATCAGAGCAAGTCCCATAAAAAACTGCACCTTTTTTTCAGGTAGCTTACTGACTGTTTTCGAACCCACAAACGAACCCACAATTGCTGCTGCAACTAATGAAAACAGAGTAATAGGTGATACTTTAACAACAGTAATGAAAATAAAAGCTTCAATGATTACCGGAATAGAGTGTGCCACATTGAGCGTTCCTGGTAATTGTCGATCGTTATCTAATTGCTTGGTAAATTCTAGTAACATGGTTGTTGGCGCAAAACTACCAATCCCTAATGTATCTAAAAAATCGGTAATTAACCCAATTGTTCCAGAAATAAGATAATTTCCTCCACCCCAATTTCCTTTATTTGCAAGTAAGTCGAGAACAAAAAAGAATAAGAAATAGAGTAATAAAACGCTTAATAAACCCAACAGTAGTTGTACCATGATACCTCCTTAATAGTAAGCAGAGTTTTACTAACCCATCATTTTTTATGTAACCATCTGTTAATGGCTAGGACTAGAGAATTCAATTCACACTTTGGATGGTTATACCGTGTATTTTAATCAAGTAAAAATCCATTTTTTAATGAGTCTTTAGGATCGACAAGGAATTGATTAAATCCTGTAATATAAGCAGATCCCGTCACTTTGGGAATAATCGCTTGATAGTTTCCTACACGTGTTTCCTTTGTAATTTCTCCCTTAAACATCGTTCCTAAAATACTTTCATAAACAAAACTTTCACCAATTTTCAACTCATTTTTTGCATACAAAGTTGCTAATTTAGCACTCGTTCCCGTTCCGCAAGGTGAACGATCAACTTGTCCATCCCCGAATACCACGACATTTTGATAAGTAGCTTCAGGACTTTTAGCAGGACCATAAAATTCGACTAAATCAACGGTGTTAATATGTTTTAACCGAGGATGTTGGATCTCAATCGTTTGATTAATCGCTTCGCGAATTTTTAGCCCCACTTCAGTAAATTTTGACGCATTCTTCGGTTCAATGGTTAAACCTACTTCTTCGGCTTTTAATATGGCAAAAAAACTTCCGCCAAAAGAAATATCCACATGAACTGTCCCAATATCGGGCACATTCACTGCCACATTTTCTTTATATAGAAAGGATTCCACGTTTTCAAAAGAGACTGATTCCGCAGAGTAATCTTCATCCAGACGAACCTCTCCGCAAACAATCCCCGCAGGTGTATCTTGCGTTACTTTAACCACACGGGTGCCTTCTCCTACATCTACCCAGCCCAATTCTACAGCTGCTGTCATTGCCGCAATGGTGTTGTGACCGCACATATTTAAATAGCCACCAGAATCCATGAAAATAATCCCGTAGTCTGCCTCATCATGAACCGGTTCACAAATAAAAGCCCCGAACATATTTTTATGCCCTCGTGGTTCATGCATTAGCATTTTACGTAAATCATCTGTTTGTGTTTCCAGGTATATTTTTTTATCCGCCATCGTTTTTCCATGAAATTTAGGAATGCCTCCTACAATTAACCGAGCGGCTTCACCAGCTGTATGGGTATCTACTACTGATATCATTTTTTATACTTTCATACTAACCTCCACGTTACTTCAATTTTTGATTATCTTTACGCATCTTTAGTTTTATAAAAGCGAGCGCTTTAACTGCATCATAGAAAGTGATCGTATTTTCTCCAACCACTTCCGTTTCAATCCCTGCTTGTGATTTATTAAAATCCAGCACATATTTTGTATAATCATTTTCTACGACAAACTTGGCTTGTTTCCCAATAAATTTGAGCCCAATAACACTGAGGCCACGACAACCTATTTCTTCTAGGGGTATTGGCAAAATCGATGTCTGAATTTCCCCAACCATCTGTTGATAAAACAACGCCATCTGTAGCCATCGCTTCTAGCCAAGTAGCTGTTCGTTGTCCGACTAGATGCTTCATTTCATTGCTTTGAGGTGTGCCAATAATAATAACACCTTGGAAATCAATGTCAGGATCTTTGCTTAAAACATCCAGTAAAGGATCTTTAAAAAGGTGCATCGAAGTTTCTTTAGTTGATGGTCCTATTCCCATAAAAATCCCCTTTTCTAACAATTAGACCATTGAACGAATGGCACCATCACGATACTCATTGGCAGATAAAAAGATGGGCATATTATTCATATCGATAATCGAATGACCACCCTTAAACCCACTAGGTTCATCTGGAAATAATAACATATCGTACATCGCACCTTGGCCAGCTACCTGCTTGACCAACGTCACTTTTGGCTTTCCCGGATTTCTTTTTTCTTCATAGATATGTGTTTCCGTTGCTTCCTTACCATCTAGCAACTTTAATTGTTCTCGGATTTCCTGCAGATAATTGTCAACTATCCGAAACAATTTTAAACATAACTCACGATCGAAAGGTGTTCCTTTCTTGACAAGTAAGTCAATCAAAATAATGTAATCCTCTGCGTTAGGTGTGCCCGGTCGATTTAAAAATAAATGATCACGCAATACACCATCAGAAGAACCAAACTCATGGAGCTGTTCACCCTCATCGATTGTGCCGGTCATTATGACCGACACTCCCGTTAATGTATGGGTGATACCCGTCCCCAAAACGCCTAATACTTTAGCAGAAATTGGTAAAATATCCATGATAGTATTTGTTTTTAGGTCTAACTGATCTGGCTCTAACAATCGGATCGTCAAGGATTTGACATCCTCACACAGACAATCAAATTCAGTTTTTATCTGTAGTTGATTGTGATCAAGCTTAAATTGATTTCCTATGGAAACTTTTTCCATATGGAAAACTTTCATCTTTAATGTTTCTCCTTGCATGCTGATCCCTCTTTACACATGAGCGATATATTCATAAGGTAATGGCACAATTTTCCCTGGTGTTTCAATTGAAACTAGGCTTTCTAAAGTATCTTTTAAAATACCCGTTTGCATGTCAATATTATGTGGTTCTCCGGCATTAGCGCCTATCGGTACACGTGGTGCTACAGCTCTAGGTGAACCATTTTGCCGTACTACTGGTGGTAATGCGGCGATTAAAATAGTAGGAATCCCTGCTTCCTCAATTGCTCTCTGCACGATCACGGCAGTTCTGTGACAGGTCCCTCAACCAGCAGTTAAAACAACTGCGTCAACTTCTTCTTCTACGAGTTTTTGTGCGATTTCTGGTCCCGTCTGTTCATTAAAGGCATCTTGGTCACCGCCGCCTCCCATAAAGCCATAATGTACAGGGGCAGCTTCTTTAATAAAGCCGTCTTTTACTAATTCATGTAATCGGTCAATCGGAAACATTGCATTGACATCCCGATTAACGTCTGCGTTGTCATATCCACCATGTGAGACCATTAAATCTTCACTTGGTACTCCATCTGGAATCTTACGATACGTTGTGTCTCCTGCCAAATTAAAGCGTGTATCACTTTTTAAGTGGACACCAGCTGCCGTTGCCAAAGCAATCCGCATTTCTTTCAGCTCTTTTTTAACGGGCGTAAAGACGGATTTGGGTGTGATTGGTACAAAAATTTCTGACTGTAATCCTTCGAATACTGTTAAACTCATCTACTCATTTTCCTCTCTCATTTTTATTTTCTTCTGTTGATTTTTAAACGTCGACGTTCATGTTCTGTGATTGCTTCAACGTAATGAGTATTGGCTGCTTCTTCCAAAACCTCTGGATAACTCATCAAAAATCCAACTTCTTGTCCTATTTTTAAATCGTACTCTGAAATAATCATGCGCCGCGGAATTTTTAATTGACCTAGTCGTCCTTTGATATCAATAGTTACGCTCGCATCTCGAACTTCAACAAGTATCCCTTCAAACATTTGTTCAGTAGAGACATACTTTAATTTTTCGATTCTATCCATTTTGCACCTTATTTTATTCTTTTTCATAAATTTCTTGACGTTTTTTACTTTTCAGCAAAGATTGCTCATTTTCTTCCAGGTCTATTTTTCTTCCTGTTGTTTTTTCGATAATCTCAATGTTGTTTTGTTTGACATTCGGATTCCATTTACGTTCAGCTGGTTTAATTGTTCCTCCACCCATTAACGTTTTTAACATAGCTAAATCACGAATGGCGTCTTCTCTACACAAGGTATTATTTGATAAAATTTCATTTTCAATCCCTTGTTTTGATTTATTATTATCAACCATTGCGCCCATTTCAGAATTACCAACAACTAAGGCTCCTTGAACAGCACTATAAGAGTCGCCAACCACTTTGATTCCACGTTTTCCAATTTCTTCCATGTGAGAAGCGAAATCAATATGATTATTTTCGAAACCTTCAGTGGTTACAATGGCACCATCAATGTCCATGGCTTCGACAGTCATTCCTAAACGTTTTGAAACATAATATTTTTCAGTATTCGCTTGTGGAGAGCCGACGAACATAACACCGACTAAATCAATTTCTTCATCTGCCATTGCTTCTTTAACAAGCGGTTCCCGCCAATAATGGCGTGAAGTTTCTTTCGAAGCCGGTCCAATACAAGTTAACGCATGGATTCCTCCATCTAATACTTCTGTTGGTGCCAATAGAATTGGCAAATTGCCAAGGTCAACATTTGGTTTTGCGCCAAATGTTCCAACTGGCTCGATGGGCATAATCAAATTATCATGCATCGCACCTTGCCCCATTATTTCTTTGATGATCAAAACTTTCTTATTGCCAATTCGACGTTTCTGTATAATTTCTTCTGAATGTATCACCAATGATTCATCCGCTTTTTTGAGGGCTTCACGAATTTCTTGAGTGATGTAATCAGAAGCTTTGTGAGCGGCTAGCGGACCCGGACGTTCCATATTCGCGTGTTCTTTGATTGTCACTTGGGTTTTAATAAAGATTTCTCCTTTATCTGGTGCTCCAGGACGTCCCCACATAATGTTACGATCTAATTCTCCTTCAGAAGAACCAAATTCACCGATTTGAACTCCATTAGCATCCGTCCCTGTAACAACCATGACGATACCATCCAGTACTCGGGTAATTCCATGCCCAAGATCGCCTTCAACTTTTGCGGCAATTGGCTGAACGTCCATAATCGTTTCACTATATTCAGTGTATTTATCTGATGTAATGATTTCTAAAGTCATATCTTCAACGAGCTGTTCCAGTTCAACTGCTTCAGCACAAATTTCTGTCATTTTTCGTAAAATTAAAGTTGTTCCTTCGATTTTTGTTTCTTCCCCAAAAATCACCTGATCAATTTTTAGATGATCATGTCGTACAGAACGAATCACTTTTTCTTTCACCTGATTTGAGTTTCCCAAAACCGGTGCTGGTATTATTGGCGTTACTTGCTCAGGAATTATTGATTCCGGTGCAGGATTTACCGTTTCGGTTAACTGAGCAGCCATCATTAAAGGAAGCTCTAAATCAATTCCTTTTCCTTCAGCAATATGAATTTTAATAGTCTGACCACTTGTTACAGAAGATGAAGCAGCTTGAGTTAGCGTCGCAATTGTTTCAGAAGTCTCAACTTCTTTTTTTTCATTTAAATGAACTTCTTTCATTCCTTCAGATACACCTTCCAGTAATTCTTTTGTCAATGGAATCAACGCATCCGTTGTTTCTTTTAATGTTGTACCAAGTACTTGTTCAATTGTTAACACATCTTCAGAAAATTCAAGTAACCCTGATTCTTCCAGATCAAGAAAAATTGCGGGGTCCTCTAGATTTTCTGGCGTAATCACTGTGCCTGCTTCCGCACGACAACAGAGTACAGCTAGATCTTTTGCATGTTCTTGGGCAGTTTCAGCCGTAATAGACATTCGTTAAATCCTCCTAAAATTTAAATTTATTTCGTTGTAGGTAATTTACGATATAGTCTGTGCCCATCTGCCCGAAGTACATGATCTGTATGATGATAAACCGGAACTCCTAACCTAGGAGCTACACCAATAACGGTGTTCGTTCAATCAGAACAAGTTCCAGTCATCACAACTTCAGCACCTGCTTTTTTCAAAGCAAAGACTGTTTGTGCTTGTCCTGGACATATACCTGGCAAGGTACATCTATATCTTCCATTCACTTTTACCATTCGCTTACAGCGTTGTGTAGCAACAACTTCAGCACCCATGTTTTCAGCTATTTCAGTCATTCTTTCTTCTGAACCGCCGCATTCACAAAGTAATAGTCCTATTTTTCGGTGTTCTTGAGGAAATGGCATAGCAACCAATACCCCTCCGCTGGTTTTCGTAATGGGGGGTTCTTCCGTGCCGCTATGACCAGTCATTGGTCCACCGATCACAATTTCTCCATGGGGCTCAATAAAACCTCCAACTTGATCAATTAATTGCTTGACAGGTGTTCCAATTGGGACATCTTTAAAGACTGTTTTCTTTTGTTTTACACGACCAGATACCGTAAGATCTTTATCAATAAATGGCTTTCGCTGTTCAATCGCTTCGACAATGCGTTTAATTGTTTCAACATTATCCACTACTGCTCCGATTTCGATTGGTAGTTGACCAGGGTCTAAAGTGATGTTCAACACTTCACGAATCACTACACGTTCATCGCCTGCAGGATAGATGTCAGGTAATTGGTAAACATCTATTGTCGGTTCATTGTTGGTAAACTTTAACAATTGTATGACTAACTCTCGATGTTTTCCTTTAACGGCAATGATTCCTTTGGGTGCTTTCGTAATGCTCATGCAATACTTTATTCCACGAATCAATTGTTTGATTTGACTTTTCATTTGCTTTACATTGTGAAGTAATAAAGCTTCACATTCTGCACCATTTGCGATAAAGATGCCTTCTGGTATTTCACAAGATAATTTTATATCTGTCGGAAACCCAGCTCCACCAGCTCCGACAATTCCGGCTTCTTTGATTGCTTGAATATAAGAGGATGTTTCTGGAATAGGAAGATAACTTGAAAAATTTTGCTTTTCATCAATCTTTAGCACAATCTGATCGTTGGTTACTTCTGATACAACACCTGAAAAGCTAGAATGAATGTTTGCTCCTAATCCATCTGGTTTAGCAATTTTTTGTCCACGTTGCACATATTCGCCTATTTTTACCATACTCTTTGATGAAGCGCCTACATGTTGTTTTAATGGTATAAGAATTTTTTCCACTCTTTTCACCTCCCTTATTTTACTTGAACTTGAGTAAACTAGCCACCCACAGCTCATGTTTATAATATCACAACATGGAGGTTTGATGAATGATTTATTTATAAACAATTGTTATTTATAGTTCTATAAATACTTTTATAACAACGAAAATATATGTATTGTTTTTTATTTAAATATAGATAAAAAATAACAACATGCACTTAATGATTATATACATAGAGTGAGAACTGATGGAAAATCTTTTTTCACTTTATTGAACGACACATATAGTCTATGCAATTTTGATTATCATAATTTTTTCATTTTCATTCATCAAAAAATACAGTTTAGCACGGTTGCTCTTTCAATATCTGTTCTATTCTATTGGCAAAATCAGCTCGATAATCATCTCCTTTTTAGCTAATAAAAAATCAAAAAAATAGGTTGGCCAGCATTAGACATTTTCACAATAAAAAAGGGACTGGGACAAAAGTTGTCTCAGTCTCTTCTAGTATCTCTAAAAACGAATAAACGGTGTTCAAACATCAGCTCCTTGAAATAAGCCTGAATTTTTCAAAACATGAGAAGCTGTTTCAAAAAATTCTTTCTTATTGTCATCAGAGCTACCCGATGTTTTTACGACCTCTGATTCACGGCGTTCAAGAAGCAACTCCTCAATAATAAGGGAGGAGCTAAACGCTTCTTTCAAAGCCTCTTTTCATGCGAATCTTAATTAATATTTTTTATTAGGTTTTCCCCTTATGCACGATGCATTGGAAGATCATTATTACTTGGTTGAACAAGTAAGTATTGGATAACATCAATGTTACTTGATTCAAAAGATGCTGCACAAGCTTGAAGGTAAAGATCCCACATTCGATAAAAGGAATCGCCCATAGTTTCTGTTACCTTGTCTTGTACTTTATGGAAATTATTTGTCCAATGTTCTAAAGTAAGCTGATAGTCCCGACGCAAACTTTCTAAATCAATTAACTGTAAATCATTATCCGTAATATCTGTTACGATTTCTGCTAATCCTGGAATGTATCCACCCGGGAAAATATATTTGTTGATCCAAGCATTAACTGCCCCACCTTGCTGACGAGTAATACCGTGAATCAACGCTGTTCCTTTAGGAGTTAGTAATTTTTGGATGACACCAAAATACTCTTTTAAGTTGTCTGCTCCCACATGTTCAAACATCCCGACACTTGTAATATGATCAAACGTTTCATCTTTTAGATCACGATAATCCATTAATAAGACCCGACATTTATCTTCCAGATGTTCTTCTTTGATCCGATTAGTAATATGGTTATATTGTTCTTCACTCAAGGTAATACCAGTTGCTTTTACATTGTATTCTTTGATAGCTGTAAACATCAAGGTTCCCCAACCACAACCGATATCTAATAACGTATCATTATCCTTGATAAAAAGTTTATCTAAGATGTGGTGGACTTTATTGATTTGGGCTTGTTCCAATGTATCTTCAGGTGTCTCAAAATAAGCACAAGAATAGGTTAATGTTGGATCTAGCCACATTTCATAAAAATCATTTCCTAGATCATAATGTGCATGAATATCTGCTTGATTTTGTTTTTTTGTGTGTTTTTGCTTTTTAGGAAGCCATTTTAAATAGTCGCTCCCTCTTAAAAAGCTGTTTGCTTGTTGGTAAGCATCGTTGATCAACGCTTGAATACTTCCCTCAATCTCAATACGATGATCCATGTAAGCTTCACCTAGAGCTAGAGAGGCGTTATTTGTGATTTCTTTCATTGGTATTTCTTCATGGATCTTAATTTTGATTTGGGGAGGATTGTCAGTATCTCCATAGCGTTTTGTCGTACCATCCCAGTAAGTAACTTCGACTGGAAGGGAGAAAGAACGTGAAAATAATTGATTATATACTGTTTTTTCTAACATGATTTTCCTCCTTAGAATTGCTACTATTTAACGTTAATACTAAAAATTAAAAGAATCAACTCAGAAGGGTATTTTTCAGAAAAAAATCTTTGTTACCTATCAAATTTTCATTATTTTCACATTTATTTTCTCATAATTAGTTGATGATCTTAGGCCTTGACTTCATCTTTAAATCCAGTTTTAGCAAAAATCCATAGCAATAAAAGAACTGAAACAGTTGATTGAATACCTAACATCAAAACAAAATCAAAATAAAAGAATCCAACAATCGTGGCAATAATGGAGCCAACTCCAATCACATTCAACATTAAATTGGCACTTTCTTTGAATGTTTGGATGGAAGAAAAACGACTCTTTCTAGTTAGCCATAAAAAGAAAGAAGCACCAAATAAAATGAAGCTAGTCATTATAAATAAGATGATTCCTAAACTCATACTATAAGATAAAATAATCATTGGACGATTACTAGCGTAAAATTCCTGTTCTAAAAATGCTTGAAACTCTTGTGGCGTTCGGACTGATTCGGGATTGAAAGACGCTTGGTAATTCATTTGATAGGTTCTTATACGCCCCTGTTCTTTTTGCTGGATTGTCCAATGATTTTTTGCGAAATCAATAAAGGCGTTTTTTTCGTTTTTTTGTTCTTTCGTCAATCCTGACCCAATCAGTATTTCGTTATTCTGATAAATCGTTATTGGTGAGTGATTTATTTGCCCATTCTCCATGGGGAATTCTAAAAATTTATTTACTCCATCTTGATCAATTAGTTGGTGAACTGTCAAAAATTGCTCCATAGGGATTGCTTTTACCTGATTGGTATAATACATGGTAATCGGCATAACCATCAACGCGACCAAGAAAAGAAAGATCAGACTCAATTTAGGCCATGACAACTGTCTTCTACCAGCAAAAAGACGTCTAGGACTATTTAAATGAGAAAAGTAATTCAAAGGAAATGTTTGCATCAACACCTGCTCCTAACCTTTTGTGCCACCAGAAGTCAAACCAGTGACAAAGTTTTTTTGTAAAAAGAAGAACAATAAACAAATCGGTAATGCAATGAGGATCGCTCCTGCGGCAAATAATGAAACCCGTTGATTTGTCACATCAGAAATGAATGTTTGCAAACCAACTGCCACTGTTTGATTTTCTGGTGTGCGTAGTAAAAATTTAGCGAGCATGAAGTCTCCGAACGGTCCCATAAAGGCCCATAATGCTTGAACGGCAATCATTGGTTTAACTAACGGTAAAACGATTTGTAGAAAAATCCGGAAATGACCAGCTCCATCTAATTTAGCAGATTCATCTAAATCAAGTGGAACAGTATCAAAATAACCTTTCATTAGCCAAGTATTCATCGGAATTCCCCCACCAATATAGATCATTGTTAAGAACCAGTATCGATCTAAGGCGTTAAGTAGAAAAGCCATGACGTAAAAAGCGGTCAATGCAGCCATCGTTGGAACCATTTGAATCACCAGGAAAAACATCAAGCTTGATTTGCGTCCAATGAAACGGTAACGACTATAAGTGTAACCAGCCAAAGTTACAACAGTCACTTGGATAACCATTGTTAAAATGGAAATAATCAAGGTATTTTTATATCAAGTACCATATAACGTTTCTGAGAATAGCCGTCTAAAATTTTCTAGTGTCCAGTCACTGGATAAATCCAGACTAAAAGCAGCGATATTACCTGATTTAAATGCTGTACTGGCTGTAATCAACAATGGATAGATAATGATGATCGACAAAAGAATCAAAAAAACATAGGTCAAGAATTGTGACAATCTTCGTTGGAATTTAGCACTTGAATTAAATTGTTTCATCGCTTAGTCCTCCATATTAAATGCATTAGTCTTTTTAAACACAAGTAAAGAAACACAAATGACAATTGCAGAAATAATTAGTGTAATGGCTGAAGCCATGGAGTATTGTGGCGAGGTTCCCGTCGTTAGTTTATAGATCCAAGAAATCAAGATGTCTGTTGAACCTGCGCCCCCTCCTACACTTCCAGGACCACCGTTGTTAAATAAATAAATCATCGAGAAATTGTTGAAATTACCAGTATACTGAGTAATAAACGTTGGCGCTGCTACTAGAAAAATAGCCGGTAACGTGATATTAGAGAAACGTTTCCAAGCATTTGCACCATCGATTTTTGCTGCTTCATATAAATCTTCAGAAATGGATTGTAAAATACCTGTTACCATGACATAGATATAAGGGAATCCTAACCACCCTTGAACCATAATGATCGCAACTTTCGTCCAAAATGGATCTGTTTTCCATGAAATCGCGCTAATGTCTACGAATGGCAGATGATTGATAAAAGGAATCACTTGGGTGTTGATCGCCCCCACACTATCATTGAAGATATTAGAGAAACTCATAATTGTTATAAATGCTGGTACCGCCCATGGTAAAAGGAAAATAATACCAAAAAAACGTCTAAATTTAATAAATTTTTGGTGAGCAATAACGGCTGTAAAAATATCTAATGTGATTTGAAGTGTCGTTGCACATAGTGTCCAAATAACAGTCCAAGAAAACACAGAGAAAAAGGTATTACGGTAAGAACTTAAGAAGAAGATACTAAAAAAGTTTTTTACTCCGATCCAATCAATCAAACTAGCAGGTGGGATATGTTTGAAATCATAGTTGGTAAATGCTGTAAATAATGTGACTAGAACTGGAAAAATAATCGTAAAAATCATCAAAAGATAGGCTGGAAGTGTAAGCAAATAAGGAAAACCCTCATCACCAATATTATGTATAACTTCCTTCATCGTTCGGTTGATTTTCTTACCTTCTTTGCGTAAAACTGCGACACGTTTGGCATCTAACAGATTCAGTCCATAGAAAATAAAAAAAATAACCGTAATGATTAGTTGCAGCGTTCCTTGAATCAAAATAAATAAGGAGTGATCCTCCATCGGAACTGTTCCCAGTGTGACTAAGCCAATCAAAGAGTGGAAGCCACCAACTATCAGTTGTAGAATAAATGCTACGAAAATACCTAGAAATACGATTCCTTTGAACGCTTGACCATTAGCAAATTGCCCTAAGCCAGGTATGAGAGACATAAGTGTAATTTTTCTTACATTGATATTATTTTGTTCGTCTTGCATAACGATACCCCCAGTACTACTATTTTATTCTTTGCGCAAGGAAATGAATCAGTCGGCTATCCACAATAGCCATCTATAAGTAACTATTCATAGCAGTTATACATAGTAACTATAAATAGTAGCTATCCATGACAGTCATCAATAATTGCTATCAAAAACCATTTTCCATTCATTTGTAGTCCTCACTCAGTTGCTATAAAAAAACTCTGCTCGTGGATGTTATTCACACGAATCAATGTGAAACAGTTAAAGAAAATACACCGTTCAACTGTTTCACCTATTGATCCATGACTTGTTTTATGATTTGGTTGACCAAATGAGATTTAGTGGTCTACTATCACCACATCTAGTAAAAATATCCATTTGATCGTGAATAGAGATCACTTTGTTACTTTTAATACTTTTGCTCAATCGCTTCTTTTATGGTTTTCACTGCTTGGTTAGCAGATTCTTTTGGCGATTTAGAACCTGAAGCTGCATCAAACATTAAGTTTTCAGCACCAGTCCAAACTTCAGCCATTTCTGGAATATTTGGCATTGCTTGCGCAGTTTCATACTGATCAATCACCGCAGTTGTCAATTCATCATTTTTTGATTTAGCTGTTTCACGTGCTGCTTGATTGGCTGGAATCTCATTGACCATTTCAAAGAATTTTTCTTGATTTTTTGTGTTTGTCACATAGTCTAACCATTTTTGTGATAATTCTTTGTTTTTAGAATAGTTACTTGCTACCCAACCTTTTCCTCCACCAAACGGTTGATAAGATTCGCCGTTGTTCAATGTTGGAATTTTTGCTACCCCATAATTGATTTTGTTGTCTTTATAAGTTTGTGCTTGCCAAGGGCCATCAATGATTGCGGCTGCTTTGTTAGACATGAATTGTTGGCTAACGAAATCGCCTGCACTCTTGATATCTTGCATCCCTTTTGGCCAAACATTTTGGAACCAGTTTGTAGCATAAGTGATTCCTTCGATTGATCCTGCATTATTTAGACCAATATCTGATGGATTAGTTCCGTTGTCACCAAAAACATACCCGCCATAGCCTGCTAGTAAACCATAAGAATAATAGAAATCAGTCCATTTTGCTAAGAATCCAGTATTTTTTCCTGCTTCTGATTCAAAGGCAAAGCGTTTGTCTTTGGCTAGATTTTCTAATTCTTTGAAAGTGGTTGGTGCTGCATCTACTAGATCCTTGTTGTAGTACAAGACTAATGTTTCGATCACTGCTGGTTCGCCGTAAATTTTTCCGTCATAGGTCACTTGTGCTTTATCTGTTTCATCATAGTCGGCTTCATTTCCTAATTTGACTTCCGCTAAATGGCCTTGTTGTCCTAACGCACCAATTCGATCATAGGCTGCCATCATCACATCTGGTCCTTTACCGGCAGGTCCATCTAAAGAAAGCGCTTCTAATTGATCGAACATATCTTTTTCAACTAGCTTGATTTTGACATCATTCTCTTTTTCAAAATCACCCTTGATCTCATTGATGTAATCTTTATAACCAGAATCTACCGATACAGTTAATGTTTTTTCATCATTTCCACCGCTAGCTGTATCAGCTTTTCCATTACCACAAGCTGCTAATCCACCTAAAATACCAAGTGACAATAAACCCAACCCTAATTTTTTAACATAGTTTTTCTTCACTTTTTGTTCCTCCACTTCCATAAATGTTGTTTGTATAAAGAGTATACTGTTATAAAACGACAACTTGCAAACGCTTTCTGCATGTTACCGGTAACAAGTTATTCACACATCAAAATGAATCCGAATTGTTGAATTTCAGCTTTCCCATCATTTAATAATTCACTATTTTGGCTTAAGATAATTTCATTTTTCTGATCAACCATCTGGTTTGATTGCAGTGACTTTTTCATGGAACAATTTCCAGAAATGATGATCGACTTCATTAGCGACATCTAAACGCCACCCATCAATATCAAATTCTTTCACCCAATAAGCAGCAATATCTAGTAAATACGATTGAACCTCAGGATTTGCTGTGTTGAGTTTAGGCATGAAAGGTGTAAAAGCAAACGTATCATAAGATAAATTTGCTGCTGTTTCGGGTAAATTCGTCATTTGATAGGCATCCACAGGAAAAGAATGAATATGGAACCAATCTTTATAAATTGATTTTTCGCCATTTTTGATCACATCTTGCCATTGGGGCGAGTCACTACCAATATGATTGAAAACAGCATCTAACATAATGCGGATACCCTTTTTATGCGCTTTTTCGATTAATTCTTTTAACAGACGTTCGTCACCAAAGGCTGGATCAACCTTCAAATAGTCGATCGTATCGTATTTATGATTAGACATAGCTTGGAAAATCGGGCAAAAATAAATACCATTGATTCCCAAATCGACTAAGTAATCGAGGTGATCAATCACACCCTGTAAATCACCACCAAAGAAATCATCTCGGTCAGGTGCTTTACTTCCCCATGGTAGCGTATGAGCTGGATCGTTAGTTGAGTCGCCATTCGCAAATCGTTCAGGAAATATTTGGTACCAAATCGTTTCTTTTGCCCATTGCGGCACTTTGAAACGATCAATTTCATGAAAATAGGGTATCCGGAAATAGTAATTTGCTTCTGCTAAGTTTGCTGGTTCATACGCAAAAATCCCTTGATCCCCGTAAAAACATTCTGTGCCATCAATCCCTACGATATGAAACCCATATTGTAACCTTCTAGTCGAGCTTGTTTGTTCCACTTCCCAGTAATCATGAACTAAAGTACTCAGACTTTTTTTCATTGGTATTTCTTCCAGATACCATTTTTGTGAATCAATCGTATAAGGATCGCCACTAATAAGATAAACTTTTTTTACATCGTCTTTACAGGTACGTAAACGAATTCTGAAAGTATCAGCTGTATATAAAAAAGCATATTCACTTTCCGGTCGATGATAAATTGCTGCGGTGTTCATGTATTTCCTCCTTCATATTTAAGATTACGTGTTCACTATAAAAGAGTGAACAACAAAAGACAACGCTTTCATTTAAGTTATCGGTAACAGAATTCTGTTTCCCATGATTATCTCATCAAAAGGAGAAGTTAGGTCAATGGCGACATTAGCTGAATTATCGGTATTGTAGAAAGTGTAATTTTATACTCGCTACTTGCTGATTCATATAAAAAAAGTTCAACAAAAAGAAAGAATCCAAAAGAGAAAGAGCTGCTTTTGGATTCTTTCTGATTACTTGGTGTATCTCTACAACGACCACAGTGATCATATTATTTGTCAAACGTTTATTATTAAGAAAAAAGGAGTTCCTTTTTGTAGCAATAACGTTCGATTTTTTCTTGATCAAGGACTGCCCCATTGCCTTTTCCTAAGGGAACTGCAAGTTTCCCATCAGTGAGGCAAGCTTTATTTTTGATGATATCATCGTAGTAATAGCGATCTGATGCCGATATATCGCCAGGGAAAGTAAAGTCATTTTGGCTGGCAAATTGTATATTTAAGCAACGTCCTACTCCTGATTCAAACATTCCACCTAGCCACACCGTCAAGTTATGTTCACGACAAAATGTTACGATGGATAATGCCTCAGCGATCCCACACACTCTGGGGATTTTTAGATTAATCCCACGACAACTTCCCAAGGTATGAGCGGTTTTAACATCATTTAGTGTACGAATATTCTCATCTAAACAAATTGGTGTTTTTAATTGTTTCTGTAAATACGCATGCTCGATAAAATCCCGTTGATTAAAAGGCTGTTCAATCATCGCTAGGTTTAACAGAATTAGGCAGAAGTCGCCCATCCTCTATAGGTGGGTGATGAATGCC
>ERZ1034962.59-NODE-59-length-58612-cov-1252.217412_pt1 | contig 58612 bp, 62 predicted proteins | sample MGYA00520696_ERZ1034962 | MGnify/ENA primary metagenome ERZ1034962 (study PRJEB33766, sample SAMN09781770) | gut metagenome | biome: gut microbiome | host: Homo sapiens | place: Madagascar | study: EMG produced TPA metagenomics assembly of the PRJNA485056 data...
TTCGAGGGCAAGAAGGCTTTTCTAACTCAAATTGAGCCCTTCTTTAACGAGTTTAAAAATAATTTCTAGATATTGAAAATATTATTTGGAGAGCACAAGGATATAGAATAATAGAGATGCAAAAAAGCAGTTCATATCGAACTGCTTTCATAGACTACATATTATTGTTATCAGAAAACCACTAGCTGTGCTAGTGGTTCAGTGTAGCTTTCAGCGTGGTATAAAAAATCCCCCTAAAATGATATATTAGAAAAGGCTTCCCAACCACAAACTAATATACATAAGGAGGCCCCTGATGAAACAGGATAATAATAGTTTAGCACATACCACATGGAATTGTAAGTATCATATTGTTTTCGCCCCAAAATACCGTCGACAAATTGTATATGGAAAATATAAGGCAAGTATCGGTCAGATTATACGTCAATTATGTGACCGTAAAGGAGTAGAGATTCATGAAGCAGAAGCGTGTAAAGATCATATTCATATGTTAGTGAGTATTCCACCAAAACTGAGTGTTTCATCCTTTATGGGCTATTTAAAAGGAAAAAGCAGTTTAATGATTTTTGATAGACATGCCAATCTAATAAAAGGGAGAAAACGAAGAAACATAAAAATAATGACAACTTTAGTCAGTTTGATTAGTAGGGTTTATCATCAAAAATAAAACTCTGAGACTTTATTGCCTCAGAGTTTTGTGTGTAGAATTATTTTTGTTCTTCTGTGAAGAAAGCATTATATAAAGCGCGGACGGCTTGTTTTTCTTGTTCTGTTTGGGTTACAAACATGACAGAAACTTCACTTGAACCTTGAGAAATCATTTCAAGGTTGATGTGTTTATCTGAAAGAGCTTTGGTTGCTGTAGCAGTTACCCCGATATGGTTTTTCATGTCTTCACCAACAATCATGATGATTGAAAGATTGTGCTCGATATCAACTTCATCAACACCTAACTCTCGTGTGAGGTAAGAGATAATTTCTTGTTCTTTGATTGGTGTTAATTCGCGTTCGTGGACGATAACTGACATATCGTCGATACCTGTTGGCATGTGTTCCCAACGGATATTGAGGTCTTCTAAAATTTGGAGGACTTTTCGACCAAATCCGACTTCGCGGTTCATGAGGTATTTAGACATGTTGATACTAGCGAAGTTATCATCTGCAGCGATACCGATGACAGGAATTGTAGGTCCGCTGTGTTTTAAAGTAATACGTGTCCCTGGATGGTCAGGATTATTTGTATTTTTAATGACAAGTGGAATTTTACCACGATAGGCAGGAATCAACGCTTCGTCATGTAGGACAGAGAACCCTGCATAGGCAAGCTCACGCATTTCTCTGTATGTTAATTCTTTAATAGTGTAGGGTTTATGGACAACGCCTGGGTGGGCTGCAAAAATACCATTAACATCAGTAAAGTTTTCATATAAATCAGCTTTGACACCAGCGGCAACGATAGAACCTGAAATATCTGATCCACCACGTGAGAAGGTACAAATTTGCCCATCGGTTGTTACACCAAAGAAGCCAGGGATAACAAGGACTTCTTCAGAATCACGTAATTCTTCAAGCTTGTCATAACTTGATGGAAGAATACGAGCGTTTCCTGGCTCACTAGATACGATGATTCCAGCCTCTTTAGGGTGAATATAACGAGCAGCAATACCATTTTTACGGAAGTATTCCGCAACGAGTTTTGCGTTATTGTCCTCACCAGCTGCTAGGAAGGTATCATAAAGAAAATCATTTCCGTCGATAGGAAGAGTTGCAAGATTTGTAATGGCACCAGCAATTTTGCTCACGATAGAAGAGTTTAAACCGAGTTCTTCTGCCATGGCTTGATAACGATTGATAATCCATTCTTGCGCAGCAGTAACGTCATCGCCGGCTGTATATGTTTTGTAGTATTTAATAAGGGCGTCTGTTACCTTGGTATCTTCAGCGTTACGCTTACCTGGGGCAGATACAACGACAAAGCGTCGTTCTGAGTCTGATTTAACAATGTTCAATACTTTTTTTAGTTGCTCAGCAGAAGCGAGCGAGCTACCACCAAATTTGATTACTTTCATGACTTCTCCAAAACTTAAATTTGTAAACAATTATAGCAAAATTCTGAAAATTTGTCAGTAGTTTTTAAAAGAAAAAGATAGTATAATAGAGGAATGGAAAATTTTAATGCTATTATTTTTGATATGGACGGTGTATTATTTGATACAGAGACTTTTTATTATCATAGACGTGAAAAATTTTTAGCTGAAAAAGGAATTGGTATCAAGCATTTACCACCTAGTTTTTTTATCGGTGGAAACATGAAACAAATTTGGCGAGATATTTTACGTGATGATTATGAGAATTGGGATATTCACCAATTGCAAGAAGAATATACAATCTATAAGCATAATCACCCACTTCCTTATAAGGATTTAATTTTTCCAGATACTTTTGAAGTGATTAAGAAGCTTTATGATAATGGTTATCGTTTGGGCTTAGCATCAAGTTCAACCAAACATGATATTTTAAAGGCTTTAGACGATACAAAGATGAGAGCGTATTTCTCAGTTATTTTATCGGGGGAAGAATTTCCAAAAGGAAAACCTCATCCAGCTATTTATCAGGAAGCTGCTCGGCAATTAGGAACGAATCATGATAATATTTTGGTTGTTGAGGACAGTGAAAAAGGTATTCAAGCAGGTGTTTCTGCTGACTTGCAAGTTTGGGCAATTGAAGATAAGTTATTTGGAATGAACCAAAGCAAGGCAAATCGCTTGGTTAACAATTTGACGCAGATTTTTGAAGAACTTGTTGATTAAAGTAAGAAAGGCGAGGAAAGGTAGCCGAAATTATCGCTAGTTTTCCATTTTTTTATTACAATCGTTTGATTCTTGAATTATTTATATATCAAATTATTTTTGTGAAAAAGCAGTTTTTACTTGATAAAAAAAGAAATAATATGCTAAAATAGCACTGGCTAAATAGTTAAATTATCAAACTATTTTTGTCCTATTTATTGGAGGTAAATAGATGTCTTTTAATAATGTTATTTATGAAAAGGGCGAAGTGGCAACTTTAACCTTGAATCGTCCTGATATTTCAAACGGCTTTAATATCCCGGCATGTCAAGAGATTCTTGAAGTTTTAGATAACGTTAAATCAGATGATTCTGTCAAGATTTTGGTTATTAAGGCAGTTGGAAAAGTTTTTTCAATTGGCGGTGATTTGGCAGAAATGCAACGTGCCGTAGAATCTGACAATGTTGAATCATTGGTTGAAATTGCTAGTTTGGTTAATAAAATTTCATTTGCAATGAAAAAATTGTCAAAGCCAGTTATTATGAGTGTGGATGGTGCGGTTGCGGGAGCAGCTGCAAATATGGCTGTCGCTGCAGATTTTGTTGTTGCTAGTGAAAAAGCTAAATTCATTCAAGCTTTTGTTGGTGTAGGTCTTGCGCCAGATGCTGGAGGCCTTTTCTTAATGAGCCGTGCGATTGGTACAACTCGTGCTATTCAATTGGCAATGACTGGAGAAGGTTTAAATGCCCAAAAAGCGCTTGAATATGGCATTGTTTACCGACTGTGCGAGTCTGAAAAGCTTGAACGAACAACAAATCAACTCACAAAACGTTTGCTACGAGGATCAGCAAATTCTTACCGTGCGATTAAAGAAATGTCATGGAAGGCATCTTTTGAAGGCTGGGAAGATTATACGTCACTTGAATTGCAACTTCAAGAAGAACTAGCATTTAAGGAAGATTTTAAAGAGGGCATCCGTGCTTTTGCTGAAAAACGTCGTCCAAAATTTTCAGGAAAGTAATGTAAGAAGATGATTCGATTTTTAAATTATTGAATGGAAGAATCTTAAATATCTTGCAAAATATTTTGATGTTTGATATACTTTGACTGTCAAAGTTTATTTAGGAGGTGAAATCTTGGATTATAATAGAATCAATGAATACCTTGTTGATATTTTTAACCGTGTTCAAGTCATTGAAGAGACAAGTCTAAGAACAAGTCAGTTCAATGATGTTTCATTAAAAGAAATGCATACCATTGAGATTATTGGTAAAAATTCTAATGTTACTCCAAGTGATATTGCTCGTGAGTTGATGTTAACGCTCGGAACAATAACCACTAGCCTGAATAAACTTGAGGCAAAAGGTTATATTGAAAGACGACGTTCAAAATTGGACCGCCGTGTTGTTCACTTAACTTTGACAAAAAAAGGAAGATTACTAGACAGACTTCATCATAAATTCCACAAAAATATGGTTATCCATATTGCGGAAGATATGAATGAAGAGGAATTTGAAGCCTTGGCTCAAGGGTTGAAGAATCTTCATAAGTTTCTTGAGGAGTTAATGTAATAATGGTATTTGCAAGAATTGCTCAGGCAGCAGCCTATGCCCCTGAACAAGTGATTACAAACGATGATTTGTCGAAAATTATGGATACTAGTGATGAATGGATTTCATCGCGTACTGGTATCAAAAGACGACACATCACTCGAAATGAAACAACTAGTGATTTAGGGACACAAGTTGCCAAGCAACTGATTTCTAAAGCTGGTTTATCGGCTGAGGATATTGACTTTATCATTGTTGCAACGATAACCCCTGATAGTTTAATGCCTTCTACGGCAGCACGTATTCAAGCGAATGTTGGTGCGGTTAATGCCTTTGCAATGGATTTGACGGCAGCATGTAGTGGTTTTGTATTTGCTTCGGCAACTGCGGATAAATTCATCCAGTCAGGTATGTACAAAAAAGGAATTGTGATTGGCGCTGAGACTTTGTCAAAAACGTTAGACTGGTCTGAACGTAGTAGTTCGGTTTTGTTTGGCGATGGTGCTGGTGGTGTTTTGATTGAGGCTTCTGAAACAAAACATTTCTTAGCCGAATCACTCCATACAGACGGCAGTCGTGGGCTTAGTTTAACTTCAGGGAAAGTTGGCTTGTCTTCGCCATTTTCAGAAGAAGAAACTGATGATAAATTCTTAAAAATGGATGGTAGAGCAATTTTTGATTTTGCAATCCGTGACGTTTCTAAGAGTATCAAGGCTTTAATTGAAGCTTCTGATGTGGCAGCTGAAGATTTGGATTATTTGTTTTTACACCAAGCTAATATCCGTATTTTAGATAAAATTGCTAAAAAAATTGGTGTTGATGTAGATAAACTTCCAGCTAACATGATGGAATATGGAAATACCAGTGCAGCAAGTATTCCGATTCTTTTATCTGAGTATGTTGATAAAGGATGCATTAAATTAGATGGTTCACAAACAGTTCTTTTCTCTGCTTTTGGTGGAGGTTTGACATGGGGCGGTCTAATTGTTAAAATTTAGTTATAAAACTTGTGTATAAGCACAAGATAAAATTTTTATTTATATTTATAAGGAGAAATAAACATGGTAGTATTTGAAAAAGTACAAGAAATTATCGTTGAAGAACTTGGTAAAGAGACAGATGAAGTAAAATTGGAAACTACTTTCGATGAACTTGATGCTGATTCGCTTGATGTTTTCCAAGTTATTTCAGAAATCGAAGATGAATTCGACATCCAAATTGAAACTGAAGAAGGTCTTAATACTGTAGGTGACTTGGTTGCTTACGTTGAAGAAAAAACAAAATAATAGCATGGCTGGAGTTGGTGCTAAAAACTAACTCCACTATATTTAGTAGGAAGGGTTGTGGGATATGTAACTAAGACATTAGTGCTTATCTTACTCCCTCTCTTCTTATTATGATAGTTTGACTATCAAATTATTGTTTTATAAAGACTAAGAAGGTTTAATATGAAAACACGTATAACAGAATTATTAAATATAAAATATCCAATTTTTCAAGGAGGAATGGCATGGGTTGCTGATGGAGATCTAGCTGGTGCTGTTTCTAATGCTGGTGGTTTAGGTATTATCGGTGGTGGTAATGCCCCAAAAGAAGTTGTTAAAGCTAATATCGATAAAGTTAAAGAAATTACAGACAAACCTTTTGGTGTCAATATTATGCTTTTATCACCATTTGTTGATGATATTGTAGATTTGGTCATTGAAGAAGGTGTAAAAGTTGTCACAACAGGTGCTGGTAACCCTGGTAAATACATGGAACGTTTCCATGAAGCAGGTATTACAGTTATTCCAGTTGTTCCAAGTGTTGCTCTTGCAAAACGTATGGAAAAATTAGGTGCTGATGCGGTTATCGCAGAAGGTATGGAAGCTGGTGGACACATCGGTAAATTGACAACAATGACACTTGTTCGTCAAGTTGTGGATGCGGTAAATATTCCCGTTGTCGGTGCTGGTGGTGTTGGTGATGGACGTGGTGCTGCAGCGATCTTTATGCTTGGTGCGGAAGCTATTCAAGTTGGAACACGCTTTGCAGTTTCTAAAGAATCTAATGCACACCAAAACTTTAAAGATAAAATCTTGAAAGCAAAAGATATTGATACCGTTATTTCAGCGTCAGTTGTCGGACACCCAGTTCGTGCTGTCAAAAATAAATTAACAACATCATATGCACATGCTGAAAAAGATTTCCTAGCTGGACGTAAGACGGCGGAAGATATTGAAGCGCTTGGAGCAGGTGCTTTACGTAATGCGGTTGTTGACGGTGATGTTGTTACTGGTTCAGTTATGGCTGGTCAGATTGCAGGTCTTATTCGTAAAGAAGAAACTTGTGAAGAAATCTTGAAAGACCTTTACTATGGTGCTCAAGAAGTCATCTTGGAAGAAGCTAAACGTTGGTCTGATTAGTGATAAAGACTAAAAAACTTTAATATAAAATAAACCAATTTTCCCGCTTAGGAGGATTTAATGACAAAAACAGCCTTTTTATTTGCCGGTCAAGGGGCTCAAAAACTTGGGATGGCAAGTGATTTATATGAGAAATATCCTATTGTTAGAGAAACTTTTGAACAAGCTAGCAGCATTCTCGGATATGGTATTCGTGAATTAATTGACAATGAGGAAGATAAACTCAACCAAACTCGCTATACTCAACCAGCGATTTTGACAACTTCGGTTGCCATTTTCCGCTTGTTGCAAGAAAAGGAATATCATCCTGATATGGTGGCTGGTCTTTCTCTTGGTGAATATTCTGCTTTGGTGGCTTCAGGTGCTTTAAGTTTTGAAGATGCCGTTGCGCTTGTTGCTAAGCGTGGTGAATTTATGGAAACAGCGGCGCCAGCTAGTACTGGAAAAATGTTTGCTGTCATGAATACAGAGGCTTCATTGATTGAAGAAATTTGTCAAAAGGCTTCTAGCAAGGGAATTGTGACACCTGCTAACTACAATACACCTGCACAAATCGTTATCGGTGGAGAAACAGAAGCCGTTAATTATGCCGTTGAGTTGCTAAAAGAAGCAGGCGTAAAACGTTTAATTCCTTTGAAAGTTTCAGGACCTTTCCATACTGTTTTACTACAATCTGCTAGTGAACGTTTGGCAGAGGTTCTTGATAAGGTGACATTTTCTGAATTTCAAGTTCCTTTAATTGGCAATACAGAAGCAAAAGTTATGGACCATGCTGATATTAAAGCTTTACTTGCTAGACAAGTTAAGGAGCCTGTTCGTTTTTATGATTCTATCGAAACAATGCGTGAGCTTGGAATGACAGAAGTTATCGAAATTGGTCCTGGTAAAGTTTTGAGCGGATTTCTTCGTAAAATCGATAAGGCTATTCCAGTCTCAACGGTTGAAGATGAAGCTAGCTTAGAAGCTTTGCTAGAAAAATAGGAGAAAATCATGGAAGTCAAAGATAAAAATGTTTTCGTAACGGGTTCAACTCGCGGAATTGGTTTAGCTATCGCACGTCAATTTGCTAGTCTTGGCGCTAATATTGTCCTTAATGGGCGTTCTGAAATTGCGCAAGATTTGATTGATAGTTTTAAAGACTATCACGTTAAAGTGATTGCTATTTCGGGTGATGTGTCAAATTTTGACGATGCTAAGCGTATGGTTGATGAAGCTATCAACAGGCTTGGTTCTGTTGATATTTTAGTTAATAACGCAGGTATTACCAACGATAAATTAATGCTAAAAATGTCAGAAGCTGATTTTGAGTCTGTGCTTAAAGTTAATTTGACTGGTGCGTTTAACATGACACAATCAGTCTTAAAACCGATGACACGTGCTCGTCAAGGTGCTATCATTAACCTATCAAGCGTTGTTGGTTTGACTGGCAATGTTGGACAAGCTAACTACGCTGCTTCAAAAGCTGGTTTGATTGGTTTTACGAAATCAGTTGCTCGTGAAGTAGCTGCGCGCGGTGTTCGTGTTAATGCTATTGCCCCTGGTTTTATTGAATCAGATATGACTGATGCGATTCCTGAAAAAATGCAAGAAGCGATTTTGGCAGAAATTCCAATGAAACGCATTGGTAAAGCTGAAGAAGTGGCTTCTGTTGCTAGTTTCTTAGCACAGCAAGATTACTTGACAGGTCAAGTGATTGCTATCGACGGTGGTATGACAATGCAATAATCGATTGCTTTGTCTTGATGATTTTAATTAGAGTTGAAAATTTCTCTTAAAAGGAGACAAAAATGACATTAAATAGAGTTGTAGTTACAGGCTACGGTTTAACATCCCCTATCGGAAATACACCAGAAGAGTTTTGGAATAATCTTCACGACGGTAAAATTGGTATTGGACCAATCACTAAATTTGATAGTTCTGAAATTCCTGTTCACAATGCTGGTGAAATTCACGATTTTCCATTTGATAAATACTTTGTTCGCAAAGATAAAAATCGTATGGACCAATATTCACTTTATGCGATTTATGCGACTTTAGAAGCTCTTGAAAATGCAAAACTGGATATGGACACTATTGACCGTGACCGTACAGGTGTTATCGTGTCATCTGGTATTGGTGGTTTGCAAGAAATGCAAGAGCAAACTATTCGTATGCACGAAAAAGGAATCAAACGTATTCAACCAATGTTCATTCCGAAAGCTTTGTCAAATATGGCTGCAGGAAACATTGCTTTGCGTATTGGTGCTCGTGGTGTATGTAAATCAATCACAACAGCTTGTGCCTCATCTAATGATGCAATCGGTGAAGCTTTCCGTGAAATTAAATTCGGTTATCATGATGTGATCTTAGCTGGTGGTGCTGAATCAACAATCAATGAAATCGGTATTGGAGGTTTCAACGCCTTGACTGCCCTTTCAACAACAGAAGACCCAGCTCGCTCTGCTATTCCATTTGATAAAGACCGTAACGGTTTTGTGATGGGCGAAGGTGCAGGTGTCCTTGTTCTTGAAAGCCTTGAACACGCTCAAAAACGTGGCGCAACAATCCTTGCTGAAGTTGTTGGTTATGGTAGCAACTGTGACGCTTATCACCAAACAACACCAACACCAGACGGTTCTGGTGCGGCTAAAGCGATTAAATTGGCTATTAAAGAAGCAGGTATTTCTCCAGAAGATGTGGACTATGTCAATGCACACGGGACTTCTACACAAGCCAATGAAAAAGGCGAAAGCAAAGCCATCGTAACAGTTCTTGGTAAAGATGTTCCAGTTTCTTCAACAAAATCATTTACTGGTCACCTTCTTGGTGCTGCTGGTGCTGTTGAAGCTGTTGCTACTATCGAAGCACTTCGTCATAACTACATTCCAATGACAGCTGGTACACGTGAGTTGTCAGAAGATATTGAAGCCAATGTCGTTTATGGACAAGGTCAAGAAGCAGAGCTAGAATATGCTATTTCAAATACATTTGGCTTTGGTGGACACAATGCTGTTTTAGCATTTAAACGTTGGGAGGCGTAATGGTGGATATTTCAGAAGTAAAAGATTTGATGGCACAATTTGACCAATCAAGTTTACGTGAATTTTCATTTAAAATAGGTGAAGCTGAATTGACATTTAGTAAAAATGAATACACTTCACCAGTAGTACCACAACAAGCTAGTCAAGCTCCTGCTACGGCACCAGTTGAAGTAGCAGCAACTGCTCCTGTGGCCCCTGCGCAAGTAGCAAGCGATTCTGAAGAAACAGTTGTTGATACTGATATTTTTGCTGAAGGTGATGAAGTAACAAGTCCTCTTGTGGGTGTGGCTTATCTTGCTCCAGCTCCTGATAAACCAGCCTTTGTTTCAGTTGGAGATTCTGTTAAAAAAGGTCAAACATTGTTGATTATTGAGGCAATGAAAGTGATGAATGAAATTCCAGCTCCAAACGATGGTATTGTCACAGAAATTATGGTAAATAACGAAGATATTGTTGAATTTGGACAAGGATTGGTACGTATTAAATGATTGATATTAAACAAATTCGTGAAGCTTTGCCACACCGTTACCCGATGCTTTTGGTTGACCGTGTGCTTGAAGTGAGTGACGATGAAATTGTTGCAATTAAAAATGTGACAATCAATGAGCCGTTTTTCAATGGTCATTTTCCAGAATATCCAGTAATGCCAGGCGTTCTTATTATGGAGGCTCTTGCGCAAACTGCTGGTGTTTTGGAACTTTCAAAAGAAGAAAATAAAGGGAAACTAGTTTTCTACGCTGGAATGGATAAAGTTCGCTTCAAGAAACAAGTTGTTCCAGGTGACCAATTGATGATGACAGCAAAATTTGTCAAACGTCGTGGTACAATTGCTGTAGTTGAAGCAAAAGCAGAAGTTGACGGGAAATTAGCAGCTTCTGGTACATTGACATTTGCTATTGGCAGTTAAGAATAATAGTAGTTTAACGTAAACTGTGACAACATAAAGAATTTTGACAAGGGTTGCAAAGATGCAATTCCTGATAGGAGGATAAAAGCAGACGTATGTTTAAAAAATTATTAATTGCCAATCGTGGTGAGATTGCGGTGCGTATTATTCGTGCAGCGCGTGAATTGGGAATCAATACGGTAGCTGTCTATTCTGAAGCGGATAAAAATTCTTTGCATACAATTTTGGCTGATGAAGCAATCTGTATCGGTCCAGCTCGTTCAACCGATTCTTATCTTAATATGAATGCTGTCTTGTCAGCTGCTATTGTGACAGGAGCGCAAGCCATTCACCCAGGTTTTGGTTTTTTAAGTGAAAATTCAAAATTTGCTACCATGTGTGAAGAAATGCACATCAAATTTATCGGTCCTAGTGCTGAAATCATGGATAAAATGGGTGATAAAATCAATGCTCGTGCTGAAATGATTGCTGCAAACGTACCTGTTATTCCTGGTTCTGACGGTGAGGTATTTACTGCAGAGGAAGCACTTGAAGTGGCTGATAGGCTTGGTTATCCTGTTATGCTAAAAGCTTCTGCTGGTGGCGGTGGTAAAGGAATTCGAAAAGTCGAATCTGCAGAAGAACTTGTACCTGCCTTTGAATCAGCTTCACAAGAAGCTTTGGCGGCTTTCGGTAACGGTGCCATGTACATCGAAAAAGTCATCTATCCAGCTCGACACATCGAAGTTCAAATTTTAGGTGATTCTCATGACAATGTCGTTCATCTTGGTGAACGTGACTGCTCTCTTCAGCGTAATAACCAAAAAGTTTTAGAAGAAACTCCATCAGTTGCCATTGGTAAAACCTTACGTGCTCAAATTGGCGATGCCGCTATTCGTGCCGCAAAAGCAGTTCGCTATGAAAATGCAGGTACGATTGAATTCTTGCTTGACGAGAAAACCTCAGAATTTTACTTTATGGAAATGAACACACGTGTTCAGGTAGAACACCCTGTCACTGAGTTTGTTACTGGTGTTGATATTGTTAAGGAACAAATTCGTATTGCAGCAGGTCAACCATTATCTGTGACACAAGATGATATTACAATCACAGGTCATGCGATTGAATGTCGTATTAATGCTGAAAATCCGAAATTCAATTTTGCACCGAGCCCTGGTAAAATTACAGATTTGTATTTGCCAAGTGGTGGTGTTGGATTACGTGTCGATTCAGCTGTTTACAATGGCTATAGTATTCCACCTTATTATGACAGTATGATTGCTAAAATTATTGTTCATGGTGAAAATCGATTTGATGCCCTGATGAAAATGCAGCGTGCCCTTTATGAGTTAGAAATTGAAGGTGTTACCACAAATGCAGAATTCCAAATGGATTTAATTTCAGATGAGCATGTCATCGCTGGAGACTACGATACGTCATTCTTGATGGAGACTTTCTTGCCAAATTATAATAAAGAAAATGATTAGGAGATTTCATGGCTTTATTTAGTAAAAAAGATAAATACATTCGAATTACTCCCAATAACTCCCTAAGCCAATCAGCGCCTCGTGAAGTCCCAGAGGTACCTGATGAATTGTTTGCAAAGTGCCCAGCTTGTAAGCATATGATTTATCAAAAGGATTTAGGAGTGGCAAAAATTTGTCCAGCTTGTTCTTATAATTTCCGAATTTCTGCCAAAGAGCGCTTAGCTATTACCGTAGATGAAGGAAGTTTTGAGGAACTCTTTACTGGGTTACAAACGCAAGACCCTCTTAAATTCTCGGGTTACCAAGAAAAAATAGCTACAATGCGAGAAAAAACTGGACTTGATGAAGCTGTTTTGACTGGTAAGGCTTTGATAAAAGGTCAAAAAGTGGCGCTTGCCATTATGGATTCAAACTTTATCATGGCATCAATGGGGACAGTTGTTGGTGAAAAAATAACACGCTTATTCGAATTAGCAATTGAAGAAAAGCTACCTGTTGTCATTTTCACAGCATCAGGTGGTGCTCGTATGCAAGAAGGTATTATGAGCTTGATGCAAATGGCAAAAATTTCAGCTGCTGTTAAGCGTCATTCTGAAGCTGGTCTGTTTTATTTAACGATTTTGACCGACCCTACAACGGGTGGTGTGACAGCAAGTTTTGCTATGGAAGGTGATATTATTATTGCTGAGCCACAAGCTTTAGTCGGTTTTGCTGGTCGTCGTGTTATTGAGACAACGGTGCGCGAAAACTTACCTGAAGATTTCCAAAGAGCAGAGTTTCTTTTGGAACATGGTTTTGTGGATGCCATTGTCAAACGTACGGAAATGCCAGATGTTATTGCTAAATTAGCTGCGTTTCATGGAGGTGCTAAATGAGTAGCAATGTATCAAGGATATTGAAAGAAGCGCGTGATCAAGGACGTTTGACAACCTTGGAATACGCTGAACTCATTTTTGATGATTTCATGGAACTTCATGGCGATCGTCATTTTGCTGATGATGGTGCCGTTGTTGGAGGTATTGCTCGCCTTGATGGTCGTCCTGTGACAGTCATTGGTATTCAAAAAGGAAAAAATTTACAAGAAAATCTCAAACGCAACTTTGGTCAACCAAATCCAGAAGGTTACCGTAAAGCTCTTCGATTGATGAAGCAAGCTGAAAAATTCGGTCGTCCTGTCGTTACGTTTATCAATACAGCTGGAGCTTATCCTGGTGTTGGGGCTGAGGAACGTGGGCAAGGAGAAGCTATTGCACGTAATCTGCTTGAAATGAGTGACCTTAAAGTGCCGATTATTGCTATTATTATTGGTGAAGGTGGTTCTGGGGGTGCTCTTGCACTTGCTGTGGCTGATAGAGTATGGATGCTTGAACATAGTATGTATGCTATTTTGAGTCCAGAAGGTTTTGCGTCAATCCTTTGGAAAGATGGTTCACGAGCAACTGAGGCTGCTGAATTGATGAAAATTACTGCTGGAGAACTTTACAACATGGATGTTATTGATAAAGTTATTCCAGAGCACGGTTATTTTTCAAGTGAAATCGTTGAAATGATTAAAACAAATCTAATCACTGAATTAGATGAGCTTAGTCAACTATCATTGGAACAACTCCTTGAAAGTCGTTATCAACGTTTTAGAAAATATTAAAAAATCCCGCTTGTGCTAGCCTCAAATCCTGAAAAATTTCTTGGTTTGAGGATGGTTCAAGGGGATTTTTATTGTATTCTGGTTTCTTTAGTAAAAAACACCTGCTAGTCAGTTGGCTAGCAGGATAATTTATTATTTAGGTGAGATGACTTCAGCTCCACCCATGTATGGACGAAGAACTTCTGGAATTGTTACAGAACCGTCTTCATTTTGGTAGTTTTCAAGGATTGCAGCGACTGTACGTCCAACGGCAAGACCTGAACCGTTAAGTGTGTGAAGGAGTTTAACTTTGCCGTCTGCTTCGTCACGGTAACGGATTTGGGCACGACGGGCTTGGAAATCTTCTGTATTTGAACAGCTTGAGATTTCACGGTAAGTATTTTGTGCTGGAATCCAAACTTCTAAATCATAAGTTTTAGCAGCTGAGAACCCCATATCGCCAGTACAAAGTGTGATAACACGGTATGGCAAACCAAGTTTTTGAAGAATATTTTCAGCGTTAGCCACCATTTTTTCCAATTCGTCGTATGATGTTTCAGGTTTAGAGAATTTCACCATTTCAACTTTGTGGAATTGGTGAAGACGAATCAAACCACGTGTGTCACGACCAGCAGAACCAGCTTCTGAACGGAATGATGGGCTCATTGCTGTGAAGTAAACTGGAAGTTCTTTACCGTCAAGGATTTCACCACGGTAGTAGTTTGTAAGTGGTACTTCCGCAGTTGGGATAAGAACGTAGTCAGAGTCAGCTAATTCAAATGTGTCCTCTTTGAATTTTGGATATTGACCGGTACCGAACATTGAGTCATGGTTGACCATGTAAGGTGGGATAACTTCTGTGTAACCTTCTTTAGCGTGTTCATCCAACATAAAGTTGTAGATAGCACGTTCTAGGCGAGCACCAAGTCCTTTGTAGAAAAGGAAGCGAGAGCCAGTAACTTTGGCACCACGTTCCCAGTCAAGAATACCAAGGTCCTCACCAAGGTCCCAGTGAGCTTTGATGTCAAAGTCAAAGTCACGAGGTGTACCCCAACGACGTACTTCCACGTTTTCATCTTCGTCAGCACCGACAGGAACATCAGAAGCAGGGAGGTTTGGAAGTGTTGCTGTGAATTCAGATAATTTTTCGTCGATTTCAGCAAGTTCAGCGTCAGTAGCTTTGATATCTGCTGACAATTTTTGCATTGCAGCGATTTGTTCAGAAGCATCTTCTTTGTTACGTTTTGCTTGTGCAATAGCTGCAGAAGCTGTGTTACGTTCAGCTTTAGCTGATTCTGATTTGATTAGCAATTCACGGCGTTTGTCGTCAAGTTCTTTAAGCTCAGCAAGTTTTTCAGCAGCAACGCCACGTGTAGCCAATTTTTTAGCGACTTCATCGAAATCGTTACGAATACGTTTGATGTCTAACATAGTTTTCCTCCAGTGGTTTCAGTGTTCATATGGCTAAATAAAGCTCAGATGAACAAAAAGCACAGCATGTAAACTTGCTGGAGCGCAAATGCGCGGTTCCATCCAGCTTCACATCCTGTGCACTTAATTTCTATTTAAATGAATTAACGGTAGAATTTCAGAATTATCACTTTATCTGCTCTCAACAACCGCAGACTTTCTGGAAAAGCTCAATTCCTACTTATCCGTACCAACTATTATACTAGATTTATTTCTTTTTGACAAATCTTGATAGTCTTTTTAAGATGACTTGAACAAGGGTCAGCATGCGAACAACTTTGTCATTTCCAATGTGCATGCGAGCCACTTTTAGGATTTTACCTGAGTCTTTTGAGGCAAAGAGAAATTTTCCTTTATCAGTGAAAACTTCGAAGTGACGACTGACTTTGTTGTGAGATACGTTAGCGCCGATTTTTTCGATGTTTTCCCAAGGAATTTGAATGTAGTCCTCGACGTTAGCATCACTGTAAAATTCGAGCCCCTTATCGCCAAGAAGAAACTTTCCAACCTTTCCTCCCATACCAAGATAAGAAACGCCAGTAGTTGTTAATTCAACGGTAGAATTAATTGATTGTGCCATGTAATCTCCTCTGAGTTTGCTTTTAGTTTATTATAACATAATAAAAAAAAGAAGGACCGAAATCCTTCCTTTCTTTTATTACATGATTCCGAAGAAGCGAGCGATGATACCAACGATGAACAATCCAATGATGATTGTGATTGGTGAAACTTTTTTCTTAAGCAACCACATACAGAAGAATGTGAGAAGAAGTCCCATCAAACCAGGAATCAATGAGTCTAATTGACCTTGAAGTGTATTAGTTTGTGTAGAAGTCAAGCTAAGTCCGCTAGCGACATCGCCAAGAATACCTTGAAGTTCAGTACCTGTTACGTTTCCTTTAGGGAATGCAATGTAAGCACCTTCTGACAATTGAGTTGCAGGAAGATTTACAGTAAATGTAATTGATACCCAACGTTCAACCAAGACAGCAAGGATGAACATACCAAGGATTGAAGCACCTTTAGTAATTTTTTGGATAATACCACCTGAAAGGTCTTTAGTGATTTCAGAACCAGCTTTGTAACCAAGCTCTTGAGTGTACCACAAGAATGCCATACGAATGATGTTCCATCCAAAGAAGAATAGGAGTGGACCAACAATGTTACCTGCCATAGCAAGTGAAGCACCAAGGGCACCAAGGATAGGACGAACAGTAAACCAGAAGACTGGGTCACCGACACCAGCAAGAGGCCCCATCATACCGATTTTAACCCCTTGGATAGCTGTATCATCAATTTCAGCACCATTTGCGCGTTCTTCTTCAAGGGCAAGTGTTACCCCCATGATAGGAGCAGCAACGTATGGGTGAGTATTGAAGAATTCCAAGTGACGTACAAGAGCAGCAGCTCGGTCTTCTTTCGATGTATAAAGTTTTTTGATGGCAGGGATTAAAGCATATGCCCAACCTAAGTTTTGCATACGTTCGTAGTTCCAAGATCCTTGAAGGAAAGTTGAACGCCACCAAACTTTTTGACGATCAGATTTTGATAATTGAAGTTTTTCAGTCATGTTTGTGCCCCTTTCTAGTAGTCTTCTAGGATATCGCCAATTGGGTCACCAGAACCTGAAGCAGTTCCGCCTCCATTTCCACCTTTTTCTGAAAGGTTAAGGTAGATAAAGGCAAGAGCAACACCGATTGTACCAAGTGCGATAAGAGTAAGATCAGAGACAGCTGCTATAGCAAAACCGATAGCGAAGAATGGCCACACTTCACTCGTAGCCATCATGTTGATAACCATAGCATAACCTACGGCAACAACCATACCACCACCGACAGCCATACCACCTGACAACCAGTCCGGCATAGCGTTAAGGATAGATTGTACTGCTGAAGTTGGTACTGCAAGAAGAAGTGCAGCAGGAACAGCAATACGAAGTCCTTGAAGGAATAGGGCAACTAAGTGAGTGCGTTCAACAGCAGCGATGTTTCCTTCTTTAGCGGCAGTGTCAGCACCGTGAACAAGGGCAACAGAAGCTGTACGAACAAGCATTGTAAGGAAAAGACCAGCAACAGCAAGAGGGATAGCAGTCGCAGTTGCAACAGCGATACCTTTAGTTGTGAAATCTCCACCTTTGACCATGATAATGGCAGCAGCTACTGAGGCAAGGGCAGCATCAGGCGCAACAGCGGCACCAATGTTAGCCCAACCAAGAGCGATCATTTGAAGTGAACCACCAAGGATGATACCTGCTTCAAGGTTACCAGTAACAAGACCGATAAGCGTGCAGGCAACTAGTGGTTGGTGAAATTGGAATTGGTCAAGGATACCTTCAAGCCCAGCGAAGAAGGCAACCACAACGACTAAAATCATAGAAATAACTGACATTATTCTAGTTCCTTTCGTTTATAAAAGTTTTCAATGTGCGATAGGTAAGCCAGAAACCACGGCTTACTAATTTGGATAAAAACAGGGCGTTGAGTTTGTGTCTATGATAATCGGTAATGTATAGAAACACTTACTTTTTATGTTAAACACAGCTCATATTATTGAACGTTTGCTTTTTTGATAAGATCAAACAAGTCTTTCTTAGAATCATTAGGGACTTTGCGTACGTCAAAGGTTACGCCAAGATCACGTAATTTTTCAAATGTGGCAACATCATCTTTATCCATAGATAAAACATTGTTAACCATTGTTTTACCTGTTGAGTGAGCCATTGAACCAACGTTAAGTTCTTTAATTGGCACACCGCCTTCGATAGCTTCAAGAGCTTCTTGAGGTGTTTCAAACAAGATAAGTGCATGTGTGTTACCAAAACGAGGATCTTTAGCTGATTCAATCAATTTCTTGATTGGAACAACGTTTGCTTTAACACCGTTTGGTGCAGCTTGTTTAATCAAACCTTTACGCAATTCGTCTTTAGAGACTGTATCAGAAGCAACGATGATACGATCTGCTTTAGACGCTGGTGTCCAGTTTGTTGCAACCTGTCCATGAAGAAGACGTGTGTCGATACGAGCGAGGTTAATTTTAAGTTTACCATCACCGATGACAGTTCCTTCTGGGATAGCACCTTGAGGTGCAGCTTGTGCAGCAGGCGCAGCAGCTTCTTCAGCTGGATTGAGTTCTTCAGGAAGTGCTTTAACACCGTCTTTAGACTCTTTAATGATATTTGCAACAACTTGTTCAACACCTGCATTAGCATCCATCATACGCTCTGTGTAGGCTTGGATAAGCATTGGCAAATTGAGACCTGTAATGATAGCCATCTTGCGGTCTGGATTTTCACCCATTACGCGACTAGCTTGGTTAAATGGAGAACCACTCCAAAGGTCAGCTAGTACGAGGATTTCATCATCAGCATCAAATTGTGCGATAGCATCGTTGAAGTGTGCATATAAATCATCTGGTCCTTCGCTTGGCATGAAAGTTACGACTTGAACTTTCTCTTGTTCGCCAAAAATCATAGAACCTGATTGATGAATACCTTCAGCAAATTTACCATGGCTGGCAATAATAATACCGATACCCATTCTTGTTCTTCCTCCTTTTAAATATTTTTCGTTGAAACAAAAAAGAATAATCTCCTTCCAAGCGAACTTGGCAATTCTTTTCCGTTTCAAGGAAATTTAAGAACAATATTATTGTAAAACGTTTCCAATAAAAAAGCAATAGCCTTTTGAGAAAAAGTAGCACAAATCATGAAAAATTTTCAGAAACGCGCAGGATAAGACGACTGAATTTGACAGAAAAATAGCATTTGTTCGGATACTGCCGATCAAAAAATGAAAATACTGTGAAAACGTTTTGAAAAGAATGAAAAAAAGAAAAAAACTTCCAAAAAGAAGTTTTTTCATAAATTTATAGAAAAATTTTTTCAAGTTCTTTGGCAACACCGTCTTCTTCATTAGAAAATTCAGTTTGTTTATCGGCAAATGGCAGAAGAATGTCACTTGCATTTTTCATAGCGTAGCCTGTTCCAGCAAATGATAACATCTCGGTGTCGTTATGTTCGTCGCCAAAAGCAATCAAGTTATCTTGAGAGATATTGAGTGCTTTTAGGAGATATTTCAAAGCGTAAGCTTTGTTGATGCCTTTTGGTGAAAATTCGAGAATGTTAAGCGGACCACCCCAAGAATCAATTTCGATTTCGTAATTGAAGTGTTTACGCATTTCGTCAGCAAGAGCGTATTTATCTTGGTGACGTGTTTGCATGAGAATGCCGTTCGGATTTTCAGTGATTTTTTGGATGTTCATTGACATTTTTTCAGTAATTTCTGGGACACCGAAAAGTTGAGGATTTACGCAATTGTGGTCTTGGGCGCTAATATAGAATTTTTTTCGGTATTCGCTGGCAATAAAATCCGCTTCAATGCTTTGTTGCATATCAAGAACATCAAGCAGGTATTGCTTGTCAATCGTAACGCTATGTTCCCATTCCCATTTTTTCTCGGGTAAATGTGTGAGCGAGCCATTGAAAGAAATCATCGGAGTTGATAATTCAAGGCGGCGATAGTGTTCAAGTGCCATACGATAAGGACGTCCAGTTGCAATAACGACCTTATGCCCTTTGTTTTGAATTTTTTTAATCGTTTCAACGGTATAATCTGAAATGGTATTGTCGCTGCGCAACAATGTACCATCTAAATCAAGTGCAATCATTTTCTTTGTCATAGCTGTTATTATAACAAAAAAGACTATTAAATTAAAAGAAAAGATTTCTATGCTATAATAGTAGTAATAAAAAATGAGGTTTTGGATTCATGTATAAAATTGTTTGGAGTCATTTATTTGCCCTAGGCATTATTTTGGGAGTTGTTTATTATCAGTCTAACATTGATGGCTTGATGAATGACGTCTTGTTTTCGTTGCTGACTTTGGAGATGGGATTTTTATTCTATTATTTTAAACACGTTTTGTTACGTGGCTTGGTTTTAATATTTTGGTGCTTTTTCTATCCTTATAATTTGAACGTTTTGTTTAGTGTGGCTGATACGTCTTGGGATACTGCCGCTTTATGGACATCAAATGGGATGAAATCTTTCATGCTTTATTTGGTAATTCTTGTATTTGCCTTGATTGCTGGAACATTGAGCATACGGTTGATTTTAAATGCATTTAAATTAAATCATTACATTCAAGTATTCTTTGTAATGGGAATTGCATTTTTTGCTAGTCTGATGTTTCAGATTTTACGAACATTGGGAATTACTTGGAAAGTGATTCTATCACAACACCTCAATATTTTTGAGCAGGTCTCAAAAGCTCTGAAAACAATTAATATGCCATTTATTCTAGGGCTAATGGTTGTGCAGGTGATGATGTTTGTTTTGTTGGATAATGATTAATTAAGCTAAGGAATTGTCCTTGGCTTTTATTTTTCAGTATTTTATTGCTTCATTCTTGTGGTTATGCTTACTTTGTTTGTTAGTTTTAAAGGGCTTTTTAAGCTCTTTTTAAGCTCTTTTTTGCTATAATGTCTGTTTAAAGAAAGGAGAAAAATATGGCTAAGAAAATTGTTTTTATTCATCTCTTTTTCGGGGTTATTGCTTTTGGCATTTACCATTATCATCTTGAAGGACCAGACCTTGTTTGGAATATGTTTTTAGCTTTGGTGGCTCTTGATTTTTCACTTGTTTCCTATTATACAAGTAAAAAAGTTGTAAGGGGATTAGGAGCTATTCTGTGGCTATTTTTTTATCCTAATACCTTCTACATGTTAACGGATATTGTTCATATGCAATTTACAAGTACAGTATTGTGGAACAAAACGAGTTTGATTTTGTATATGCTATATGTGTCTAGTATTTTGTTTGGTGTTCTTTGTGGGATTGAAAGTGTTAAAAATATTGTTCTTACTTTTAAACTAAAAAATTATTATTTACGGTTGCTTTTTATTGGTGTTTTGTCATTTATTTCAAGTTTTGCTATCCATATCGGACGTTACGCCCGCTTGAATTCTTGGGATATTTTCACACGTCCAAAAACCGTTATGAGTGCAATTCTAGATGTTGTTAGCTGGGATGCTGTTCATTTTGTGTTAGGGTTTACATTTATTCAGATTTTATGTCTGGTATTTCTTGACCGAGAAAATTTCAAATAAAGTTATTGAAAAGTGAACAATCTTTTGGTAAAATATGTAAGTCGTTCGGGAATGGAATAAAAAGCGACTATTATTAACCTTATCAAAGGAGAAACCATTTTAAAATGGAAAAGTTTTTTAAACTTAAAGAACATGGTACAGATGTTCGTACAGAAGTAACTGCTGGTTTGACAACTTTCTTTGCAATGTCTTATATTTTGTTTGTCAATCCGTCAATCCTCTCACAAACAGGAATGCCTACACAGGGTGTGTTCCTTGCTACTGTTATTGGTGCTGTTGTTGGTACATTGATGATGGCTTTCTATGCTAATCTTCCATATGCACAAGCACCAGGTATGGGACTTAACGCATTCTTTACTTATACAGTTGTCTTTTCATTAGGATACACTTGGCAAGAAGCGTTAGCAATGGTATTCATTTGTGGACTTATTTCACTTGTTATTACAGTAACGAAAGTTCGTAAATTGATTATTGAGTCAATTCCTGCAACATTGAAATCAGCAATTTCAGCAGGTATTGGTATTTTCCTTGCTTACGTTGGTATTAAAAATACTGGTTTCTTAAAATTCTCTGTTGATGCAGGCACATATACAGTATCTGGAACAGGTGCTGACAAAGGTCTTGCTTCAATTACAGCTAATGCTTCAGCTACACCAGGTTTGGTTGCTTTCAACACACCAACTGTTATCCTTGCATTGATCGGTCTTGCTATCACTATCTTCTTTATCGTTAAAGGTATGCGTGGTGGTGTTATTGTTTCAATCGCTGTAACAACTATTGTTGGTATTTTCATGGGTGTTGTTGACCTTGGTTCAATCAACTGGTCAGCAACTAACTTATCTGCTTCTATCAATGATTTGAAACAAATTTTTGGTGTTGCTCTTGGAAGTCAAGGTTTGGGGTCATTGTTCTCAGATGTTTCACGTATCCCAGGTGTTTTAATGGCAATTCTTGCTTTCTCATTGACAGATATCTTTGATACAATCGGTACACTTGTTGGTACTGGTGAAAAAGTTGGTATTGTTGCCACAACTGGTGAAAATAAAGAATCTAAATCACTTGACCGTGCCCTTTATTCTGATTTGGTTGGTACAACATTAGGCGCGATTGCAGGTACTTCAAACGTAACAACTTACGTTGAATCAGCAGCAGGTATCGGTGCTGGTGGTCGTACTGGTTTGACTGCTCTTGTTGTAGCTGTTCTCTTTGCTATTTCAAGCTTCTTTAGTCCAATTGTTTCAATCGTTCCTACACAAGCAACAGCACCTATCCTTATCATCGTTGGTGTAATGATGCTTTCAAACCTTAAAAACGTGAAATGGGATGATTTGAGTGAAGCTATTCCAGCTTTCTTCACATCAATTTTTATGGGATTCAGTTATAGCATTACTTACGGTATCGCAGCTGGATTTATCACTTACACATTAGTTAAAATTGTGAAAGGTCAAGCTAAAGATGTTCACCTTGTTATGTGGATTTTGGACTTCTTGTTCATTCTTAACTTTGTTTGCTTGGCGATTTTGTAAAAGATATAGTTTTAGACGAAAGTTGGAGGAAAAATTCCTCCAGCTTTTTTTAATCCTTTTTAGGCGGTATTGAGTAGCTGTTTTAAGGTGTTTGGAGGATTAGAATTTTGAAATTTTATAATGAAAATAGGAGAAAAGTCGGACGAGACTTGGAAGAGTTCCAGTTTTTTGATATAATAGTTCCATGTTTTATAGTCACAATGAAGATGAGTTGATTGCTTATGGAAATCGGCTCGGTCAAAAATTACAGGCAGGAGATATTCTTGTTTTAACAGGAAATCTTGGTGCTGGTAAGACAACCTTAACCAAGGGAATCGCTAAGGGACTTGATATTCACCAGATGATTAAGAGTCCAACATACACGATTGTTCGGGAATACGAAGGACGTTTACCACTTTATCATTTAGATGTTTATCGTATCGGAAATGATCCTGATTCTATCGATTTAGATGATTTTTTGTATGGTGATGGCTTAACTGTGATTGAGTGGGGTGAGCTTCTTGAGACCGACTTGCTTGGTGATTATCTAGAGGTTGTTATTACGCCGTCAGGAGATGGGCGTGAAATAACACTACATGCTAACGGTTCACGGAGTCAAACGCTTTTGGAGGCGATTGAACGTGGCTGAGCAGGAAGTTATCATTGAGGAAGCGCAGCCTTCAGATGCTGAAGCTTTGATTGATTTACTCAAACAAGTAAATGCAGAAACAGGTTTTATCATTTTAGAGAAGAACTTATCTCTTGATGATATGCAGACTTTTTTACGAACACGTGCAGAAGTCTTAAATGAAATTTGTTTGGTTGTTAGAGTTGGGTCTGATCTTGCGGGAGTGCTTAATATTGTTAGCACGAACTCACCACAAACTAATCATATTGGAGATATTTTCATTGCATTGCAAGAAAAATATTGGGGATATGGGCTTGGCTCGCTTTTGATGGAAATTGCTCTTGATTGGGCAGAGCAAACGCCAATGATTCGTCGTTTGGAGTTAACGGTTCAAGCTAGAAATAGTAGAGCTGTTCACCTTTATGAAAAGTTCGGTTTTAAGATTGAAGCTACGAAAGAACGTGGCGCAAAAACTAAAGATGGAGAATTTCTTGACGTCTACTTGATGAGTAGGTTGATAGACTAAAAGTAAACAAATGAAACTTGGGAAAAAAATTCTGCTAATGATAGCAGCAATCTTTGTAACAACAATTGTTGCCTTAGGCGTTTATATCACAACAGCTTACAATTTCTCAACAAGTGAGCTTTCAAAAACGTTTAAAGACTATAAGACGTCTGATTCTAGTAGTAATGCTATTGAGCAAACGAAACCTATCTCAATCCTTTTAATGGGGGTTGATACGGGAGATTCAGAACGTACGTCAACATGGGAAGGTAACAGTGACTCTATGATTTTGGTGACCGTTAATCCTGAAACAAAAGAAACAACGATGACCAGTTTAGAACGTGACGTTTTAGTAACACTTACTGGACCAGAAGATAATGATATGAATGGCGTTGAAGCTAAATTGAATGCCGCATATGCTTCTGGTGGTGCGCAAATGGCTATCATGACGGTGCAAAGTTTATTGGACATTACTATTGATTATTATGTCCAAATCAACATGCAGGGTTTGGTAGATTTAGTTGATGCTGTTGGTGGTATTACGGTAACCAATAACTTTGATTTTGCTATTTCAATTGCTGAAAATGAGCCTGAATACACAGCGACAGTTGAACCTGGTACTCATAAGATTAATGGTGAGCAAGCTTTGGTTTACGCACGTATGCGTTATGATGACCCAGAAGGTGACTATGGACGTCAAAAACGTCAACGTGAAGTTATTCAAAAAGTCTTGAAGAAAATTTTAGCACTTGATAGTGTAAGCTCATATAAGAAAATTCTTTCGGCTATCAGTAGCAACATGCAAACAAATATTGAAATTTCATCTAGCACAATCCCAAACTTGCTTGGTTATACAGATGCTCTGAGCAACATTGAAACTTATCAACTTCAAGGTGAGGATGCGACGATTAATGGTACGTCATATCAGATTGTCACATCAGACCACTTACTTGAAATCCAGAATAACATCAAGAAACAACTTGGTTTAGATGAAAGCACAACCTTACAAACGACAGCTGTTCTTTATGAGGACCTTTATGGTAGTGGAACATCAAGTTCTTATGATAGTGGCTATGGTGATTATAGTAGTTCTAGCGGCTATGACAGTGGTTACAGTGATTACAATAGTGGTGGCTATAGCGACTATAGCACAGATACTTATTCTGATTACAGTGCTTATTCATATTAAGATAATAGAAGCTGAGATGACATCTCAGCTTCTTTAATTTGAAAAAATTGGTCTGATTAGTTGCCTTATCAGTGGGTATTATAAAACCACCAAGCCTTTTAGCTTGGTGGTTGTTGCTTAGTTTTCTTCTTGATATTTTGCTAGCGTTGCTTTGATTTGCTCTAAACGGCTATTGGTTTCTTGTTCAAAAAGGCGACGTTTGTAATCCAAATCTTGTCTGATTGTTTGAAGTATTGGAAGCTGGTTGTTAATGTCGTCAATGCTGCGACGAATTTTTGCGATGTCAGTTGAAATTCTTTCGCTAATGTCATCAGCTTCTGCGAATTCTGCTTTGAATTGGTAGCGGTTTTTATAGACGTGATAAGCTGCATATCCTGCGAAACCAGCCACACCGAGTGTGATAAGATGTCTTAATTTCATGCTTTTACCTCTTGAGAGATTTGCTCTGCTAATTTACCAAGCGCTTCAAAGTCAGGTTCGTGTTCTGTGAAGGCAAATGTGACTTCGTCGTTAGTATCATAACGTGGGATGAGGTGGACGTGTGCATGGAAAACAGTTTGTCCAGCGACTTCTTCGTTGTTATTAAGAATATTCATGCCGACAGCACCAGTAGCTTTTTGGACGGCACGTGCGACTTTTGGTAAACGAGCAAAGAGTGTTTCTGATGTTCCTTGAGACATGGCAAGAACATTGCGGACGTGCTCTTTTGGAATTAATAGAGTATGTCCTTTAGTTGTTTGTGAAATGTCTAAAAAAGCAAGTGCTTGGTCATCTTCATAGACTTTTGATGACGGAATGTCACCAGCGATAATTTTACAAAAGATACAATTTTCCATTTGAATCACCTATAATCCTTTGAATTTTGTTATAATTATTATATCAAAAATTTGTGGGTATCTTATGTTAAAAATTGAAAATGTAACTGGGGGATACATTAACATCCCTGTCTTAAAAAATATTTCTTTTGAAGTTGGTGACGGTGAGCTTATTGGCTTAATTGGTTTGAATGGGGCTGGTAAGTCAACGACAATCAATGAAATTATCGGACTTTTAACGCCATATCAAGGGCAAATTTTGATTGATGGTTTGACTTTGGCGCAGAATCAGGCAGAATATCGTAAGAAAATCGGATTTATCCCAGAAACGCCAAGTTTATATGAAGAACTGACTTTACGTGAACATTTAGAAACGGTTGCAATGGCTTATGACCTTAATTATGATGAGGCGATGGCGCGTGCGACAGAATTGTTGGAACTTTTCCGTTTATCTGATAAATTAGAGTGGTTTCCGATTAATTTCTCTAAAGGGATGAAGCAGAAGGTCATGATTATTTGTGCCTTTATGGTTAATCCAAGTTTGTTTATTGTTGATGAACCCTTTTTGGGATTGGACCCATTAGCGATTTCTAATTTGACAGAATTATTGGCGCAAGAAAAGGCAAAAGGAAAAGCGATTTTGATGTCAACACACGTTTTGGATGCTGCTGAAAAGATGTGTGACCGTTTTGTGATTTTGCACCAAGGGCAAATTCGTGCGACTGGTACATTAGCAGAGCTACGTGAAGCTTTTGGTGATGAGACAGCGACGCTTAACGATATTTATATGTCATTGACTAAAGAGGTGTGATATGAAAGAAGTTTTTCAAAAGCGCCGTAGTGCTTTTTTAGAGCAATGCTTAAAGTATCTTCGTTATGTCTTTAATGACCATTTTGTGCTAGTCTTGGTTTTCTTAACAGGTTTTCTGATGGTTCAATACAGCCAGCTGTTACATCAGTTTCCAAGTCAAACAGTCGTTATTGACGTGATTTTGGTCTTGGTTATCCTTGTTTTGCTTAGCCTTGGGAAGATTGCGACTTATTTGGAAGCACCTGATAAATTGTTCTATTTGCCAAAAGAAATTGAGATTTTACAATGGCTATCGCAGGCAAGACGTCGTGCTTTTGTGATTTGGACAATCGTGCAAACGGTAATTCTTGTCTTATTAGCTCCTATCTTCTTTAAACTAGGTTTTTCAACGGTTACCTTTGGCATTTTATTGCTTGCTTTAGCGGTTGTGAAATGGCTTGTAATGAAAGAAAAAAGCAAGGTATTCTTTTCTCAAGGAAAATTTTCATGGGATGCTGCCATTTCTTATGAAGCAAAACGTCGTCAAGGAGTGCTTAAATTCTTTTCACTTTTCACAACGGTTAAGGGAATTTCAGCTAGTGTGAAACGTCGTTCGTACTTGGATGGTTTGCTTGGTTTGGTCAAAAAAACACATGCCAAAACATGGTCAAATTTATACCTACGTGCGTTTTTACGGAGTTCAGATTATTTTGCTTTAACCTTGCGATTACTCGCATTAAGCTTGCTTGCACTTATCTTTATTTCCAATCGCTTGGTAGCAGTTGGTTTGGCTTTGGTCTTTAATTATTTATTACTTTTTCAATTATTAACCCTATCCCAACATTTTGATTATCAATATTTGACCAATCTTTATTCAATTTCTGAAAAGCAAAAGGCGGCTAATTTAAAGACATTTTTGAAAAAATTATCGTATTTACTGGGATTTTGGGAGTTGTTATTAACGTTTTCTTGGCAAGCAGCGGGCCTGTTGATTTTGGTGACGGTTATTATTACAGAATGGTATCTTCCATACAAAATCAATAAGATGATTGACTAAGCGCTGTAAAACAAGTAAAATAGGAGTAAACAAACGATTCACGAAAGAAAAGGAGGGCGGACAGGTGACAGTATCGGATCAAGAATTGACAATGACTCCCTTACAAGGTAAGAGTGGTAAAGCCTTTATTGGTCAATATCCAAACGGTGAGAAAATCTTTATTAAATTGAATACGACACCGATTTTGCCTGCACTTGCTAAAGAACAAATTGCACCACAATTATTGTGGGTACGTCGAACTGGCAATGGTGATACAATGAGTGCTCAAGAGTGGCTTGATGGTAGAAATTTGACAAAAGAGGATATGGGGAGTAAACAAATTGTCCATATTCTTTTGCGTTTGCACAAATCACGCCCACTAGTTAATCAGCTGTTACAGTTGAACCATAAAATTGAAAACCCTTATGATTTGTTGGTGGATTGGGAAAAAAATGCCCCACTTCAAATTCAAGAAAATACTTATCTGCAAAGTATCGTCAAAGAATTAAAACGCAATTTACCAGAGTTTCGTTCAGAAGTTGCAACGATTGTGCATGGTGATATTAAACATAGCAACTGGGTCATTACGACTAGTGGTATGATTTACCTTGTTGATTGGGATTCTGTGCGATTGACAGATAGAATGTATGATGTAGCCTTTCTTTTGAGCCATTACATTCCATATTCACGTTGGCATGAGTGGTTAAATTATTATGGTTACAAGGATAATGAGAAAGTACGCCAAAAAATTGTTTGGTACGGACAATTCTCATATCTTTCACAAATTTTAAACTGTTTTGCTAAGCGTGACATGGAGCACGTGAATCAAGAAATTTATGATTTACGAAAATTTAGGGAGTTAGTTAGTAAAAAGAAATAATGCGAGTTAGAAAACGTAAGGGTGCTGAGGAGCGCTTAGAAAATAACCCACACTATGTTATTTTAAATCCAGAAGAAGCCAAAGGACGTTGGCGCGAAGTATTTGGTAATGATAATCCAATCCACATTGAAGTAGGTTCAGGAAAAGGAACTTTCATTACTGGAATGGCTTTGCAAAATCCAGATATTAACTATATCGGAATTGACATTCAAGTATCTGTGCTTAGCTATGCTTTAGATAAAGTGTTAGATAGTCAAGCACCGAATGTTCGTTTGTTGTTAGGTGATGGCTCTGATTTGACAAATTATTTTGCAGATGGTGAGATTGATTTAATGTATTTGAATTTTTCAGATCCATGGCCGAAAAAACGTCATGAAAAACGCCGTTTAACTTATAAGACATTCTTGGATACTTACCGTCAAATTTTACCAGAACAAGGTGAAATTCATTTCAAAACGGATAACCGTGGTTTGTTTGAATACAGTTTGGCAAGTTTCTCACAATATGGCATGATTTTAAAACAAGTTTGGTTAGATTTGCATGCTAGTGATTTTGAGGGAAATGTCATGACTGAATATGAGGAAAAATTTTCTCAAAAAGGACAAGCCATTTACCGTGTTGAAGCACAATTTCAGTAATTAGTGGACTGGTTGAAGAAGCGGTTATCTAAGCTTCTTTCGGAGAGGTCGCATAGTGGTCGAGTGCGCACGCTTGGAAAGCGTGTAGTCCAATTGGGCTCGGGGGTTCGAATCCCCTCCTCTCCTTACAAAATTGAGCGGAAGTTGAAAAAAGCTATTTCTGAAGCCCCCAAAGTTATCAAAGGAGGCAAGCCGTTCAAACAGAGATTAGATTTCTCTTCATGAGTATGAATCTAACAAAATTGGTTAAGAATCTAGCCTTAAGAACGTTAAACACTCAAAAACCACACAGTGATTTTATCATCTTGATTGTTTTCAAGACTGAAATCGTTGTTTGGTTTTATTTTAAAGCTAGTTTTTGCCCAACCTCATTTTTATGGAAAAAATTAAAACATGTACATATAAAAATAAGGCTGTTATTTATGACAAAAAAACGGTTGTTTATGACAAAAAGTTATCAAGCGTAAGTCTTGATATTTCAAATAAAATGTGCTACTATAATAAAAGATATGTAGAAGGAGGCGGAGTTTGTGACTTCGCCTCTTGTGGTGCCTAAATCTCATTTTAGCTAAAAAGGCTAGTGATTACATGAGATTAGGAGCGAAGTTCTACGATGAGACGCTACAAATCCACTTTTTAGAAGTGAATGAGCGTAGTGAACTTTCTATTTTTGATTTTGAAAGATAAAGGAGGGGATTCTTATTGCAAACGCAAATACAATCATTGATGTCGTTACAGAAGTGGTTGCACCAGCTATTAAAGAGCCGTTTGAATTGGTTGATGTCGAGTATGAGAAAATGGGTAGCGATTATGTGCTTAGCATCTTAATTGACAAGCCAGAAGGGATTACGGTAGATGATACAGCAGATCTGACTGCAATTATCAGCCCTTTGCTTGATGCGATTAAACCAGACCCATTTCCAGAGCAGTATATGTTGGAAGTGTCTAGCCCTGGTTTAGAGCGTCCGTTAAAAACGAAAGAAGCTCTTGAAAAAGCTGTAGGTTCTTATGTCAATGTTAGTCTCTACAAAGCGATTGATAAAGTTAAGGTGTTCCAAGGGGACCTTGTTGCTTTTGACGGTGACACATTGACCATTGATTATTTGGATAAAACGCGGAAAAAAACAGTTGAAATTCCGTATTCGACAGTTGCAAAAGCGCGTTTGGCAGTGAAATTGTAGTCAAGATTTACAAACTACAATCTGATTTTATTTAGATATAGATGAAAGGATACGCTCTACTGACCATGTAGAGCAATGAAAACAATGAGCAAAGAAATGCTAGAAGCCTTCCGTATTTTGGAAGAAGAAAAACACATTAACAAAGAAGACATCATTGACGCTGTGAAAGAGTCTTTGAAATCAGCTTACAAACGTCGTTATGGTCAATCTGAATCATGTGTTATTGAATTCGATGACAAAAAAGGTGATTTTAAAGTTTACACTGTTCGTGAAGTTGTTGAAGAAGTTTTTGATAGCCGTTTAGAAATCAGTTTGTCAGATGCGTTGAAAATCAGTTCAGCTTATGAACTCGGTGATAAAATTCGTTTTGAAGAATCTGTTGCTGAATTTGGTCGAGTTGCTGCTCAATCAGCTAAACAAACAATCATGGAAAAAATGCGCCGTCAAATTCGTGAAGTAACTTACAATGAGTACAAACAACACGAAGGCGAAATCATGACTGGCACTGTTGAACGTTTTGACCAACGTTTCATCTATGTTAACCTTGGTTCGCTTGAAGCGCAATTATCACACCAAGATCAAATTCCTGGTGAAACCTTCAAATCACATGACCGTATTGAAGTTTATGTTTACAAAGTTGAAAACAATCCAAAAGGTGTCAACGTTTTTGTAAGCCGTAGCCATCCACAATTCATCAAACGCATTATGGAACAAGAAATTCCTGAAGTATTTGACGGAACAGTTGAAATCATGAGCGTTTCGCGTGAGGCCGGCGACCGTACAAAAGTTGCTGTGCGTAGCCACAATCCAAACGTTGATGCTATCGGTACTATCGTCGGTCGTGGTGGAAGCAACATCAAGAAAGTGATTAGCAAATTCCATCCAAAACGTTATGATGCCAAAGCTGGTGTTGAAGTGCCAATCGAAGAAAATATCGATGTTATCCAATGGGTTGAAGATCCAGCAGAATTCATCTACAACGCCATTGCGCCAGCAGAAGTTGATATGGTTCTTTTTGATGAAGAAGACAGCAAACGCACGACTGTTGTCGTTCCTGACAACAAATTGTCACTTGCTATCGGTCGCCGTGGACAAAACGTTCGTTTGGCAGCTCATTTAACTGGCTACCGTATCGACATCAAATCTGCATCAGAATACGAAGTACTTGAAGCTGAACGTGAAGAAAACGCAGCTGTAGCACAAGAAGAAGTTGCACCTGTTGAAGAAGCAGCTGAATCTGTTGAAACTGAAGTTGTAGCAAACGACGCAGAGTAAAGAAAGATAGAGGTGTTTGATGGCTAAAACACGTAAAATACCTTTAAGAAAATCAGTTGTTTCAGGCGAAGTAATTGATAAGCGCGATTTGCTTCGCATTGTTAAGAACAAAGAAGGCGAGATTTTTATCGACCCGACTGGTAAGAAAAACGGTCGCGGTGCCTACATCAAGCTTGACAATGAAGAAGCAATCCAAGCTAAAAATAAAAAAGTGTTTAATCGTAGTTTTTCAACGGAAGTTCCTGACGAATTTTACGATGAATTAATTGCTTACGTCGATCACAAAGTTAAAAGAAGAGAGTTGGGTCTTGAATAACCGTGAAAGATTGTCAAATTTGATTGGTCTAGCACAGCGAGCAGGAAAAGTTATCTCTGGTGAAGAAATAGTTATCAAAGCGATTCAATCTGGAAAAGCACAGCTTATTTTCCTAGCCAATGATGCTGGCGCTAATTTGACAAAGAAAACAACTGATAAATGTCAATATTACAAAGTAGAAGTCTCCACAGTGTTTAACACACTGGAATTAAGTGCTGCTCTTGGAAAACCGCGTAAAGTGGTAGCCATAGCAGATGCTGGATTTTCAAAGAAAATGAGGACTCTTATGAACTAAAAGAATAGGAGGAGGACATCAATTGTCAAAGAAAAGATTATATGAAATCGCTAAAGAAGTGGGTAAATCAAGCAAGGAAGTTGTTGAATATGCTCAAGAATTAGGACTTGCTGTTAAGAGCCATTCTTCTAGCGTTGAAGAATCTGATGTCAAACGCATTGTGGCAAAATTTTCAGATAAGTCTCAATCTACTCCAGCTAAACCTAAAGTAGAAAAAGCATCTAAAAAAACAGTTGCACAAGCTCCAAAAGCTACTCCTGCAACACCAGCAAAACCACAAAGCCGTAATTTTAAGGCTGAGCGTGAAGCGCGTGCCAAAGCCGAAGCTGAAAGCCGCGCTAATGGTGGCGATAAAAAACGTCGTAACGACCAACGTCGCGATGACCGTTCAAATCGTAATGATCGACAAGGGAATGCCCAAAATAATCGTAAACAAAATAAACGCGATCGCAATTCTCAAAATCATAATCGAAGAGATCAACGTGATAATCGCCACGATAACCGTCAGCAACCAGCAAAACCACGTGTTGACTTTAAAGCACGCGCCGCTGCTATAAAAGCTGAACAAAATGCTGAGTATTCACGTCAAAGCGAAAATCGAATTCATGAGCAAGAACAAAAAGTTCGTGTTGAGGTGAAAGCTAAGGCTGAAGAAAAGAAAGCAGTAGTTAAAAAGGCTGCGCCTGCTCCACAAGCTGTGGTGGCAGAACATCCTGCACCAACTGCTGATAAACATCGTAAGAAACAAGTTCGTCCTGAAAAATCACATGATTACAATCATGAGTATGAAGACGGACCGCGCAAGAATAAAAATAGAAAAAACTGGAATAATCAAAACCAAGTGAGAAATCAAAGAAATAGTAACTGGAATAATAAGAAGAAAAACAAAAAAGGTAAAAATAATCATAATAATGCTCCAAAACCTGTAACAGAGCGTAAGTTCCATGAATTGCCTAAAGAATTTGAATATACTGAAGGTATGACAGTCGCTGAAATCGCAAAACGTATTAAACGCGAACCAGCTGAAATTGTTAAAAAATTGTTCATGATGGGTGTTATGGCAACACAAAACCAATCCCTCGACAGCGATACAATCGAATTGTTGATGGTTGATTATGGTATTGAAGCTCATAAAAAAGTTGAGGTTGACGAAGCTGATATTGAACGCTTCTTCGTAGATGAAGATTACCTCAATCCTGAAAATATGGTTGAACGTGCACCTGTTGTTACAATCATGGGTCACGTTGACCATGGTAAAACAACCCTTCTTGATACCCTTCGTAATTCACGTGTCGCTACAGGCGAAGCTGGTGGTATCACTCAACATATTGGTGCTTATCAAATCATTGAAAATGGTAAGAAAATTACTTTCCTTGATACACCAGGACACGCGGCATTTACATCAATGCGTGCGCGTGGTGCGTCAATCACAGATATTACAATTTTGATTGTTGCTGCTGATGACGGTGTTATGCCTCAAACAGTGGAAGCCATTAACCACTCTAAAGCTGCTGGTGTCCCAATCATCGTTGCAATCAACAAGATTGATAAACCAGGTGCCAACCCAGAACGTGTTATCGGTGAATTGGCAGAACACGGTATCATCTCAACTGCTTGGGGTGGCGACTGTGAATTCATTGAAATTTCAGCCAAATTTGGTCAAAACATTGATGAATTGCTAGAAACAGTTCTCCTTGTTGCTGAAATGGAAGAATTGAAAGCTGACCCAACAGTTCGTGCTATCGGTACAGTTATCGAAGCTCGTCTTGATAAAGGTAAAGGTGCTATCGCAACACTTCTTGTTCAACAAGGTACTCTTCACGTTCAAGACCCAATCGTTGTTGGTAACACATTTGGTCGTGTTCGTGCTATGGTTAATGACCTTGGACGTCGTGTAAAAGTAGCTGAACCATCAACACCAGTATCAATTACCGGTTTGAATGAAGTACCTATGGCAGGTGACCACTTCGCCGTTTATGAAGATGAGAAAGCTGTGCGTGCCGCTGGTGAAGAGCGTGCTAAACGTGCATTGATGAAACAACGTCAAGTAACACAACGTGTTAGCCTTGAAAATCTCTTTGATACGCTTAAAGCAGGTGAAGTTAAGACTGTTAATGTTATCATCAAAGCCGATGTACAAGGTTCAGTTGAAGCTCTTGCTGCCTCACTTCATAAAATTGATGTTGAAGGCGTGAAAGTCTCGGTTGTCCACTCAGCTGTTGGTGCTATTAACGAATCAGACGTTACCCTTGCTGAAGCCTCAAATGCCTTCATCATTGGATTTAACGTACGTCCTACACCACAAGCACGTCAACAAGCAGAAACTGATGAAGTGGAAATTCGTCTTCATTCAATTATCTACAAAGTTATCGAAGAAGTTGAAGATGCCATGAAAGGTATGCTTGACCCTGAATACAAAGAAAAAATCATCGGTGAAGCTATCATCCGCGAAACCTTCAAAGTTTCTAAAGTTGGTACAATCGGTGGATTCATGGTTACAAGTGGTAAAATCATTCGTGATGCTAACGCCCGTGTCATTCGTGACGGTGTCGTTATCTTCGACGGAAAACTTGCTAGCCTTAAACACTTCAAAGATGACGTTAAAGAAATCGGAAATGGCCAAGAAGGTGGTTTGATGATTGAAAACTACAACGACATTAAAGTTGATGACGTCATCGAAGGCTACATCATGGAAGAAATTAAACATTAACAAGTATTGTGGCTGAAGCCACTAATACTTGTACGGCAATCTCTATGGAGCATTTCCTAAACGTTACACTAGTCTAAAACTTCCAGTATTATCGACTGAAAGTTTTAGCCGTCGAAACGCTTGGGAGTAAGACAGAACACCAGAAAGCAGGTTCGTCGTCTTACCCCTGCACGGTTGAGTAGGGGTGTAAAAGCTGATTTATCAGCGTAATAGAACCCACTCAACCACTGCGCCAAGCTAAGTATTGAGACTAAAGTCTTTAATGGCATATGATAAGCTCTAGCAGACTTTCAGTTGATGGCTAGCTTTCAAGAATTCTCTAGTAAAAACAGAGCTACATACTGCAGTCTTGTTTTACTACGGTGGTAGCTATCTTTAGAGTATCAACAAATTTAGTTTTTATGAAATAATTTCTAAAATTTGCAAGTCTTGTCTATTGATTGATTATTTGCGAGCGAAGCGAGCAACAAGACGATACTTACCGCTGTGGTGAAAGTGGCTGAATTTACTACTATTTAGCCACTCGGAAGTTTTGAGACTTTAGGCTCAAAACTTAGGCATGGAATTCCTTGGATTCCTTCAATAGTCCAGTGGACTATTGAATCTGCCGTCCGCATCACTTAAGGAAAGTATCAAAAAGACTTCTTTGGAAAATAAAAAATATCAAAATAACTAGAAAGGATATTTTATGGCTAATCATCGTGTTGACCGTGTTGGTATGGAAATCAAACGTGAAGTAAACGAAATTTTGCAAAAAAAAGTTCGTGACCCACGTGTTCAAGATGTGACAATTACTGATGTTCAAATGCTTGGAGATCTTTCAATGGCTAAAGTGTATTACACTATTCACTCTGGACTTGCGTCAGATAATCAAAAAGCCCAAACTGGTCTTGAAAAAGCAAAAGGAACTATCAAACGTGAACTTGGTCGCAACTTGACTATGTACAAAATTCCAGATTTGACATTCATCAAAGATGAATCAATCGAATACGGCAATAAAATTGACCAAATGCTTCGTGATTTGGAAGCTAAAAAATAACATAGCTTTCCATTTCAGTAAAAAATAGAAAAACAATTAAGAACTCGCTAATTAGCGGGTTCTTTTGTGTTATAATAAAAGTGTTTTTTGAAATGGGGAAATAAAAAAGATGAATATCACAGTTTATTTGGCTTCAAGTATGGGAAATACGCCAGATTATCATGAACAAGTTGTCGCATTTGCGAATTGGTTAGCTCAACATGACCATTGTTTGGTTTATGGAGGAAGCAAAACTGGGCTTATGGGAGTTTTGGCGGACACGGTATTGGCACAGGGTGGTAAAGTCTATGGTATCATGCCTGATTTTATGCAAAAACGTGAAAAGGTACATCAAGGCTTAACACACTTGCAAATTGTTGCTGATATGGATGAGCGTAAGCGTCTCTTAATGGAAGAGGGCGACATTTTAGTCGCATTTCCAGGTGGTCCAGGGACACTTGAAGAGATTATTCAGGCTATTTCATGGGCGCGTGTTGGGCAACTCGACAAACCCTGCTTGCTTTTTAACATGAATGGTTACTATGATAGCCTCAAAGAACAATTTAATCAGATGGTGCAGGCAGGTTTTTTAACGATAGCTGACCGCAAAAAGGTTATCTTTGTCGATAGTCTGCAAGCGTTAGAAGAGGTTATCAGTAGTTATCAGAAATGAGGGGTGGGATTTATGGATTTAGAAGCGTTATTTGTGCAAGATGAAGAGTTAATGGGGATTCTTAGGATAATAGCAGAGCTGGATTTGCAGGATTCTTGGCTAGCAGCTGGGACATTACGCAATTATGTTTGGAATGTCTTGTCAGGAAAAGCTGGCTTGGCACAAGCAAGTGATTTAGATATCGTTTTTTATGATATCAATGTGTCTTATGATGAAACGCTGGCGCTTCAGCAAGACCTTCAACAGCGCTACCCAGCCTATCAATGGGAAATCAAGAATCAAGTTTATATGCACAGCCATAGTCCAAATACGCTCCCTTACCAAAATGCGAGAGATGCTGTTGGCAAATATCCAGAGCGTTGCACCGCCATTGCAACAAGATTGAACAATGATGAGTTGGAACTTTTTTTGCCTTATGGTGATGACGATATTGTTAATTTTGTCGTGCAACCGACACCGCATTTTTTAGAAGATAAGAAACGGATGCAGGTCTATCGTGAACGCCTTGCTAAGAAAGATTGGCAGGAAAAATGGCCAAACTTACAGCTATTTGATAAATAAGAATAATACGCTAGGTGAAACAGATTGCTTTGATTTTTGCAATGTGTTTCATTTTTTAATCTTTTATCGTTGACAAATGTAAACAATAATCATATAATAAATCTACAAACGTAAACTAAAACTATTTTAAGGAGGTAACAATGTCAATTTCAAATGCAGAATGGGAAATCATGCGTGTTGTTTGGACGAAAGAGGAAACAACTAGCAGCCAGATTTTGGAAATTCTCGAGCAAAAGACAGACTGGACAGCCTCAACCGTTAAAACATTGTTGAAACGACTAGTGGATAAAGGCTATCTAGCAACACAGAAATCGGGCAAATCATTTCTTTATTCAGCACTTGTTTCTGAAGAAGAAGCTATTAATCGACAAGCCGATGAGCTTTTTGATAAATTTTGTCAGCGCAAGTATACTGCGATTATCAAACATCTCGTGGAAACAACGCTGATGACAATGGCAGATATTAACGACTTGCAAGCTCTGCTATTGTCCAAAAAAGAAGAGGCACTTGAAGAAGTGCCGTGCAATTGCATCCCTGGGCAATGTCGCTGTAAAGCTCATTTGAGTGCTTAGGGTTAGATTGGAAAGGAAAATAAATGGCAAAAGAAGAAGTTTTCGTCATTGACGGCATGACCTGTGCAGCTTGTGCCTTAACGGTTGAAAATGCTGTTAAAAAGCTAGACCATGTTGACTCCGCTGTTGTCAATCTAACAACGGAGAAAATGACGGTGGATTATAATCCTGACTTAGTCAGTGAAAAAGAAATTGAAAAAGCGGTAGCAGATGCAGGTTATAGCGCCAGCGTTTTTGACCCGACAACGGCAAAGAGTCAATCAGAGCGCCAAAGTGAAGCCACACAGAATATGTGGCATAAGTTTCTTTTATCAGCTTTGTTTGCGATACCGCTCCTCTATATTTCTATGGGAAGTATGGTGGGGCTTTGGGTGCCAGAAATCATCAGCATGTCAGCTCACCCATTGAACTTTGTTTTGATTCAGCTGATTTTGACGCTTCCTGTCATGTATTTTGGACGTCGTTTTTATGTCAATGGCTTTCGCTCATTGTTTAAAGGGCATCCTAATATGGACTCGTTGGTTGCCTTGGCAACAACGGCTGCCTTCGTTTACAGCCTTTACGGTGTTTATCATATGATACTGGGGCATAGCCACCACGCGCATATGCTGTATTTTGAATCAGTTGCGGTGATTTTGACCTTAATCACTCTCGGGAAATACTTTGAAACGCTGTCAAAAGGTCGCACGTCAGATGCCATTCAAAAATTGGTGAAATTATCAGCCAAAGAAGCAACGGTTATCCGTGACGGTGTGGAACAAGCTGTTGCGATTGAGGACGTGCGCATTGGAGACCTCATTTTAGTAAAACCTGGGGAAAAAATCCCTGTTGACGGTAGTGTGGTTTCAGGGCACTCGGCGATTGATGAGTCAATGTTGACAGGGGAAAGTATCCCAGTTGAGAAAGCCACAGAGGATAAGGTTTATGGTGCTTCAATCAATGGACAAGGGGCGCTAACCATTCGTGCTGAAAAAGTTGGTGATGAAACCTTGCTCGCCCAAATTATTAAATTGGTTGAGGATGCGCAGCAAACCAAAGCACCGATTGCTAAAATTGCGGATAAGGTAGCAGGTGTTTTTGTTCCAACTGTTATCGTGATTGCGCTTGTCACCTTCATTTTCTGGTACTTGATTATGGGACAAACCTTTGTCTTTGCTTTCCAAGTTGCCATTGCGGTTCTTGTCATTGCTTGTCCTTGTGCGCTTGGTCTTGCAACACCGACAGCGATTATGGTCGGAACTGGTCGCGGTGCTGAAAATGGGATCCTCTATAAACGCGGTGATACCCTTGAAAATGCTCACCACCTTGATACCATTGTCTTTGATAAAACAGGAACTATCACCCAAGGCAAACCACAAGTTGTTGATATTTTTGCTTACCAAGGTGATAAAGATAAGCTTCTTGCACAAGTTGCCTCAATCGAGAAATTGTCAGAACACCCTCTTAGTCAAGCTGTTGTGGAAAAAGCATCCGCAGATAAGTTAGCTTTGACAGAGGTCACACAATTTAAGTCCTTAACAGGATTTGGCTTGCAGGCTGATATTGATGGACAAACAGTTTATGTCGGGAACTGCAAGTTAATGGAAAAATATCAGGTTGACTTGACCGCCACTCAAGAAGCGGTGCTGGCTGCGACTCAAAAAGGACAAACACCGATTTACATCTCGGCAAATGCACAACTACTAGGACTTATCACCGTAGCTGATTTACTAAAAGTAGACAGTAAAGAAACCGTTGCTAAATTGCAAGAAAAAGGCATTGACGTTGTCATGCTGACAGGCGACAATAGCAAGACAGCACAAGCTATTGCCAAACAAGCTGGTATCAAAAATGTTATTAGCGAAGTTCTACCAGACCAGAAATCGCAAGCCATTCAGGATTTGCAAAGTCAAGGAAAAATGGTTGCCATGGTTGGTGACGGGATAAATGACGCACCTTCCTTAGCGGTAGCGGATATTGGTATCGCTGTCGGTTCTGGGACAGACATTGCTATTGAATCAGCAGATATTATTCTCATGAAACCAGAAATTTCAGATGTTCTGAAAGCCTTGAGCATTAGTCGTTTAACGATTAAAATTATCAAGGAAAATCTTTTCTGGGCATTTATCTACAATATCTTAGCGATTCCTGTCGCTATGGGTGTATTATATCTATTTGGTGGACCTCTGTTAAATCCAATGATTGCAGGACTTGCCATGGGATTTAGTTCAGTTTCAGTCGTCCTCAATGCCCTTCGCCTAAAATATATTAAACTGAATTAATGATAAACAAAGGAGTTTCACATGGAAAAAACGTATGAAGTTACTGGCATGAAATGCCAAGGTTGTGTCAAAACAGTGACAGAAAAATTGTCAGCTGTTCGTGGCGTTGAAAAAGTGGTTGTTGATTTGGATAAAAAACAAGCAACCGTCACAGGAAATCCTTTCAAGCTCTCCCTAAAACGAGCACTCAAGGGGACAAAATTCATCCTTGGAAAAGAAATTTAAAAGAATTTCAAAAATCATAAAAAACAGACTCAGTGCTGTTTTTTTGCGTTAAAAATGATAAACTAGTCTAGTAAGAAAAAAATGAATTTGGAACGAAAATGACAATAGATATTTGGGATATTTTAAATGTTATCGGAACGATTGCTTTTGCACTTTCAGGAGCTATTGTTGCCATGGAAGAAGATTTTGACATTCTAGGATTGTTTATCTTAGGATTTATAACAGCTTTTGGTGGTGGTGCCATTCGTAATCTTTTGATAGGATTGCCCATTAGTGCGCTTTGGTCGCAAGGTCAAGCATTTTATTTTGCCTTGGTTGCTATGCTATTTATCATGGTATTTCCAAATCTCATTACTCATAAAAGTTGGAGGAAGGCAGAAGTGTTGACGGATGCTATCGGGCTAGCGGCGTTTAGCGTGCAAGGAGCTATGTATGCGGTGAAATTGCATCAACCCTTGAGTGCAGTCATTGTTGCGGCAGTTTTGACTGGTGCAGGTGGCGGTATTGTTCGTGATATTTTAGCAGGGCGAAAACCTGGGGTGTTACGAAGCGAAGTTTATGCAGGTTGGTCAATTTTAGCAGCACTAGCGATTTACTTTAAAATCGTCCATAACGATTCAGGTTATTATTTGCTTGTTTTGATTCTGACCAGCTTACGTATGATAGGTTACTGGCGTCAATGGCATTTGCCAAAAATTAAACGGAAGGTCACTTAGAAATGATTAAATTAATTGCAATTGATTTAGACGGAACTTTACTGAATTCAGATAAAAAAATTCCTGATGAAAATATCAAAGCTATTCAGAAAGCTGCTAAAGCAGGTGTGAAAATTGTTCTTTGTACAGGACGACCAAAATCAGGAATTCTGCCTTATTTTGAACGACTTGGCTTGACTGATGAAGAATACATTATTATGAATAATGGCTGCAGCATTTACAATACTAAGAATTGGGAGCTTGTCAGTTATGCCCAAGTTAATAATGATGAATTGGACAAATTAGACCAAGTGTTAGCGGACTATCCAGAGGTTTGCTTGACATTGACAGGCGAAAAACATTATTATGCCGTTGGAAGCGAAGTGCCAGAATTGGTTCAATACGATGCAGGGCTTGTTTTCGATACAGCTAAAGCTGTTAGCATTGATGAATTGAAAGCTAGTTCAGAAATTATCTTCCAAGCCATGTATATGGCAAGAGCGCCTTATTTGGACCCATTCCAAGAAGCCAAAGAAAGCGCCTTGGCAGCTGAATTTAGCGTGGTGCGCAGTCAAGAATACATCTTTGAAGCTATGCCGAAAGGTTATACAAAAGCTACGGCTCTTAAAGCTTTGTCAGAAAAACTTGGCTTTACTCCAGCAGAAGTAATGGCAATCGGTGATGCTGCTAATGACATTGAAATGCTAGAATTTGCTGATAACAGTGTTGCCATGGGAAATGCGACTGACGAAGTCAAAGCGCTTTGCCGCTACGAAACAACAACCAACGACCAAGCAGGCGTAGCCCAAGCCATTTACGATTATGTGTTGAAATAAATTATAGAAAAAACTCCAACTAATTTGAGTTGGAGTTTTTTCTATAAGAAAAGTGGTAAACCAATAGCGGCTACTTCTTCGGCAGGAATTCGCATATCGTCGGCTACCCAGTTTGAGAGGACCGAGATAATGGCATTGCTCCAGAAAGAATTAGTGTAGCGAGAATCATGCTTTTTCTTGAAACGTTGATAAGCTTTTAAGCGTTTAGAAACGATACTTGTCAATAGCTTTTCAAGGTGCTGTTCAAAAATCATTCGTAAAACGTTGGCTTCCTTTTTCGCCTCCGTCAATATGAAAAGCCACGCTCGGAAGAGCTGTGTCTTTAAATCGAAATTTTTGATGTCTCGAAAAATACGGCGAACAATTTGCGTTAAAATAGATTCAAGAATGGCTTCCTTAGATTTGTGATTTCGATAGAAAGCATTACGTGAAACGCCAGCTTTAGCGACAAGTTCAGAAATCGTAATTTGATTTAGTGGTTTCTTTTCAAGAAGAAGTAAAAGCGCAGTTTCAAGTGATTCACGCGTTAATTTTCGTGCCTCCTTGTTGGACACCTGCAAATTTTGCAAGGATTTTTGTGAAATTGTTTTTCCGTCATGACAAAATCCTCTCACTTGTGACGTCTTATTGTTTTTGATAGCTAAGATAAAGGCTCTAATGATATAATTTTAGGAGAAAATACTTTGTTTGTCAAATAATATCAAAATCAAAAGAAATGGAGGAAAAGAGATTTGACTTGGAAAATTGTGACAGATTCTGGCTGTGATATTAAACATATCGAAGCTATCGCAGACCACACAGAATTTCAAAATGTCCCTCTAACAATACAGATTGGCTCAGAAATTTTTGTGGATGATGAAGGGTTAGATGTCGATAATATGATGGCAAGTATGTATGCAAGTCCTACATCATCAAAATCAAGTTGTCCAAGCCCAGATGCCTTCTTACAAGCCTACCAAGGCGCTGAAAATGTCATTGCTATTACGATTACAGGAAATTTATCAGGAAGTCAAAACAGTGCTCAAGTGGCTAAAAATATGCTTCTTGAAGAACACCCGAATGTTAATATTTATGTGATTGACTCACTATCTGCAGGCGGTGAAATTGACTTGATTGTTTTAGAATTAAACCGTCTAATTGCTAAAGGTCTCAGCTTTGATGAGGTGGTCGAAGCGATTACCGCTTACCAAGCTAAGACCAAATTACTCTTTATTCTTGCTCGTGTGGATAACTTGGTAAAAAATGGTCGCTTGAGCAAATTGATTGGTAAAGTCATCGGACTTCTTAACATTCGTATGGTCGGAAAAGCTAGTGACGAAGGGACTTTAGAGCTTCTTCACAAGGCAAGAGGTCAGAAAAAAGCTATTCAAGCAACAATCAATGAAATGTTCAAAGAAGGTTATCAAGGTGGCAAAGTCATGATTACTCACGCCAACAATGAAAAAGCTTGCCAACAGCTAAGTGATAAAATCAAAGAGAAATACCCTCAAGCCGATATCACATTTATCAAAGCTTCAGGACTTTGTAGCTTCTATGGTGAAGATGGTGGTATCTTATTAGGATACGAAACAAAATAAACGTTTAAACACCCAAGATGAATATCAGTCTTGGGTGTTTTGTGTATGACGATTTAAGCCACTGTATTTTTTAATAGCAATAAGTGTTGTAATTGTGATGACCACGTCCATAACTAAAGCAGGATAGGCTTTAATGGTGAAGTCGTATAAAGACCAAAGTAGCATATTCTCAACCGTTACCCAGCGAAGCCATTGTCCCCTATCAGTCAAAAAAGAAACGATAGTATAAGATACTGATGAAATCAAAGGTAAACAGCCGATTAATCCTGAATTATTGACATGAATGCCTAATGTTACTTGAATGATAACGAGGAGAACAGTTGTATAAATTGAATCCCATTTCTTAATCATGAGCGTATTTCGAATAATAGAAACACTGATAGAAATAGCTCCCGTATAGCCACCCAACAAAAAATTGGCAACCATGGTAAAGAAATAATCAGACAGTTGCCAACTCAACATGCTTTTCTTAGTTTTGGCAAAAGATGAGATTGCTAAACAAGTTGCGCCAATGGCTGAAAAGACAAGCCCGATTGACATAATGATTAATATCCGTAAGAATCGCTATTAGTGACAGTCGAATCAAAATAAGTATTATCGTAAGTGCTGTATGTTGAATCACCTGAAATAGTATTGCTTTGTGTAGTTGCTGCTGCGATAGCATTAGAAACAGCATCCAGACGAGCTTGAAGTTGGTCTTTGACGGTTTTATTTGTTAGAACATCAATTGCTGCTTGTGCCGCAGTGACATTTGCGCTTGTTTGTTCAGATTCTGCCGTTGCAACAGCTGTTTCCGCATTGCTTTCATTGGTTACTTCAGCAGAGACAGCATCCAATTGTGATTGTAAATCTGTTTTTTTACTTTCATCGGAAAGTTTATTAATGGCTGCTTGGGCATTGGTAACAGCTTCTGACGTAGGATTGGCTTGTGCTTCTGCGAGCAATGCTTCTGCATTAGCTTCTAACTCTTCTTCGCTAGTAGATGATGAAGATGAGACAGCAGTAGTTGTTTGTGAACTTGATGTGCTGGCATAATTGTTACCAAAGATTAGGTAAATACCAGCTCCAAAAGCAATTAAAATAATGCTAAGAATGAGATAAGTAACTTCACTTCTTGAGGTTTTCATGAAAGCTCCTTTTCCTTTTTATAAATTAGATGCTACTTCAATAATGTAGCGTTATTCGATAAGTCAAATAATGTTAAACTTCTGTGATTAACAGAGCATCTTTCTATATTATAACATAGAAATGACAGCGCATTAATTTTTTTCGATATTCTCTTAAAAATTTAGGCTAATTTAACCTAAAACGATTATACTGCCAAAAAGGAAATTTCAAAAAATGATCGATTATTAAAAAATCAGTTTTTTATCATTTTAGATCAAGTACATTATAAATTTGATAAGACTAGTGATCTAAGTAATGGTGATAAAGTTATATTGACTGTGACTGTAGATAGTGATGACTTACCTATTAAAGCAGAGGAAAAAACATTTAAAGTAACAGGTCTTAAGGAAACAAAAAAAGTTTCAGAAAAAGATCTTCTTAAAAAATATCCTATTACATTTTCAGGTATTAATGGTAGTGGAGTTGCAAATTATGATAGTAACGTTTTTGAACTTGTTGATTCTGATGACGACGATGATGAAGATTCAGAAACTAACTTAGCAAAATACTCTAATGGTGATAAGGTTAAATTTTCTATAACAAGTAGCTACGAAAGTGAACTTTTAAGTTCAGGAGAAGAAGTTGAAAGTACTGTAATTGAAGTTGAGGTAACAGGACTCAAAGAACTTTCTGAAGTTACAAATCTAAGCGATGCTTTTTCTAAAAATGAAACTAGTATAAAAGCAGATTATAAAGACAGTGCTTATACAACTTATACGATTGAGAAGCAAAAAGACTATTATACTAGTAAGGAATACACTTATGATGACGATGACAAGCAGCCACGTGTTTATATTGTGACTACTTTCAAAATTAGCACAAAATCAGAATTTTCTGATGAACCAACTGTTACTTACAAGTGTGTAGGTTATAGATATAAATTAAAAAGTGATGGTAGCTTAGATATAGATTCAGGTAAATCTATATCTGGGGATTTATCGTATTCATCGTATTCTAAATTAGAAGATATTGAAGAAGAATTAGAAGATCAGGGCTATAAGGAATATGTAGCTAGTTAAATTATTGAAATTTTGTGTGTAAGGCATTAACCTTAATTTTAGGTTGGTGTCTTTTTTAGTTTATAGAATATGGAGGGAAGATGTTACAAATATTGTGTTTAATTTATCATATCATAATTTAAAGGAGGTCTATAATGATAGCAAATATCAGGATACGTGATTCAGGTCAAAGTAAGTTGTTGTGTCAGTTAGATTTAATACGTTTTTTGGAGGAACAGGTACGAGAACGTATGTTTGAACGAGGTATCAGAGATGATACCTTTTTTGTTTGTGGTTTTGTTGATTGGGGTGTGGATACTCAAATGGCTTTAAGTGAAGCGTATGGTTTAAAGAGATGTATTCAAGAATTTCATCATGGTGATGAATCCTTTGTCGTTCATCTTTTAAAAGAACATATTGATGTAAAATATATTGTTTCTCATTATTATCGCTTTATCTCAAAAGATGAGTATGACACAGCGCTTTATTTGTTAGAACATACTAATATTAGTCAATTTATGTTAGCGAAAGCTCTTGATGATGGTATTTTAGTTTCTAACGAAAAAGGTTTTTATCTTGCAGATACTAAATTTTAGGGAAAGGAGTAAGTTAAATTGAAATTAAAAGGGGGTGTTATCACCCAGATTAAAGTATTTTTAATGAAATTTTCAAAAAAAGAAAAGCAAGGCAAACAGCCAAAAGTTAAGGAGCTCTCCAAAAGGACTGCTAATATCATGACTTATGGTTTTTTACTTTTCTTTGTGTTTATTGGTTTTATTGGTTTAGTAAGAGCAATCTCATTATCTAGTCAAGTAAATTCATTGAAAAATAAGGTGGCTGATTTTGAAACAACCTTAACGGATAGTGCTAATCAGACCTCAACATTAGACGTGTCACGTGTTCAATATTACATGGCTAATTTTATCTATACGTATATTAATTATGATAAAGAATCTGCCGAGGAACGTGAACAGACTTTGCAAGACTATTATGCTTTTGATTTTTCGACTTATACGGAAGAATTGAATGAGACACGAACGTTAAAATCACAGCGTGTTATTAGTGTTGAGGAATATAAGTCTTATGATTTAGCAATTGTAAAAGTTGGTTATGAAGTTAGTGGCAACAGTTATGTCATGAACTTAGCTGTTCCTTTTAAGATTAAAAATGGCTTGCTGACAATTGTTAGCCCACCTTACAGCTTGGCCGATGACCTTTATCAAGGTGATTTTAAATCGTTTGAGAAAAACGATTCATCTGATTTGGTGAAGTTATCATCTAATGAAACGGATTCAATCAAAGACTTTTTGGAAGTATTCTTTGATAAATACGCTGATAAGACGTAAAAATTTGAAGATACGATTAATAATGTCGATGAAGAATTGACCAAATACCTCATTGAGTTATCAAGTGAATAATTGAAGCAGAATGAAAGTGAGATTCTCTCAAGTCTTTTAGATTCATCACGTGAAGTAAGAGTTCGGTAATTGATACAATTATTTCATTCATAAAACCTTTAGTGATATAATATATTCAAATAATTGTTGAAAAGTAGAGAGTGCTTATGGAAGTCTTTAAAAAACAATAAAGATTTCTTAAAAGTTTGAACCTTAACAAATTATCCGCCAACAACCGCGTAGAAGCCACAAGAATCGTCGAAGAACACGGATGGGTGTAGGAGGAATTTTTTCTAGCTGAAAGCAACTGCTTGGCAATGTAATATTCGTTGATGAAAACGTATTCTTAAAAAAGTTGACACCGTGTGTACTTTTTGTTTCTGAGATGGGTTGTTAGAAAATTCTAAATATGATAGAATAACGAAGTAATAGAAAAATTAATCATAAATAATAAAGGGGGCTATTTTATGGCACAGATTAAATTAACACCTGATGAACTTCGTACACAGGCACAGAGTTACACTGAGGGAGCAACTTCAGTACGTGATGTTTTGACTCGCTTGACAAATACACAAGCTGAGATTGATGCCAATTGGGATGGGAACGCATTTGACAGCTTTGAACAACAGTTTAATGAACTATCACCAAAAGTAAGTCAGTTTGCTGATTTATTGGATGAAATTAACCAACAGTTGAATCAAGTAGCGAATACGCTAGAAGAAACAGATGCACAAATTGCATCACAAATTGGTTTTAACTAATAAGGTGAATTAGTGTAATAGCAGGGCAGGTTGCTTACCTACTCTGCTATTTTAGGTTTTAAATATTAGAAATATGAAAAAGTTAATAAAATATATTGTCAGTATTGGTGCAGTTGTTCTATTACTAGTGGCTGTGGTGGGGTTGAATATTGCTATTCAGGATAATAATGAGACGACAGCGACATCGCCATCTGGAACTGCAACGCGTCTTAACGTTGCTATCGTTAATGAAGATAAAGCCGTCGTTTCTGGTAATAATACATATAGCCTTGGGAATAGCTATATTAAGAAATTAGAAAAAGATGATAGTCAAAACTGGTCTGTTGTTACTCGTGGTACAGCAGATAGTGGAAATTATCAGTTAATCGTCATTATTCCAAGTGATTTTTCAGCTAAAATCCTTGACTTAAACAGCTTGAGTGCTGAACAAGCAACCATTAGTTATGAAGTAAAAGCCGATGGTAATCAACAAATCGAAACAGAAGCCACTAAAGTTGGTAAGGATATTGTTTCCGATTTGAATAATCAATTGGTTGATATGTATATGGCTAGTATTTTGAGCAATCTTTATACAGCCCAACAAAATGTACAAGTTGTCGCTAATCAACAATCAGGTAATATTTATTCTTATCGCACGAATTTACTTGGTTCAGCAGTTGATTTTGAAAATAATTTCCCTACTTTATTAACTACTGCAAACAGTAGTTTAACTGCAAATGAAGCTTTGATTCAATCATTATCAACCTTCTCATCTCTTTACAATACGTTGGATTCATCACAACAATCATTTAGTACTGATTTGATGAGTTTGGTTGAAAAACGCGCTAATGATAGTATTAGCTACGCAGATTTTGCGAGTGCTTTGATGGCTGTTGACCCTGACGCTTTGTCAACTGATTTGACCACAATGACAGAGTTACTACAAGATACACAAAGCCAATTAGAAACAACGGTTTCTAATGTTTCTTCGTCTAGCACTAGCGGAAATGATGACGTTCAAAATCAAGTTGATTCTTTAGAAAAACAAATTGATACTTTAGAAAAACAATTTGCAGAACAACTCCAAGTTTTGCAAAAACAAAAAGATAATATCAAACAATTTGCAAAAGACGAAGTTGCAAAATACTATAAAGCCGGTTCTGATGATTTAACAGTAGCAGATTTATTAAATCAGAAAAGGAAAAGTGATGGTAAATCTTACCTTGCTACGACAGCGGATTCTTACCGCAGTAGTTTGCAATCAACAACATCAGTAGCTCTTAATCAATTACCAGCAATCGACCAAAGTGGTATCAAAAGTCTTGCTGATAACATGACTTACTTGGATGCGAGTGCCGCAGATAGTCTTTCAGACTTTAGCACGAATTTAGCGGATAAATTTAGTTCAGAAGTTTCATACACACCGTCTGCACTTTCAAGTGAATTGGCAGCTGCTAAAACAGCGCTAGAAACCGCTAAGAATGATTTTGAAACTGAAGAACAGGCTTATACGAATTCAGTGACGGATGCTACAAATTCAGCAACAACAGTTAAGGCAAAAGTATCATTGACTTTACCAAGTCGTGCAGGTTTTGTCTTGGATTCTTGGTCTTATAATGGAAAGACTTATAGCGGTAGCGATACTGAAAATGTTGAAGTGACTTTGGCTGATTCATCATCTTCAGATAATAGCTTTAAATTTACTTACCATTACGATACAGATACCGCAGACACGACGGATGACAGTTCGGTTAGCGATAGCATTTCTGTAACAATTAATGGTGTGACCGTGACATCTGCGGATACAATGTCTGATATAACAGACTATCAGACTAAAGCGCAGGATTATCGTACAGCGGAATCAGCTTACACAGCTAAGGTTCAAGAAGTAAAAGATGTTTATAAAAATGCTCAAACGCTACTAAAACAATACTATGAAAAAACAGATGCTTTTCTTAACCAATCTGTGAAAGAATTAATAACTGATATTGTAAAGACAGCTCTTATGCACAATCTAACAAGTTATACTGAAAATAGCACATCTACAACAGAATCAATCCAACAACAGATTGAAAAATTGGAAGAAAAGCGTAAAACAATCGCTGGTCAGTTAGTAAGTCTTCAAAGTTCAAACGAGGCTATAACTAGCAGTTTGACTTCAGAAATTAATGCTGTTCAATCATTACAAGAACAAATTTCAGATTTGAAAACTCAAGAAACATCAGTCTCTTCTGCTTTAAGTGATTCAGATTCAACCTTGGGTACATTGAGCTCAACGCTATCTGATTTGCTATCATCAACATCTGAATTGAAATCAACATCAGAATCTAATGCTGATGAAGCTAGTCAAGTGAACACCCTTTTCTCTTCATTTAATAGTGATGTGGAAAGCGTCCGAAGTGATAGTAGTAAGTTAGCCACAGATGCTCAAGATTTGATGGCACAGTTTAACAAGGAATTAGAAGAAAGTGGTGACTTTGTCGGTTCATTTGTTAAAGTATTGAACAATGCTTATAGCAACGGAGTTGCAAACGAAGCTTTGCTTGATTTCTTATCAAATCCAGTAACAGAATCATCATCTTCTGTTAAAGCGACTGTGAATGTCTATCGTCCATTTACTTGGATTCTCCTATTAGAAATTGCAACTCTCTTTACAGCTTACATTTTTGCAACCTATAATGTCATTCAAAAAGTAAAAGATAAATTTAGCATTAATAAACTTCAAGAAACAGATATTTTAAATACTGCTGTTATCGCACTTTTAGCGATCATTATCGGTGTGATTCTAGGAAGTGTTTCAGCGTCTAGATTATCAGTTGAACGTGAATTAATGCCGTCATGGGTACTTGTTGTCGCTCTATTTAGCCTTATTTTGACGCAAGGACAGTACCTCTTGATTAAGAATTTTAAAGCCTTTGGTATGGGATTGAGCCTCTTTATGATAATCAGCTTTGTCTATCTTTCAAATGCGATTGGGACAACAGCGACCTTGTCAGGAGTACCAGCAAACCTTAAGAAACTCAATGTATTGTCTATCTTGGAAGAAACATTGTCATCTTACTTTGACGGGCAATCAGCAAGCTTACTTTTGCTTCTTGGTGCTATTGTAGCCATTCTTCTGTTGATTGGTGTCAATGTTTTTGTAACGTTGAATTGGCAAAAATTACTTCAAAAGGCATCTAAAGCTGAGGTCTAGTTATGAAAAAATATCTCGTTTTTATCATTGGTTTATTGACTTGCTTCTCTTTGACCGTTTCGGCTGTTTCAGCAGACGACGAATTGAAAGATAATAGTTTACAAATTGATAGTAGTCGCCTAGAAGAAAATAAAACGACTGATGTTAGTAGTTCTTTAGACTTGACTAAAAATCTATTTTCAAATGGCGATCGGGCGCTTTTGGAAAAAAATCAAGAGAATGTTGCAAATGAGTTTAAAGAGCAACAAGATCAACTTTTTACGCAAGAAACGATAGCAACAGATGATTCTCAAGTAGAGGCTTTGTTTTCTTCGGAAACAGCAGTTGGTCAATATACAACCAAAGTTAATACGAGTGTAGATACAACTAGCCAAACAAGTAATGTTAGTGGTCTTTTAGCGATCTTTTATGGGGTCGCTAGCCTGCTACTTATTTGTGGGGCTAGTTTTGCTACCTACGTAGTAAGCAGAGGAGAAGAATAGTGGATAACCATATTAATGTTACTCTGATTTTTAAAGGGCAGAGTATGGACGTACGTATCCCTATAAAAATAGAAGTTCGCAAATTAATCCGAGAATTTGATAAAATTTTTGGAAATGACAGTTTACGCCACAAGTATCAACTGCGTGTTGTGAATAAAGGTCTAGTATTAGACGAGGGGAAATGGTTGGTGCATTACCCTGTGACAACAGGTGATGTGATCGAGGTAGAGGAGATAAATTAGTGAGTGATGTAAAGCTAACATTTTTGGGACAAGATTTTGTTTACAAGAAGAATGAAACAAATTGGGAAGTTCATTTGAAACGTTCAGATGTCGCAACTCAAGACATGAATCGTTTGCTTTTGCTGAATCTGCATCATCCAATGTTTTTAGAACAAAGCATGTCTTTTGATGATGACACGGTACAATTTAACTATGAGTTGGAAGAAGATGGACTTAATCTGGCTACTATCAAAGCACGTTCCTTGTCAGAACAGCTTCGTTTAGCGCTTAATGTTTTGGATTTGGAACAGTGTTTGCAACTGCCAGTGACGTTTTTCTTGCACCCTGAGAATCTTTTTATAACAAAAGATGAGCGCGTAAAAATTGCTTATCGTGCTATGCCAGACATTATGGTACCTGCTAGTATCGATAGTGAAGAATTTTTAAAGCAGGCTAAATGTTATATCATTGCTATTTTTACGGAACATCCATTTTCTAGTTTGTATGAGGGAGCATTGGACGTTGTTGAAGTTCCTGAATTTTTGGATAATATCCGTAAATTATCAAGCGTTGAAGATGTTAGAGAGAGTTTAACGGCTTACTATCGTGAAAAATGCGAGCAGGAGTCAGCTAGTCTCACAATTGTTAAGAAAAGTCGTTATAAACTTTACAAGTATGCTTCTATCTGGCTATCGACACTCGTGGTTCTTTTGTTGATTCCATTGATTTACTTGGTATTTATCCGAAATCCTTTTAAAGAAAAGATGTTAGATGCAGATACGGCTTTTATCAAAGTTGATTATTCTGCTGTTATTAGTGAATTAAAGAATGTCGATGTGGATGATTTGCCATACACACAAAAATATGAATTAGCCTATTCTTATATCAAAAGCTTAGATTTTTCAGAGGATAAAGAAAGAGTTATCATGAATAACGTCACTTTGAAAACGGAAGAACTTTATCTGGAATACTGGATTGAAATTGGTCGTGGTAATGCAGATGATGCTTTGGATATTGCCAAACGTTTAGATGATTCAGATTTGATTTTATATGCGATTGCGCAAGAAATGGAAAATGTGCGTAATGATGATTCATTATCAGGTAGCGATCGTGAAAGTCAATTAGACGACTTACAGAGTGAGTACGATAAATATTGGGAAGATCGTACGAATGCCTTGACGGATGCTTCGGGCAATACTGATAGTTCATCCGATGATAGCTCAAGTAGTAGTTCTACGAGCACATCCGAATCAAGCGATAATCAAGGGAATATAAGGAAATGAGCAAAGATTTAGCGATTTATAAACAAGGGTTGCGATATGAGCTGCCGTTATCAGAAGATAAACCACAGTTACTTTCTGATACCGAGAAAGCAACGTTTCACATTCAAGGCTTACCAGCTGCAATTCGATTAAGTTTAGAAGAAGATAAGATAACTTATGAATACAATGGTTTGACTGGTGAATTAAGTGATGGTGTTGCGTTAGGTGATGTATCTTTCTATCGTTTAGCAGAGACTTATCAGATTTTTGATTTGTTGGATAAACAAGAAATCTACATTAGCCAAAAAAGCGGAAGTGATTTCTGTTTGGAAAATGCAGATGTTGAAGCTGTGCTTCAAAGAGTAGAGACAAACTGGCAATTAACGCTTCTTGCTGGCTCACTTTACGTGAATAATGTTCAATTGACAACAGAAACTATCCAGCTTTCTTTTGGGGATGAGTTGAGCTTTGGCAATGTCTTTTTCAAGTTTTTCGGAGACGAAGTTTGGGTTAAAGGACCGGTGACTGTCACACAAGAATTGATTGAAAAGACAGAGTCTAACCATACTTTTTATGAGGAGTATCCAGATTATCACCGTTCTCCTCGCATTATTTACAGAAGTTCGGAAGACACGATTGCTATCAATGCGCCAGCTAAAGAGCCTAACAAACCGCAAGATGGGCTTTTGCGCATGATTGTGCCACCTCTTGTTATGGTGTCGGTAACCATTCTTATTTCGCTGATTCAGCCACGTGGGATTTATATCTTAGTTACGATGGCGATGTCGGTAGTGACCGTTATCTTTTCAGTCACGACTTACATCAAAAATCGGAAACAGTATAAGATTGATTTGCGTGAGCGGATAGCGTCTTATCATCGCTATTTGTCGGATAAGGCGATTGAGCTTAATGACTTGGCACAAGATCAAAAGCAGGGGCAACTGTATCATTATCCTGCGATTGAGACCTTGGATGAGTTATCTGCTCATTATAATCATCGGATTTATGAAAAAACACCGCTACACTTTGACTTTCTTTACTATCGTTTGGGCTTGGGAAAAGTTCCAACGACGTATGCGTTGAAGTATTCTCAAACGGAACGTAGTGGACAGACAGACCCTTTGGAAGCGGAAGGCTATGCGCTTTATCGTCGTGAACGCGAAATCTCAGGGATGCCAATCGTTGCCAATTTGGCTCATGGTCCAGTTGGTTACATTGGACCACGTCCGTTGGTTTTAGAACAGCTCCAATTGATGGTCAATCAGCTAGCCTTTTTCCATTCTTATCATGATGTGCAATTCATTACCATTATGCCTGAAGAGGAATTGCCGCAATGGGAATGGATGCGTTGGTTGCCCCATGCCACTTTGCAGGACATGAATGTGCGTGGCTTTGTCTATAATCAACGCACACGTGATCAGGTGTTAAATAGCTTAACACAAATTTTAAAATTGCGTCGTAGCCAACAAGAGTCAAAAGAAAGTGCTGAGAGTAGCTTATTTAGTCCGCATTATGTGGTGATTGTGACCGATGAAAAATTGATTTTAGACCATGTTATCATGGAATTCTTCACGGAAGATCCGACCGCTCTTGGTTGTTCGATTATCTTTGTAGAGGACGTGTTGAGTTCGCTGTCGGAAAATATCCAGACGATTATCAATGTCAAAGACCGTAATCATGGGCAATTGGTCATGGAAGAAGGGGAGCTAAGAGAAGTTGACTTTGCTTTAGACCATTTTCCAGCCGACTATGACAAGGAAGCGATTGCTAGACGGTTGGCGTCGCTGAATCACTTGCAAAACCTCAAGTCCTCTATTCCTAATCGTGTGACCTTCATGGAGATGTATCATGCTGAAAGTGTTGAGGAGCTGAAAGTGCCTGAGCGTTGGGACAGTCATGCGCCTTATAAGAGTTTGGCGGTGCCGATTGGCTTACGTGGTCAAGATGATGTGGTGTCGCTCAACTTGCATGAACGGGCTCACGGTCCGCATGGGCTGATTGCAGGAACAACGGGGTCTGGGAAGTCAGAGCTGATTCAGTCTTACATTTTGAGTTTAGCGGTTAATTTCCACCCATATGATGTGGCCTTCTTGCTCATTGACTACAAGGGTGGGGGAATGGCCAATCTCTTTAAAGACCTGCCTCACTTGCTTGGAACGATTACCAACTTGGATGGGGCGCAAGCCATGCGTGCTTTGACTTCAATCAATGCCGAAATTCACCGTCGTGAACGCATATTTGCGGCAAATGGGGTTAACCATATCAATCAGTACCAGAAGAAATACAAACTGGGTGAGGTTGCTGAGCCACTACCGCATTTGTTCTTGATTTCAGATGAGTTTGCGGAATTGAAACAAGAACAGCCAGACTTTATGAGTGCCTTGGTGTCAACGGCACGGACAGGGCGTTCTCTGGGGATTCATTTGATTTTGGCAACGCAAAAACCTGCTGGGGTGGTCAATGACCAGATTTGGTCCAACTCTCGTTTCAAGATTGCTTTGAAAGTGGCTGACCGTCAAGATTCGAATGAAATGTTGCACACGCCTGATGCGGCAGAGATTACCCAAACGGGGCGTGCTTATTTGCAAGTCGGGAACAACGAAGTCTATGAACTCTTCCAAAGTGCTTGGTCTGGGGCAGACTACCAACCTGATAAGGACGACCAAGGCATTGAGGACCAGACCATTTACGCCATTAACGCCTTGGGACAATACGATATCCTCAATGACGATTTGTCTGGGCTTGAGGACGTGGAGGACATTCGCCAAGTGCCAAGTGAGCTTGATGCCATTGTGCATCATCTCCATGACCTAACACAGACCCTCAAGCCACTCGCTCGCCCATGGCTGCCACCGTTGGCAGAACGGATTTATTTATCAGATTTACATATAATTAATCCAAAACAATCTTGGACTTTGCCTCAGCGAGATATCGTAGTGACTATTGGTACAGCAGATATTCCACAAGAACAGAAACAGGAGACAGTAACAATTAATTTAAGTCAAGATGGTAGTATATTGCTCTATGGAGCTCCTGCAACAGGTAAAACTACTTTTCTTCAAACAGTAACTTTGGATTTGGCTAGAACCTATTCCCCTGAACAAGTGATTTTCTATCTTTTAGATTTTGGGACAAACGGCTTAGCTCCATTGAAAAATTTACCACATGCAGCTGATTTACTTTTGTTGGATCAAACAGAAAAAATAGGGAAATTTGTACGTTTATTAACCAAAGAAATAACTCAACGTAAGCAGCTACTTTCTAGCTATAACGTTAGTACCATTGACCTTTATCGTAAAGTTAGCTCTGAAAGCTTGCCTGATATTTTTATCGTTCTAGATAATTTTGATGCTATTAAAGGTGAACCTATTGAAGCAGAAGTTTTTAAACTCTTACTACAAGTGGCGCGAGAAGGGTTGGCTATTGGATTACATGTGTTAATGACAGCTAGTCGTCAGGCTAATTTGAGAGCAACGCTTTTTAGTAACTTTAAACACCAACTAAGTCTTAAACAAAATGATCCTGCAGATGTCAAAAATGCTGTTGGTAGGACGAATTTGGCAGAAATTGAAGATATCAAAGGTCGGGCATTAATGAAACGATCAGGTTCCGTAGATAGTTTACAGTTTGCTTTACCAATTAAAGCAACAACGGATTTTCAAGTTGTAGAGGGTCTTCAGGAAGAAGCCTTAGCTTTATCAACACTTTGGCAAGGAGAACGTCCAACTGTTATTCCAATGGTGCCTGATGAATTGACGACGGATAATTTCTATGGTCATTCAAGTGTTCAAGATGCTATTTCTCAAGGGGAAGTTCCTCTTGGACTTGACTTAGAGACGGTGGACGCAGTAATGTGGAAACATCGAAAAAGTAGTTTCCTTTATTTAGTAGATGATGAACGCTTAATGATTCAATTCACAGAACAAGTGGCAAATGTATCGCGTTTGGAAAATCGCTATCTTTTAGTGATTGCTTCTGAACATCACCAACTTCCTAGCAATCTGGGGTGTGAGGTACTTTCAGACCAAGATAGTATTTCTGAGATGTTAGAGGCATTGGAGCAAAAAATTTCTGAGCGTTTAGCATCCAATCGCCGTCAGTTTGTAGCTACCCTTATTTTTTACGATATGGTAAACTTAGTGGAAGAATTAGATAAAGCTAGTTTAGAGCGTTTGAGTTATATCTTGGAAAAAGGGTATCAAGTAGGCTATTGTAGCATGGTCTTATCTGATGCCACTATTACTAAGAAAATTGACGTAGCTTCTAAGGTTGTTCGATCTTCTAAGGAGGGATTGCTTGGAATTCGCTTATCAGATCAAAATCTGTTTAATGTGATGAATAAACCTATAAAAGAGGGGCAGTTAGATAATCAAGTTCATTATTATATTTCAGATAATCAAGCTTATAAAATAAAAGTATTAATGGGAGACTAGAAAGGAATAATCTATGTGTAAAGCGAGTATTAAAGCTAGTATTCGTAGTGTTAATGCTTCGTTAAAGACTGTCAATGGAGACATTAGTGATTTGAAAGCAGCAAAACAAGCGGTTAATGCTGTGAAAACAACTTTGGATTACAAAGTTACAGGAAGTTATCATCTTGAAGGTGATAAATATGACAGTTTAGAACAAGATGAAAAAGATATTTTAAGTAATTTAAAACGGGATATGATAACCAAAAAGGAAAATGTTATTGAACAATTAGATGCAGCTATTAGTTCAAAAGAAATAACTGCTTCCTCTTTGAGTCAAACATTATCAACGTTAACAGCACAATTAGCAGCGATGAAGTAGTAAGGTTTGAGGGAGATGAGATTAGAATGTCAGAAATAACAATTAACGATTTGGGGGCTTTAAGTGATTACGCTACCTCCATCACTCAGTTTACAACAGAGTATCAGGATGCCATTGAAACGGTTAGGCGTCATTTTACGGATAAGGTAGAGGGAGCGCAGGCAGAAGCTATTGAAGCTTTCTTCGCTAAATTAAACGCTATTCAAGAAAGTGTGTTTGATACTTATCCACAGGCTTTAACAGATTATACAGCTGTGGTTACCACTTACGAATCTACTATTTCAGGGCTTGGTTTTTCCACCAAAGCTTACAGTAGTGATACAGATGCCTCTACTGTGGCTTCTCTTCTAACTGGCACTCAACTGGATGCGGTAACGGAAATTACTGGTAATCTAAAAACTGCCTTTCAAACAGCGGCTGACGCAATGGGAACCGAAGCAGAAAGTGTGGATTCGATTGATAGTGCTGCCGAGAGTTCTCTTTCGGCAGCAGGAAGTAACCGTACCCAAACCGATGCTCAAATGCAGGAAGCTTTTGAAACGTTTAAGTCTGGACTGAGCAGTCAAACAGAGAATCTAACTGCCTTGCAAAGTAGCCTTAAAAGTGCTGCGAATATTACTAATATTCCTTTAACAACTGTATTTAATGCCATTAGTAACGGAACTCTAAATGCGAACGAAATGTATTATTTCGATGCTTTAACGAATAAGAGTGATGTTAAGATTGTCAAAACGCTGTTGTCTGAGTATCAGTACGCTGATAAGGAGGAGTTTTTTGAGAAATTAGGAAAAATTGATGCCACTAACGCAAGTGTATTAGCTGTTAGTGCGGTTTATGGCC